>ENA-OUOG01000098-OUOG01000098.1-marine-metagenome-genome-assembly--contig:-NODE-98-length-101391-cov-6.531782_pt1 | contig 101391 bp, 87 predicted proteins | sample MGYA00248635_ERZ508505 | MGnify/ENA primary metagenome ERZ508505 (study PRJEB26176, sample SAMN06267871) | marine metagenome | isolation source: Saanich Inlet, British Columbia, Canada | place: Pacific... | reverse complement strand
TTTGTAAATGATCCTAATGGTTGTTATTCTTTGATAGGACTTGTGTGCAAATAGTGTGCAAGTGAGGAAACAAAAAAAGGACCACATCTCTGTAATCCTTCTGTTTTCAGGTGGAGATAACGTGACTCGAACACGCGACCTCTTGACTGCCAGTCAAGCGCTCTAGCCAGCTGAGCTACATCCCCGATTGCGTTGTACTAAAATAAGAAAAAATTGAACATCTTTCTTCCCATTTTTGTCGAAATTTAGGGAGCTAGACCGTTAAGTATCTTCCAAAAAAAGTAACACTCTACAACAGAACATTTTTCACCTTAGCAGGAAAAAATTAGTTATTTTTGACGCAATTCCAACTGACATAGAATAATTACCTTTAATGCCTGATAAAAGATTTGATTATGGATTCTAAGTTTAGATTTTTAGTCGAAATAGTAAGTGCTACAGCAATAATTGCTTCTTTGATTTTTTTAGCTATTGAGGTAAATCAAAGCAATTTGCTCGCAAGAGCAACCGTAAGACAGACTATTAACGATAATGATGTAGAATATCTTGAAACATTTTTGAATTCTGATGTAATACCCCTTGCAAATTATAAACTCAAAAGTGGAGAAACGCTATCTAAATATGAGGCTCAACAAATAATTTGGCAACAACATATAAATTTCAGAATTTTTGATAATGGCTATTATCAATATCAAAATGGTCTATTGGACAAAGAGGAGTGGTTAAAATACAAGTCGATTATAACTACCCTATTTGAAGGAAATCCTTATGTAACCAAAATGTGGGATGAATTTGGAGATAATTTTAGCAAATCCTTCCAAATGAAGGTGAAGAATATTATTAAAGAATTAAATCAAAACTAATTGAAAAACAAACACGCCATAATATTAGGGGCTACAGGAGCAACCGGTAGGGAGCTTGTTTTCCAATTATTGAATGACACTGACTTTAGCTCGGTTTCTATCTTTGTAAGAAGGAGTCCTGCTCTTAATCATAAAAAGTTAACTGTCCACAAAATTGACTTTTCTAGATTGGAACAATACAGAGATTTAATTAAGGGAAATATTTTGTTTTCTTGTTTAGGAACTACACTAAAAGATGCAGGTAGTAAGGAAAAGCAATATCAAGTTGATTATACCTATCAATACAAATTTGCCAAAGCAGCCTCTGAGAATGGTGTCTCAAACTATTCGCTTGTATCTTCTACAGGAGCGAATGAAAAATCTTCCTTTTTCTATCCAAAAATCAAAGGCAAACTTGAAGAGGCAGTTAAGAAACTTCCTTTTAAAACAATTCAAATATTCCAACCACCCACCCTTATTAGACAACAGGATTTGATTAGAACTGGAGAAAAAATTGCACTAAAAGTTTTTAGAGGGCTCAATCGTTTGGGTATTTTGAATTCTCAAAAACCTCTAGCTGTTTCTGATTTGGCAATGATGATGATTTGTGAAGTGAAGGCAAGCCAAAAACCCAAACTGAAAATATACAAGCCCAAAGAGTGCTTCTTTGGCAATCAAACCAAATCACAGTAATAGTTACAGGAAAATGTTATTCAACATCAGATTAGTCTCAATCTAGAGGATACTCAATCATGTCTCATAACTAAATAAAACAAGTGCAGAACTAAAACCAATCGAATTAGGTGTAATAACTATAACGATTCGCTATTTCACTATTTGAAAACAATATCTAAATAATTGTATTAGAACTAATTAACTAACTATTATTGTCCCGATGAATAGTCTTTAATATTTGTTTAGTTTTATTTATTGTTTGTGGGGATGAAGTAATGCAGTTGAGATTATAATGATAGAAGTGACTTCATTTACAAATCCCCACTTTTTTGAAATAAAATCCGCTAAAATTAATTATTTTGTTTCGTCTTTTGTCAACCTTGTTAAACAATAAAATTGAGGTGGTTTTTCAATTGAAACTACTATTGGGCCAATAATAATAATTACGTTAAAGCAACGAGTTTTAAATAGATTTTAACCCTCTTGCTTAGCAATTAAAAAAGATTAGATGTACAGTGAATAAATGCAACTAATTGATTATGAAATCATTAAAATAAAAAAATGCGTTGATATATTTCTGGAAATAAGTACTGTATTTGAGAGTTGAAGCCCCGCCGTGGAAGAAATTTTTAGAATAAAAATGTGCTGTCAGAAAGGAAAAATCATGGTTTTTGTAACAAAAAATTAACATTTATTTTAATGTTTTAAGATTTTAATATAGATTTATGATCTATTAACTAAATATATTAAACTGAAAATGAAAAAATTTAAAACTAATTTTATTGCAGGATTGTTCTTGATCCTCTCTACTTATAGTTTTGCTCAAACAGAGGTTACAGGACTTATTTCTGACTCTGAAGGGAATCCAATTCCTGGAGTGACTATAATAATTGATGGAACAACAAATGGAACTACATCAGACTTTGATGGAAACTATTCAATTTCTGTAAATTCAGATCAATCACTTCAATTCTCTAGTCTTGGTTTTTCAACTCAAATTGTTCGAGTTGGTGATCAATCTACTATAGATATGGTGATGCAAACTTCGGCAGAAGCCTTAGATGAAATCGTTGTAACGGGTTATGGAACGCAAACAAAACGCGAAACCACAGGGGCCATATCTACTGTAAAAGCAGAAGATTTGAATATTATCCCTTCAGGTAACATTGAACAACAATTCCAAGGGCGAATCCCTGGTGTAACTGTAATCTCAAATGGTAGCCCTGGTTCAACCAGTCAAATTCGTGTACGTGGATTCGGAGCCTTTGGTGGTAACGAACCTCTTTACGTTGTGGATGGTGTACCAACAACCAATATTGACTTTTTAAATCCTGGTGATATTGAATCCACTACGGTATTAAAAGATGCAGCTTCAGCTTCTATCTATGGAGCAAGAGCAGCAAACGGGGTAATCGTAATGACTACAAAATCTGGTTCTAGAACACAGGAATCAGGCATTACACTTGATTATACGCTGGGTCTTACTGATCCTAATGCAAGTGGTTCTCCTGATATGTTAAATCCTCAGCAAATGGCTGATTGGACACACAGAGGGTATGAAAATAATGCAGCAGCTAATGGAACTCCAGTAGCTTATACACACCCTCAATACGGTACCAATGCAACGCCTGTACTTCCAGATTATCTTCATGCAAATGGAGCCAATGGAATTGTAGGGAGTGTTGATTTAGCAGCAATTCAAGCGGCATACGATGCTGATCCTTTAAATACTTTCTTAATTAAGTCAAACAAACAAGGAACCAATTGGTATGATGCAATTACGAATACTGCTCCTCTTCACCGTTTTTCTCTTGGTGCAAATGGTGGAAATGAAAAAGGTCGTTATTACATCGGTATGGGATCTCAGTTCCAAGACGGTATATTAATTAATAATATCCTAAGAAGACATACGTTGAGAACCAACTCAAAATATGACATTACAGACTTTTTATCAGTAGGTGAAAACATTCAGGTAACCTATAGAGAAACTAAATCTACTGGTGCAGGTGGAGACATCACATCAGCTGATGACGAATCAGAAATTTTATCTGCATACAGAATGCCTACTATTATTCCTGTTTATGATGAATTTGGTAGCTATGCTAGTACAAAAGCTGCTGGTTTTAATAACCCAAGGAATCCTGTAAGAAGACTTACTGAAAATGGAAAAGATGATACTTCGTATAGCTTGACTGGATTTGGTAATATTTATGCAGAATTAAAAATTATTGATGGGTTATCAATCCGTTCTAGTTTAGGTGGTAGTGTTTCAAATTATTACTATCAAAACTACAATTACCCTTACTTAGGTGATTCAGAAACTGAAGCAAGTTATACGTTCTCAGAAGGGTCTGGTAAAAACATCTCATGGGTATTTGCAAACACTGCAACCTATAACAAAACTTTTGGAAAGCACGGTGTTAAATTATTGGCTGGTGTAGAATCCTTAAATACTGGGTTTGGAAGACAAATGAATGGATCAGGGATCAATCCTTTTTCACAAGATTTAGACTTTGTAAACATGTCAACTGTTGCAAATCCTCAGGTTAATAGTTTCCTTTATAACGGTGTAAACTTCTTCTCTACCTTCGGTAAATTAGATTACAACTTCGATGAGAAATACTACGTCTCAGGAACGGTACGTCGTGATGGATCATCTCGTTTTGGAGTTAACAGTCGTTACGGAGTATTCCCAGCATTTTCTGGTGCGTGGAGAGTTACTTCAGAATCATTCATGCAGGGCTTAACTTGGATAGATGATTTAAAAATCCGAGGTGGATGGGGAGAAATGGGTAATTCGAATAACGTAGACCCTGCGAACCAATACAGCTTATTTGCTTCTAATAGAGGAGGTACATTTTATCCTATAGGTGGTCAAAATAACGGTGCAGATCAAGGTTTTGCTGTATCTAGAATTGGAAACCCAAATGCACAATGGGAAACTTCTGTAACAACCAATATTGGTTTTGATGTTTCTTTATTCAACAATAAAGTTGATATCATCTTAGACTGGTGGAAAAAAGATACTCGCGATCTATTGTATCAAATTCCACTTGCTGGTGTTACAGGAAACTTCGCTAGTGCTCCTGCGGTTAATATCGCAAGCATGTTGAACCAAGGGTTAGACTTCCAAATTATAAACAGAGGTAGTTTGGGTGAAGGTGTTGCTTATGAAGTAACGTTAAACAGCTCTTTCTTGAAAAATGAAATTACCGCACTTGCTGAGGGAATTGAATATTTTGACGGAGGAACATATAGAGGAATTGCTCCTGTTCGTAATGCTGTTGGACAATCCTTATCTACATTCTTTGGTTACAAAATGATTGGATACTTCAATTCTCAAGCTGAAGTTGATGCATCAAATCAAGACGGTGCTGGACTTGGACGTTTCAAATATGAAGATGTAAATAATGACGGTCAAATTACACCAGATGATAGAACATTCATCGGAAGCCCCGTTCCAGACTGGACCGGAGGTATGAACTTAAACATTCAGTACAAAAACTTCTCGTTGAATACCTATTTTTATGCTTCAGTTGGTGCTGAAATCTTTAACCAATCTAAATGGTTTACAGACTTCTTCGGAACATTTGAAGGATCTGCAAAAGGGATTAATGCACTTCAATCTTGGACCCCTGCACTGGGTGATAGCGCTGCAGCACCTATCTGGGAAAGCGCTACTAACTTAAGTACAAGTGGTACATCAAACTCATGGTATGTTGAGGATGGAGACTTCTTAAGATTGCAAAGTTTAGCTTTAAGCTATGATTTTGATGGAGCTATACTTGACCAATTAGGGTTAAGTGATCTTACAATTGGAATTTCAGGTAACAACCTATTCACAGTCACAAACTACTCTGGTTTGGATCCAATGATAGGTGGAGCTGATACCAATTTTGGGATTGACGTAGGAAACTACCCTGTAACTCCTAGTTATCTTTTAAATATTAGATTAAATAAATAATGAAAATGATGAAAATGATGAGATTTACTAAAATTAAAACTTGGATGGTCGCTCTAGCAGCTACTGTCGCAATCACAGTGAGTTGTGAAGATGAATTCTTAGATGTTGGTGCAACAGGATCTTTGGGTGAAGCACAACTAACAACTACGTCAGGAATTGACGGAGCATTAATTGGTGCATATTCTGCACTTAACGGAGTATTTGGTAACCGATTTGAAGGTCCAAGTAGCTGGGTAACGGGTTCTATTGCCGGTGGAGAAGCTAACAAAGGAACGGATCCAGGTGACTATAGTACCATTAACCCGATTCAGCGTTATGAAACTGATCCAACTTCAGGGGACTTGAATAACCACTGGAGAGCACGTTTTGAGGGTGTGTCTAGAGCAAACAAAGTGCTACAGTTAGTAGCAATGTCTGAAGTGGTTTCTTCTGCAGATGCAGCACGAATTACTGGTGAAGCGAAACTACTTAGAGGACACTTCTACTTTGATCTTAAAAAGCACTATAATAATGTGCCCTATATAGATGAGACGGTAGAGGCTGCTGATATTTCTTCTGTTCCTAACACTCCTGGAGTAAGTTGGGATAATATTATTGCTGACTTTCAGTATGCCTTCGATAATCTTCCAGAAGTGCAATCGCAAGCAGGACGTGTAAACAAATGGGCTGCTGCTGCTTACCTCGGTAAAGCTAAATTGTACAATGGAGATTTTGCAGGTGCTAAAGCTGCTTTTGATCAAGTCATTACAAGTGGGAAAACTCCTTCTGGTGAAAGATATGGTCTTTTAGAAAACTATCCTGACATTTTCAATGCTGAGTTTGATAACCATAAAGAAGCAATTTTTGATGTAGAATCAGCGAATAACACAGGTAGTGTTCAAAATGCTAACTATTTTGATGACTTGAATTATCCTTATAACACTGGTTCTGATGGACCTGGTAACTGTTGTGGATTTTTCCAGCCTTCAATTGCTCTTGGAAATGCGTTTAGAACTGTGAATGGGCTTCCTAGATTGAATGGGGAAGAATTTACCAATGCTGATGAAATTAAGCATGACTTTTTACTTGAGTCAACAGATGCGTTTACTCCTGATGCTGGACCTTTAGATCCTCGTATTGACCATTCTATTGGAAGAAGAAGTATTCCTTACTTAGATTGGATTGCGCACCCAGGAAAAAACTGGATTCGTAAGCAAGACTATGCTGGACCTTATTCTCCAAAAAAATACATCTATTACAAATCTCAAGAAGGTTCTTTGACAGATGCTAGTTCTTGGACTAGAGGGTATGCATTGATGAACTATACCATTATTCGCTATGCTGATGTATTGCTTATGGCTGCTGAAGCTGAAATTGAAGTAGGTACACTGGCTAAAGCTTTAGAATATGTAAACTTGGTTAGAGCTAGAGCAGCAAACACTGCGCATTGGGTAAAAAATCCTGATGGTTCTAATGCAGCAAACTATCAAATTTCTTTGTATGATTCATTCCCAGATAAAGCTTTTGCAACTAAAGCCGTTCGTCAAGAACGTAAGCTTGAGCTTTCAGGTGAAGGAAATCGATTCTTTGATCTAGTTCGTTGGGGTGTAGCTGCTGATGAGTTAAATGCTTATTTATCTTATGAGTCTCAGTACTTAGTTGCTAAGTTCGGAGGAGCTAGTTTTACTTCGGGTAAAAACGAGTATTACCCAATTCCTCAAACACAAATTGATATTCAAGGTTCTGACGTTATTTCTCAAAACCCTGGGTACTAATTTTACTCACCTAATTATTTTAAAAAAGGAGGGCATTGCCCTCCTTTTTTTTGTGGTTACATCCTACTATCTTATTTTTAGATGATTTTTATTAAAACTATATGCGTTATTTAATCTTTGCTTTGTGCCTTATTTTAGGCTTTAGTTCGTGCTCAAATAAAAATAAATTGTTCAAAAAAATCGATGCCACGTATTCCGGTATTGATTTTAATAATCAAATCATTGAAAATGACTCTTTAAGTATACTGGATAACGAATTTTTTTACAACGGCGCTGGTGTTGCTCTAGGTGACCTTAACAACGACGGCTTACTCGATGTATTCTTTGCTGGAAATCAAGTTGATAACCAGGTGTATATTAATAGGGGTAAAATGCAGTTTTCTAATGAAAGCAGTGCAGCAGGTATTCAAAAGAAAAATCCACTAATCTGGTCTTCAGGAGTCAATCTAGTTGATATAAATGAAGACGGTTTATTAGATGTCTATGTTTGCAATACCCTTAGAACAGAGGATACACTAAGGAATAATTTACTGTATATTAACCAAGGTATAAACAATGAGGGTATCCCCACATTTAGTGAACAGGCAGAAGCTTATGGACTGAATGATGACAGCTATTCATCACATGCACAATTCTTTGACTTTGATCAAGACGGTGATCTGGATCTCTTTATTGGTGTAAATCGAATAGAAAATATTGATCCAAATGTGTTCCAAAATCTTCAGAGTGAAACAGCTATATTGAGCGTGGATAAACTATACGAAAATAAAGGATCTGATATTCTTGGTCATCCGTTTTTTGAAGACATCTCCAAAGCTGCTAATATCAAATTACACGGATTTAGTCACAGTACTTTAATACAGGATATAAACCATGACGGTTTATTGGACATCTATGTTTCTAATGATTATTTAAGCAATGATATTGTGTATCTCAATCAAGGTGATAAAACCTTTAAAAATGAAGCGAGAAAAATGTTTAAGCATTTTAGCTTGAGTTCTATGGGGAGTGATCTCGGAGATATAAACAACGACGGTAAATTAGATGTTTTTGTTTCTGAAATGCAACCCTACTACAACAAAAGGAAAAAACTTTTCCAAAAAGGAACCAGTTATACCAAAGAAATTTTAACCCGTCGTTACGATTACGAATACCAATATCCCAGAAACGTATTACAACTCAATCAAGGAACTAATCCAAATAACGGATTGCCTATTTTTAGTGAAATTGGAATGAGTGCTGGTGTGGCTGAAACCGATTGGAGTTGGGCAAGTCTATTTGCTGATTTTGATAACGATGGGTGGAGTGACCTCTTTATTGTCAATGGATTTCCAAAAGATATTATCGATAAAGATTTTGGTGACTTTAGAGTAACGGCAAACAGACTAGTGAGCAGAGAACAACTACTCGCAGCAATCCCACAAATTAAAGTGGCTAATTTTGCATTTAAAAATAACCAAAACCTCAAGTTTGAAGATGTATCCAAATCCTGGGGAATTGACTTCTCTTCTTATACCAACGGGGCGGTTTACGGCGATCTGGATAACGATGGAGATTTAGATCTAATTCTAAATAACATCAATGATCCCGCAACTTTATTGGAAAATACCTTATCTAAAGAAGATGGAATGCACAATTACGTCCGTTTCAATCTTCAAAGTGATAACCCCAACCAACAACCCTTTGGAAGTGAAGTAAGGCTTTATAACCAGGGTGAAATTCAAACTAAAATTAGCATGTCGGGAAGAGGCTATTTGTCCCAGCCTGAACCTGCAATTCATTTTGGCTTAGGATCAAAAACAACGGTGGATTCGGTAGAAGTTCGTTGGATGGACGGAAGTATTCAAAAATGGGGTGGTTTTGAAATAAATACAACTCACAACTTAACCTATCAAACAGAACAGCTTAAAAGACCTTCAACCATACAAAATAAACCCTTCTTAAAAGAAGAGCGTACCTCCACAGGAATCATTCACCGTGATGTTGATGAAGACTTTATTGATTTTAATCTACAAATAACACTCCCTCACAAATTTTCTCAAAGTGGTCCTGCCCTAGCCGTGGGTGATTTAAACGGAGACGGTTTAGAAGACCTACTTATTGGGGGGAGCCGTGGAAAAAAAGAAACACTTTTTTATCAAAAAGAAGATGGCACTTTTTCAAAACAAAGCCGGTCTTTTAAAAATCAACCTAAAAATATTGAAGAAGATGCAGGAATTGCACTATTTGATGTTGAAAACGATGGTGATTTAGATGTTTATTTTGCTCATGGATCAGCACAATTTTCCCCAAACTCCCCAGCATATGACGATGTGCTTTGGATAAACAACGGAGAAGGACAATTTACCCTAGCTGACATCAAGCTCCCAAATCGTGGAGAAAACAGTTCCTGTGTTAAACCGTCTGATTTTGATGGCGACGGTGATATGGATCTTTTTATTGGCAATAGAGTGGTTCCTGGACAATACCCAGTTTCCGGCCGATCATATCTTTTAGAAAATAAAAGTACAGCGGATCAAATCCTCTTTACAGATGCCTCAAATAAACTAAATACAGGGGAAAAAGAATTGGGGCTAATTACCGATGCGCTTTGGACAGATTTTAATAATGACGGATGGCAAGACCTTATTGTAACCGGTGAGTGGATGCCTATCTTATTTTTTGAGAATCAAAAAGGGTATCTAAAAAAACTAGATCAAACAGGAGTAGAATCTGCTAGTGGGTGGTGGAAAAGTGTTACTGCGGGAGATTTAGATAATGACGGTGACCTCGATTATGTTTTTGGTAATTTTGGGAATAATACATTTTACAAGGCCACTACTGAAATGCCTATGACTATTATCGCCAAAGATTTTGATGAAAATGGGAGTATTGACCCATTCATCTCTTTTTATGTAAGAGACAGCCTTGGAACCAAACGAAACTATCTTTATCACCCCTGGGATGACGTTATCAAACAATTTCGAGCGTTGAGAAAAAGTTTTAATTCCTACAGTGATTTTGGTGAAGCTACAGTAAAAGAAATTTTTGAAAATCAAAATGTTTCAAACGCCTTAATACGAACCACCAACTGGATGGAATCTTCTTGGGCTGAAAATTTAGGAAATAATAAATTCAAACTGCATAAACTTCCAAAAGAAGCACAATGGGCACCGGTTTTTGGAACAACCACTTTCGACCTAAATCAAGACGGGTATGAAGATCTTCTGATCATTGGAAATGATTATGGTGTAGAGGTTAATCAAGGCCGTTTAGATGCACTTCAAGGTTTAGCATTGATCAATAACAAAGAAAAAGGATTTATCCCCCAGACGTTAGAGCAATCAAACTTTATTGTGCCTAAAAACGGAAAAAGCATCGTTCAAATCAATATAGCAGAGCAACCCTATTTTGTAGCATCTCAAAATAATGATAGTCTAAAAGTATTTAAACCAATCTTTGATCTGGAACCTAAAATCATTAGTTGGAAAGCGGGTGAAACAAATTGTTTGATCTATTCCAAATCCAATACCGTTCAAAAAAGATCAATACAAGATTCCTATAGTTTTCAATCTCAAGGAACTTCATCATTTTGGATACCTAAGCAGACTCAAAAAATTGAATTTTACAATTCAACTCAAAAAATTCTTCGGACAGAAGTTTATGAATAATTCAAACGGAAGTAAATGATCCAATAAAGAATTGTTCTATTAAATTTCAGTTAATGACGTACTGTAAGAACATTTAAAACCCAAGCAAAGCCCCCTCACGGCACTTTATTGTAATGGTGCCTAACGATTGGATTTAAAAAGAAACCCTTGGATTCCATGCTCAATTTTAAAAAGCTAAAGGGTATTGAATATTTAAGGAGATCTAAAGCAATAAATAGCCCTTTCTGTCATTAATAACTTAGAAGAAGTTAATTCACAATGAATAAAAAAGCCTGTTCTTTTATTTTGCTTTCCTTTTTTTTGGGAGCCTTTGGCAGTTTTGCTCAAGGTGGCGATCTCCTTATTCAACAATACAGTAAGGGTCCTGGATTAGACGAAAATTATTCTAAATGGACTGTAAGAATTGGGCCTCAACTCAATAGAATAAATACGGACTTAGGAACCACCTCTCCAACACTTACATTGGGTAGCCTTCTGGAATTTGAATACCGGCTTTCAAAAACAGTAGGGCTGGTAAGTGGTGCTCAATACAACCCCATTAGCTATTCCTATAATGAAGGTGATTCAACGGCAACAGATCGATTAAAATACATTGTCTATCCACTAATGCTGCGGTTACAGCCCACAAATAACGTTAGCCTTGGGCTTGGAATCGTTTATCAAGCTTATTTAAATGGAGAAAAAAAAATTGAAAAAGAAGAGATGGAAACCGTGACTCCATACGCGGATGGGGTCTTTAGGAATACCATAGGAGGGAATGTCCAACTGGCCTATCATCTCGGACAACATTTTCTTATTTATGGCAATTTTAGATGGGTTGGTAGGACTAGTCCTGCTACACAGAAACAAACCAACAACACATCCGGGTTTCAATTAGGGATTGTTTTCCGTATTTGGAAAAGTAAATTGCGCCTTTAATCTAGAGCTCAATCTTTTTTTGTCGTGATTTCAACCACCCCATTCACCCCTTTATCTCCATATTTTTTAATGGCCGCATCGCCTTTAATGACGTTTATGGATTCAATACCATCAGGGTCATAGTCACTCAAAACCTTAGAGTCATTTAAAACTTTACCGTCAAGTATAATAAGTGGAGCACTTCCTTCAGAAGATCTTATGTTAAGCTTGTCATTTTCCTCAGAAGGAATCCAAATTGAGGTAGTGTCTAAAGGTATCCCCTTCTTTAGGTGTTCTTCATCACTAAAAAAAAGATGCCTGGGCGTATTGTCTTTACCATAAAAAAGTATTTCTTGAGTTCCTCCATTCCCCAAATCAATTACTTTTCCAGAAGGGATCATTTGTCGTTGAACAAAGTCCGGTTTTTTTGAATTTTCTTGAATTTTTTCGGGACTTTCGTAAACTTTTATGACTAAACAAGAAGTAAACAACAAAGGAAATAAAAAGAAAATAAGGGGTGATTTCATGCTTAAAATTTTAACTAAAATAACTTACTTAAGCTGATATTCAAATAAAGATGCTCTTTTATTCGCTGGGTGGTGATTAAAGCCGAAGTGTAATTCAATAGCAATTGGCCGCGCCAACCGGACTGAAAATATACCAGCCCTCCTTGCAAGGCGCTTCGAAATGATTTTGCTTCAAAATCATAGTATGAGTTTGACCTAAAGAGGCTTCCGGTCAGAGAATAATCGTGAAAATTTACCATTAATTGCGCCCCAGCAAATAATGCGAAGCCTTCGCTTAAATCCTCCAATCGCTGGCCAAAAAAGGGAAGTCCAGGTAAATCCCCCCATTGAAAACCAAAACGCGTACTTAAATTGGTTCGAAAACTTCCTGCAGTTGCCCTATTTGCATGGATCCATTTTAATTTGGGTGTCAACTGCTTTCCCCATAAAATTGAGGCTTCAAGATTTACAAGAAACGATTGAGGTATTGAATAAGCCCAACTAAGAGGGTCTAAATTGAGAATGTAGATATGATAATTATTCTGGAAAAACTTGGCTAAACTTTCGTCTCCACCCGTGGTGCCAAACTGAACACCCCAACCGTATCCAAAATCAAGGTTTTTTAAATACTCTCTTTGAAAGCCTAAATAAAGCCAACCATTGTAGGGGTAGTCTATTTTATCTAAGTCGTCAGTCAACCTGAGGGAAGGTGTGTTGATTTCCTGTCCAAGGGTCCAATGTTGCGATACATATACTTGAGTATCTAGAGAGTCCTTAGGTTGCTTTTTTAAACCTCCAAAGTTCAAGAAAATTCCACTGCTGTAATACCGGTCTGTACCAAAATAAAGATCGTTATCAACACTTAAACCAACATAACGCTGGCCGAATGTTACCCCGGTAGCAAATAAAAATATGATAAAAAATAAAATGTGCCTGCTCAAACTAAAATCCTAGTTCTTGTTTTTAAGAACCAACAAGGGCACGGTACAATAAAAGTCTTTTTTATAAATCAAATCAGGCTCCCATAGTTTTTCAAAAAATCCGCGCTCTCTTTTAAAGGCTACAAGAAAATCAGGCTGATTGGCTTGAAAATGTTCCAAAACTCCTTGATAAACCGTAGCGTTTTCTGAATATAATAACTGTTCTGAACGCTGCATCAGTTCATCGTTAAGTTGGTGATTCCGGTTTGCAAATCCGGGAACTTTGACCAGGAGTAACTTGAGTTTTGAATTGAATTGATCTTGGATACTGATCAAAGGATTTAAAGTGCTTGATGCTTTAACTTCTCCTGTTTTAAAAGCCATTAACATTCGATCTGGTGGGCTGAAGGATGTTTCTAAGGGAGCCACTAAAACAGGAATAAGTGTGCGTTTGATAACACTCCCAGCAATTCTCCCAAGAAATACCTCATCATTAATTTCATTATTTAAAGGCGCAGTAACAATTAAATCCAACCCAATTTTTTCATTCAGATTCTTGATCGTTCCAATCAAATCGTGTTCACTACTCACAATCTTGATCGATTGCTCTTTTGAAGCGATTTTAGAAACTAGCCCTTTAATTCGTTTGATATTGTCGTCTTGTAAACGTGAATTAACATTTGTTAAAATAACTTTCGACGAGTGAATAGGGTATGCGTCAATTACGTAGACGGTGCTCTTAAAATGAGCTGCAAACGTGAGAGCGTAGGCTAACGTATTCTCTGCGTGCTTTGAGGTTCCAATAGGGACAAGTATGTTTCGCATTGAATTTTTTTACAAAATTACTAACTCTCACATAACAATACTTATTTTTGGAAAAAAAATTTAGATGATCCGGAAGGCTGAATATGCAGACTTGACGACCATTAAAAAAATTACTGAGGCCTGTACTCAGCATCTTATTGATCAAAATATATTCCAATGGAACCTAAACTACCCGAGTTTAGCTGTTTTTAAAAAAGATATTGAAGAAGATGCGCTGTATGTTTATCTAAATAAGGAAAAAATTGTTGGCTGTATTATGTTTTCAGAGGAAAAAGACCCGCTTTACAACACTGTAAATTGGCTCACTCCTGACGGTCAAAACTTATATATTCATCGATTGGCGGTTCATCCTAAATATCAAAAACTAGGAATTGCGCGTCAATTGATGGATTTCGCTGAAAACTTCGCTCAGCACAGCCAAATGAAATCGATTCGTTTGGATACTTTCAGTCAAAATCCTCGAAATATCAGATTCTACAAGGCAAGAGGATATAATTACAGGGGTGATATTTATTTTGTCAACCAAAGTAAACATCCCTTTCACTGCTTTGAAAAACAAATTAAAAGGATTTAGTTCACTACTTTTACAGCACCTATGGAAGCATATGTTACTCTTTTTGAAAAAGATCAGGTTGGGTATTTGGAATTCGGACATCCCGCAGCCAATTCGTTGCCTTCAGATCTTCTGAAACAACTCGATCAGCAACTGAATCAACTTTCTGAGAAGGATACAGTAAAAGTAGTAGTAATCCAAAGTGCTGGCAAGCGTGCATTTTGTGCTGGAGCTTCATTTGCCGAAATGAAAGAGTTAAAAAACAAAGAAGAAGCTACCGCTTTTTTTATGGGTTTTGCCAAGCTCATCAACAGTATTCGATTACTGGATAAGTTTGTCATTGTTCGAGTCCAAGGAAAAGTTGTAGGTGGAGGTGTAGGTTTGGTAGCCGCTTGCGATTATGCCATTGCCTTAGATACAGCTGAAGTCAAACTTTCCGAATTATCAATCGGGATTGGCCCCTTTGTGATCGAGCCTGCCGTTTCCAGAAAAATTGGAACAACAGCCTTTGGGCAGCTTTCACTTGATGCACATGAGTGGAAATCAGCTGAATGGGCTCAACAACAAGGATTGTACACTTCAGTCTGTAAATCAAAGGAAGAGTTAGAGCATCTTGTTCTAAAAACAGCTTTGCGTTTGGCAAGTTACCCTAAAAAGGCAAATGCAAACCTTAGAAAACTCCATTGGAAAGACACCAATCACTGGCACAGCTTGCTTCCTAAAAATGCTGAAATTACAGCAACTTTAGCTTTAGAAAAAGCAACACAAGATATTCTTAAAAAACTGTAATACAGATGAGTAATACAATTAGAGTAACGAAAGAGTTTAAATTTGAAACGGGTCACGCTCTTTTCGGATACGACGGTTTGTGTAAAAATGTTCACGGGCATAGTTATAAACTTTCCGTTACCCTTTTAGGAAAACCAATTCAAGACCCGACAAATGTCAAATTAGGAATGGTAATGGACTTTAGCGATCTCAAGACTATTGTTAACAAGCTGGTAGTCAAACCTTTTGATCATGCTACTGTATTGAATGTAAATTCACCTCATAAAGAATTGGCCGATAATATGGAACAAAGCGGTCACAAAATCATTCGGGTAAACTATCAACCCACGAGTGAAATGATGGTCATTGACTTTGCTCAAAAAATTGAAGCTGCATTGCCTTCACATTTAAAACTACATCATCTTATACTAAGAGAAACAGAAACGTGCTATGCAGAATGGTATGCTGCAGATCAATAATATCCTAAAACCCTAAAGCCTTCAAGTCAGCCTTTGGTTTTGATTTAACCACTTCTCCTTCTTCGTTTAATTCATCACATTCGATAGGAATGGATAGGGTTTCAGGAGCTACAAAATCTTCAATTGAAATTCCCAAGTTAGGATCTTTATAAAGCTGTTTCATATACCCTGCCCAAATAGGCAAGGCCATGGTGGCGCCTTGTCCAAAAGCAATATCTTTAAAATGAACGGCACGGTCTTCACCCCCTACCCAAACACCAGTAGCTAAGTTGGGTACCATTCCCATAAACCAACCGTCACTTTGGTTTTGAGTGGTTCCTGTTTTTCCGGCAATGGGATTTTCAAATATATAAGGATAACCCGTGATGACCTTTTCGTACACATAGTTGGTTTTTTCCAGGCCTGCGTGTCGTAGTCTTGCTCCCGAACCTGCTTTGGTCACCCCCTGTAAAAGATTGACTGTGACGTAGGCTGCTTCCTCACTCAATACATCTTGGGTTTCTGGAACAACTTCGTACAATGCTCTTCCGTTTTTGTCTTCTATTCGAGTAATCACAACCGGTTTTACATAAATTCCTTGATTCGCAAACGTACTGTACGCTCCTACCATTTCAAATAAACTAATGTCTGGAGTTCCTAGCGCGATGGAAGGTACAGCCGGAAGGTTTGATGTAATCCCCATTTTACGGGCTAGATTGATTACCGGTCGAGGACCTACTAAATCCATAATTCGTGCACTTACGGTATTTACTGAGTTAGCTAATGCATTTTTTAAGGTTCGGGTTCGCCCGTATTTGTCTCCTGAATTTTTAGGACACCAGGCGTCTATATTGCCGTGTTTCATCGGTTCTATACAATAAAGTGCATCGGGAAGTGAATCACAAGGCGATAGTTTCAATTGATCAATCGCTGTGGCGTATAAAAAGGGTTTAAAAGTTGACCCGATTTGACGTCTTCCTTGTTTTACTTGATCGTATTGAAAATGTTTGTAATTGAATCCTCCAACCCAAGTCTTGACATGACCTGATTGTGGCTCCATAGACATTAATGATGCTCTTAAAAAATGTTTGTAATACCGAATCGAGTCCATGGGTGTCATGATGGTGTCCCGTTCCCCGCTCCAGCTAAAAACATTCATGGGTGTTTTTTTATAAAAGGAGGCTAGAATTTCTTCTTCTTCAATCCCTGCCAATTTCATTTTTCTCCAGCGCTCTGTCCTGTATGCAGTCCGAACCATGAGGGTGTCAATTTCCCCTTCACGAAGATCTAAAAAGGGTGCTGTTGGGTTAGCTCTTTTGGTGTTTTGTCTGAAAAATTCTTTTTGTAAGTTTTTCATATGCGCATCTACGGCAGCTTCACCTTTGGCCTGCATGCGCGAATCAATAGTGGTAAAAATTCGAAGTCCGTCACGATAAAGCGAGTGCTTGGTTCCGTCTGCTTTAGGATTGTTTGCAATCCAATTGTCCATGAATTCTTTGAGATAAGCTCTAAAATAGGTTGCTAAACCTTCTCGGTGCGATTCTGGAGTATAGGTGATCGTGATTGGGAGTTGCGAAAGAGAGTCTTTTTCTTCTGGTGTAATCAACTCATTTCGTACCATTTGTTGAAAGACAATATTCCGTCGTTCTTTAACCCTTTGAGGTCTACGGATGGGGTTGTAAAGCGAAGAGTTTTTAAGCATTCCTATAAGGGTAGCTGATTCCTCAATACTTAGTGTTTGAGGAGTTTTATTAAAAAAGATTTTTGCTGCAGAACGAACCCCGTCTGCTTGGTATCCAAAATCGTATTTGTTCAAATACAAAGAGAGGATTTCATTTTTGGTATAACGTTGTTCTAACTGTACAGCAATGACCCACTCCTGAGCTTTCTGTAAAACCGCTTTAACTTTATTTCTTGAGCGCACTCCAACAAAAATCTGACGTGCCAATTGTTGTGTAATCGTACTGGCTCCTCCTCTTTTCCCTAAGTAGGCAAAGGCGCGTAAGGTTCCTTTCCAATCAATTCCTGCATGCTCATAAAATCGCTCATCTTCTGTAGCAATGAGTGCCTGAACCATGTTTTGAGGAAGTTCTTCATAAGTAATTGGTGTCCTGTTATCGTCCAAATAGTATTTCCCTAAAATGACTCCATCCGAAGAAATAATTTGAGTCGCTAAATTAGTTCTGGGGTTTTCTAATTGCTGAAGATCAGGCATTGGCCCGTACCACTCTAGTGCAGCTCCGCCAAAAAGTAGTCCAAGGGCGAGTGTCCCCACAAAAAATAAGCCCCACATCCATCTGATGTACTTTTTATAGGGCTGTTTTTTTGTTTTTTTTGCCATAGCTATTCGTCTTGAGCTTCAATACTTAATCCCACTGATACAATTCCTTTTAAAGCAGAAACACCTTCGGTACTCCCGCTGTTTCGCATGACCTGACCAATTTCGACAACCAGCGGCTTTTCAGTAGGAAAAATAACGCCTTCTTTCCACCACAATTTACTTTCTTTTACTTCAGTAAAACCAGTTCCCAACCAAGTTCCATCTGGATTTGCCATGGCATATTCCAAAGTATCTTGGAGTATCAAATCGTCTCCTGCTTTTAACGTACAGATCAAGAAAATATTTGTAAAAGCATACGAATTATCATTCCTTAATCGAACAAAAAGGCTTTGAGGATTATTCTCAAATGAAAGATCGCTGAGTTCGAAAACGTAAGGTGTAGTACTCATACCTTCAGCGCCTATTGAGTAATAAGCCGTAAAGCCAGTCTGCTTATTACAGGAGCTAAGCCCAATAAACAGCACTACTATTAAGCCTACACTATGCTTTTTTATTTGGATCATTACGATAATTTTTTTTTCTATTTCGTCTAAAGTTTGCTTTTCGTTTAGGGCGATCAAAGCGGGTTAAACTGTCCTCTCCAATACCGTCATCAAAAGATTTGGTGTCAGTAGTCGTTGATGTTTCAACATAGTCCTCCAAAGAAGCAACTGCTGTGTTTGTTTTATTTTTATCGATGATCTCTTGAGCTGCTTCTAAAGTTAGTTTATGCCAAGTCATCCATTCGTTTTTGTAGGCATACCAAAGAATTCCTTTAAAAATATCCATCTTTTGGAAAACACCAATTCCTTTTTCGGTATGCAATTTAATTTCTGGTTTTGGAAATTTTTTGAGCTCAGAGCGGTATGCGTCCAACTCGTAATTGAGACAACACTTGAGTCGTCCACATTGACCCGAAAGCTTTTGAGGGTTTAAAGATAGTTGCTGATAGCGGGCCGCTCCAGTAGAAACTGATCGAAAATCTGTCAACCAAGTGGAGCAACACAATTCACGACCGCAGGAACCAATTCCACCCAAACGTGAAGCCTCCATTCTCAATCCAATTTGACGCATTTCAATTCGAATGGAAAAAGCATGCGCCATGTCTTTAATAAGTTGTCGGAAATCTACTCGCCTATCAGCGGTATAATAAAAAGTGGCTTTTTTGCCATCCGCTTGATACTCTACATCCGAGATTTTCATGTCCAATTTTAACGCAATGGCCAATGTTCTAGCTTTTTTTTGAACTGCTGCTTCTTGGGTTCGCAGCTCGTGCCATTTGTCAATCTCTTGATCGCTTGCCCTACGGAGTAGGGTTCCAATGGTGTCGCTATCTACTGCTGTTTTTTTGCGTTTCATTTGCATTCTCACCAAAGGGCCTGCCAAGGTAACACGTCCCAGATCGTAGCCGTTATCTACTTTTGTAATCACCAAAGTTCCTGCTTGAGGGGTAAAATTTTCTGGAATACGATAAAACTCTTTACGACTGTTTTTAAAACGAACTTCTACAAAAGGACAAGCCTTTTGCCCCTCAGCCAATTGCATGTTTTCCAACCAATCAAAAACGGTGAGTTTATTACAGCTGTCACTTCCGCAGTTTCCATTGCTTTTGCATCCCCTTGGGGTGCCGTCACTTCCGCTAGCGCAACTGGAACAACTCATGAATTGATTTTGACCCTAAAGATACAGGGATTTGAACGAATCGCTAATGTATAAAATCTTAAATTACTGTTTAAATTTTAAGACTTCGGAGCGTCCCTTTTTAAAAATCTTGTTGCTGTTGTGCGTTCCTTTTTGCAGCTCCCGCTGTTCCTCTAAGGGTAAGGCAATGACCTCCTGACAAGCTGTGGAACAACATTGATCCATTTTTTCTTGGCACGACTCACATTGAATAAACAGCAGATGACAGGCTTCATTAATACAGTTGACGTGAGTATCACACGGTGCTCCACATTGATGGCATTGGGCAATGACCTCATCAGAAATTCGTTCTCCACGGCGTTCGTCAAAAACAAAATTCTTGCCTACAAACTTGTTGTCAATTCCCAAGGTTTTAACCTGACGAGCGTATTCTATGATCCCTCCTTCCAACTGATACACGTTCTGAAAGCCTTTGTGTTTAAAATAAGCACTTGCCTTTTCACAACGGATGCCTCCAGTACAATACATCAAAAGGTTTTTGTCTTCTTTGTGCGCTGATAAGTCTTGCTCTATAATGGGTAAGGATTCCCTAAAGGTATCCACATCTGGAGTAATTGCCTTTTGAAAATGTCCAATCTCACTTTCATAATGATTGCGCATGTCCACACAAATGGTGTTATCATCTTCTAATAAACTATTGAATTCTAGGGCATTAACATGCTTGCCTTTTTGAGTTACATCAAAAGAACTGTCCTCCAAACCATCGGCGACTATTTTATCACGGACTTTAATTGTGAGTTTTAAAAAGGATTTGTTGTCCTGTTTTACGGCAATATTCAATCGGACGTTTTCCAAAAAAGTAACACTATCGATTTGGGCTTTAAACAATCCAAAGTTTTTGGCAGGGACAGACAATTGTGCATTGATCCCTTCGTGGGCTACATAAATGCGCCCTAGAACTTCCAAAGGATGCCAATGGATAAACAAATAATCCCGAAACAATTGTGGATTTCCAATTTGGGCATATTGGTAAAAGGAGAGCGTAAGCCGGTCTTCACCCGCTTCTTCAATTAGCTGTGCGCGCTCATTCGCACTTAATTTGTTGTACAGTTGCATGCTATAAACGTTTAAGTGTATCGCAAAGGTAAGAAATTAGGTCTAGTCTGCTGCCTGTAGGTCGTCTACCAATTGTGTGATATCCTATTTTAAAATAGGAATATACCCTAGCTGGTTGTGCAGTGGGCTTTTCATAGCTTGTGGCTAACGGTAAGGCTAAACGGCGTTTTAATGCCACTTATACTTAGTTGGCGGTAGTTATTTTATCCACATAGGATTTTATTCTACTGTTGCATACTTCTCTTTTTTCCAAAGCCCAAATGATTAATAAAAGGATCCCAAGACAAATAACAGCAATATTATCCATGCTTTTTGAATGTTCTAGGTAGTTTGAAACATCTCAATTCCCCAATAGCCTAAGAATCCAATAATCGAAATAGTCAATATTATTAAAAGTGGCTTCTTCATTTAGTTATTTTGAATGTGTGGTAGCTAGCGTATATCTGAACCAGGTTCCGATATTTCGCTTTTATATTTTTGTTTTTATATATTTTTAACATGCTGATTATCAGGGTTCTTATTTTTAAAATTCGATCAATAGAACTTTCAATTTGTTTCAACAAAGGCTGTGAAATATGGGTATTCCCTCGTGTAGTTTTAGTAGAATCATGTCCTAATAGTTCCTGAATGAAGCGGATATCGGTACCATTATCTAACAGGGGAGTGGCAAAGCTAGGGTACAACAGCTGAAGAGTAAACCCAGCGAAAGTTGGATTTTCAATGGCTTGTTGTCTGTCAAAGACGGGCATAGGCCGTAGGTTTTTCATGGACAAAGATCAGATTGGGGTTGCTTATGTTAAATGTAAGAAAAAAAAGGCGTGTAGCCCAAAGTGTATTACTATAGCTTTAAAAAGAGTGAGTAAAATCATTTTTTAAATTAGCGACAAATGAAAATAGTTAGGTGTAAGGGGAGTGTATGGAATAAATCAAAAGGATAGATTCAATTTTACCAACAAAAAATGAAATAGTTTGTAATAAAAGAGAATGCTTATAAAAAGTGCTATAGATAACCCAATTGCGATACAAAAACTTTGAATTTCAGAATCTCTCTTAATTAGCCACTTAATTTTCATACCTTAAAATTGAGAACTTTTATTTAATCCAGCAAAAAAGCAATATTAAGCGTACATCAATTTTACTGAACGAGATTGATGTATTTCTAGCAATTCAATGGCATCAACATAACATTATAACTTTCAAATATTTTAGGTGTTTTAATGTTCAAATCCTCAGCATTAGGAGACGAAACAGAATTACATAATTTATTTAACAGTCATTTTTCGTACTTGTTATTTGGAGAATTTATGGAAAGGTGCTTGTAAATCAAGCCCATTTTCGATAAATTAGGTGAATTAAAAACCATAAATCAATTAAAATGAAAAAACTATTAGTACTTATTACACTCACCAGTTCCCTATCATTTGCTCAAGTGATTAATACACGAATGATTACTGTAGATAGAGGAATGAATCAAAAATTTGAGTCTGGAGTTGAGAAAAAAACAGAGATGTACAATTCCAAAGAAGGACAGCTAAGGTACTATACCTTCAGAATAACAGCAGGCCCAAACATGGGTAAATATTTTAGAGTAAGGTATGAAGATGACCTCAAGGGATTTGATACAAATCCACCAAAAGGAGCAGTTAAACTTTGGAATGACCAAGTTGGAGAAATGATGACAAATTCAAATGGAAGATGGTTTGGACTAAACAAAAATGCTTCACATGTTACCGTAAGTCCGTTTAGCAAGCCCTTAAGAAGAGTGATGGAATACAACTACAAATCACATAAATCTGGAGACTTTTGGAGATTTAGAAACAATGTCGCCAAAGCAATAAAAGAGTCAAACGCTGATATTTTTATGGAAGTATGGAATTGCGCATCTGGATGCGAAGGTAATTTGGCAATGATTGTATTTGGTCATGCAAATTATGAGGAGTTTGGAGACGATAACAGTGTTGAATGGAAAAAAGTATACGATAAGTACAATGAGTTATTTGGCAATACTAGTTACGAAACAGATATTGACAGTTTTAGCGAATCTTTAGAAATGTACGGACGAAGAGTTTACAACATGCAATTTTTACCAAATTTAAGCTCACCTGAAAAGATGTCGAAGCTTGATAAATTATATAACGACGAATAAATTACTTTTAAAAAAACCCTTCAAATTGGAGGGTTTTTTTACATTTTTGAGTCAATTATTAACCATAAATCAATTAAAATGAAAAAACTACTTTTTTTACTGATTACAGTTCCACTGATTTCCTCTGCTCAAAAAAGCAGTAACGGAAAAGTTTTTGATAAACACCCTGCAATTGATAAAGTAAATCAATTTACTGAAGCATGGATAACAGGAGATACTGAAACTCTAAAAGAACTAACCGGAGAAGGTTTTAAACTGGGGAGTTCAATGAATAATAACCCCAACTATAAAGGTGGCGACCTAAATGATTTATTAAGCCAATCTACCTGGATGAGTAATAACTTTGTTGGTATCTCTTTGAAGGATAGAGGCCAAGCCTATTCAGACGCAATAGAATATAAAAAATCCGGGCTTTTTGTTCAAACTTTCCAAGAGTTCATTGCGTGGGATAAAAATAATGGCTTTAAACTTCGAACCCCTTTTGACGCAATCTTTGTTTTTGATAAAGATGCAGATAAAATTGTTCGTTTTTGGTGGTCTGATAATCGAGCGGCATGGCAAAAATGGAATCTTTCTAGACAAACAATCAAAAATGGAACGATTTACAAAGACCACCCTTACATAAGTAAAGTTCGTCAAATTTGGTATAACCTTGAACGTGGTAATATTGACAAAGTTTGGAAAGATTTTTCACCCAATGCTTTTGTAAATGATTCAAATTCAATGGATCAAAATTCTCAGAGCCTTGAAGATCACCAAGCATATGTTGGTGAAGTATTTAGTCAATTTGAATTCATATCAATTGATGAGGTAGGGTATCCAGACTACATTGATTACGAAGGCAATGGAGGTGTTGTTTTAGCTTGGTATAATATGACTCTTAAAAGCAAAAAGACAAAAGAAAATATTGTCTTAAAATTCCACTCCCAGCATAATTTCAATGAGGAGGGAACAATAGTAGCTGAAACCTTATATTACAACGGAAATTTATTAAAGTAAAATTAAAGACCCTCCCAAGTGGAGGGTCTTGTTTTTTAACTGAGAACTTCTTTAACGAAGCACTGCCTTAGAGGTAAGTATTCCTAACTACTCTAAAATTCTCCGTGGAAATATTTGTACATCGTTAATTATACAGGGGTAAGAGTTGGAGAAATCCAGATAGAATAGCCCCATTTTTTTATATTTTTACACAATATAGACCACTAGAATATTTTTTCTGAGCTAACAACTTGTGTTAAGATTACAAGAAAAGTGAAGTTAATTTTTTGTTTTTTAGGAATGATAAATGCCTTATTTTAATGAAAAAACTAGTTATAGTACTACTCTTGTCATTAAATGTTAATGCTCAAATTGACAGTCTTACAACTCAAGTTTTACAGCAAAAAACAGTTTTGGATACCAAAGTAAAATTGAGTAAAAATTATTTTAAAGTTTCAGCTGCTGTATTGGTTGGTGGGGTACTATTAAAATCAATCAAAAAAGATTGGGCAATTTTAGGAGCAAGTGGAAGTTTAGCTGCAACAGGAACAACGGTTTATTATCTTGTAAAACATTTAGTGTACGTTTCACAACGAAATAAATTTTACAAGGAGCATAATTTAATCTTATCTAGAAAGAAAAAAAGAAAAAACAAAAAAACCAGTAATTAATTTCCTTTCGAGTAAAATTTAAATTTACGCTTTAAGGATTAGGGGAGCTTAAAAAGATCTTCTACTTTACACCCCAGTGTTTTGGCAATTTTCAAAGACAAAACTGTTGAGGGAATGTATATTCCGTTCTCTATAGCATTTATGCTTTTTCTAGAAACTTCTGCTGAAACAGATAAATCCTGTTGAGTTAAACCAGCAGCTTTTCTCAATTCCTCTAAAGAGTTTAGCAGTTTTTTGTGGTTTTTCCCCAAGACTTATTTCTTTTCAAACTCATCAACAGCATTGGTTAGTTCTTTGCCTGTGTTTGGGTAAAGATATCCAGCAATTAAGGTACCAACACCAATTGCAGTAACCAAATATCCAACTCCTTCCAGTACACGTCCAAATGCTACCAGACCAAGAAGAAAGAGACCAATACCTACAAAAACCGTAATCACTCCATTTCTGCGATAATCTATAGGTTCTTTTTTTCTTTCCTCGAAAATACCTAATAATTCTTCCAACTTGGCGGGGTCATCCAAATGTTTTGAAACCTCTAGTACCGTTTCTCTTTTCCCTTTGTTTTCATGATACAACCAAATAAATACTGCTACTGGAATAATGATTCCGGTTAACATTCCTAAAATTGGTATAATAAGATTTTGATCCATAACTTAATTATTAAATGTAACGCAAACTTAACATATTTAATAAAGAGAAGCAAACGTTACACCATATTATTTTATTTAATAAAATAGTATTGGTGTTTTAAGATTAATTGCTTCTGGTGAAACACCCATCAGCGATCACAACTTTAGGTTTTAAAATTAAATCAGACAATAAAAGCGGAGCTTTAAATTTTACAGAATTAAAAACTAGATAAATTTAAATAAAAGGACAATCCACCCCATAACTAACAGTAAACCGCCTATAGGGGTTACAGGTCCAAGCCATTTCAAATTAAATTTTATCACAGACTGTAGCGAGAGGAAGAAAATACTGAAAGAAAAAAGTAGTGTTCCACCAATAAAAAGTCTTGAAATCCATGCATTATCCTCCAATTGTAAGGATGATACTAGCAATAATGCCAAACCGTGATACATCATATATCGGATGCCAACCTCAAAGGATTGTAATGCAGTTTCAGGGAGTGTTTTTTTGAGTAAGTGTGCTCCAAAAGCTCCAAAAATGACGGAGAGTAAGGCGAAAGATATCCCAAAGATTTCAAGTGTATTCATTAAGCGTATCGTTTTAATTAGGTTCATCGAAGCTACAAAAATCCTAATGATTTCATGCGACTGATCAAGCTTGACAACTAATAAAACAAAAAGCGCAAGCGAATATAGAATATCAGTTTGAGCCAGCAGTTAAAACTTTTGCGGTGTTCTTATAAGGAAATGCTACTCCTGAAAAAAACAATACGGAAACCCCGATTATATCAATTCTTTTATCAACCGAGTTAAAACGAACTTATTTACTAATTTTCGCAAAGCGGAAGGTGCAAATAAGCCCTAATACAGAAAAGCCAGCCAGATAAATAAAAATATACTGATGCCCCAATAGACCCGGATATTCATCTAAGTAATACCCCATCAGGGGGCCAGCAAAAATATCAGGTGTGTATCCCGTAAGGGAGATAATTCCTACAGCTTTACCCGTTAGCGCAAGCGAGATATTTCCTTCCTCTAAAACTGCAAAATACAATGCCCTTATGGCATAGGTTCCTACTGCCAATACTACCAAGGACATAAAAAAGATACCATTTAAACCAGATTGAACAAAACCTGAAGCAAAAATAATAGAGCCTATGAGCATCACAAGAAAACCTATGATAATCCAAAATGTACTTCTGGACCGATCCGCCAAAAACCCAAAAAGAACACAGGCAAGGGGCCTCAGATACAATTGAAGTGATCCAACATTGGCGGCTTCAATCTCGTTGTAATTCATGACTTCAGAAGCATACAAAGAATAAATATCGGTTACTTTATATCCAAAATATGCACAAAGTATAATAAACATCAACAGCCAGACGGATTCCAATTTCAGTACAGCACGGATATTTTTAAAAGAGTGGGAGGGATTTTGTTGTTGTTGTTCATTGGGCTTAATGTTCAACTTAAAGTATATGACAATTCCAATGATTCCAATTATAAAAGAGGCAAACAAGATTACATAGCGAAACGCCTCTTGACGCTCAAGGATACTTGCATTTTGAACATCAACTTCTAAAAACAGAGAATAAATATAAACTCCGATACTTCCCATTAATGCCGCAACCACTCCTCTACCTCCATCTAAAAAACCAAAAGCTTGACCTTGATTTTTAGTTCCTCCCCACATCCGTGTTCCTTTTATCATAGCCCCCCAAAAAAGGAATACTGTTGTAAAACCCCAATAGCCGTAGAGGAGTTGAAGGATAAACAAAGAAGGATAAGTAGCGAGAAGTAACCCTCCTAAAGCCGTAGATAATAAAGAAATTGAAATTAGTTTGCCTGGTAGAAAGCGGTCGGCTAAAGTTCCCCCATACAAGTAAGAAAACAAAGCTACAGTACCGTAAACTGAAAATAGACTTCCTAATTCAATATTTGTTAAATTGAAAACCTCCAGAAAGGTTGGTCTAAAAACTCTTGATAAAAAGTAGGGGAGGATAAAAACTAATTCACCAGAAAGAATCAATAGAAAGATGCTTAAAAAGCTGCCTTTTTTGTCTTTAGTTGTTTTTGTGATATAATAGAATTTTGGGAATTATTCCAAAATAGCAATAATTTTAGACGTGAGGGTGTTTACCAGGAGTTTTTAATTGATTCCACTTCAACTTAAGAATCTCATCTCCATTTAAAATTCATTCATTTATTTTAGTAGCCTACTTAAACTAGTAAATTAATTCAATTGAAAAGGATCAAAAGCTGCAATAGATGTAAAGAAGAATTTGACGTGATGTACCGTGTACAATACGAATCAAACCGACAATGGAAATTTTTATGCAAGCAATGTGTTTTGGCGGTAAAATCAAAAAATGAATATTACCGTTACGGCGGTACTTGGAAAGCTTAAAAATCCAAACCTATAAAATTTATTCGCTCAGTACTACTTCAATTATAATTTCATTACGCCGATTAATGAACTTATAAGGAGAATTATAGCCCAAAACAATAGGACTTCCAACCCTCTTTATTCCGTTTTGGCTTAGTGATTCTTGGAGTAGCTTTGTATAGTACTTCGATTTATTACTGTTGGAATAACCACCGTATTCAATAGCGGCAAAATGTGCTGCCTTGGACTTGATAATTTCAACATTTTTATTTTTTGGAGTTGGGGGTTCTTTTAAATTGCTGGGCAATACAAATGCCATTTTATTTTTTCCCTCTGTTTTTTCCATGTAGACTGGAGTGGTCATTGCAATTTTGAGCTTGGATTCGTTTGATCCAGAAATATATTGAAATAATGCCCTGAAATTTTGCTCTGATCCAGGACTGCTTTCAGTTTGAACCATTGCAACAGAAGGATAATAGCGAAGCTCAAAATCATCATAGACATTGATCACTTCATAAGGTTGCGTTTCATAGCCTTGAGTCATAACGATTAAAATTAAAAGTGGAAAAATTTTCATAGTGCTCAATTTCAACAGATACTCAAGTTAGTGAATTCACTATTGGCACCTAGCGTTTTTGTTCTGAATGATTTACTAAATAAAAACTCAAAGAGACGATAATTGGATTCTTAATCCCTACTTTTGTGCCGTAGGGCTTCACACTCTACTTTTTTTAAAAGGATAATAAGGCTATGGTTGGCTGGACTTATCCTTTTATTTTTTACAAAAAGTTGGGGAAGTCATTCTATTGTGTATTTTTAGTGTTTAAGAATAATTATATCTGAAGCAACTGAAAATGGAGAGATTCAGTCTAAAAGGAAAAACCGCATTAATTACAGGAGGAGGCAGTGGAATTGGAAAAGCAATTGCAACCACTTTTGCTGAGTATGGTGCATCAGTTCACATCCTAGAATATGACTTAAATACGGCAAACCAGACCGTCAAAGAAATCCAAGAGATGGGTTTTACAGCTACTGCTCATCGTGCTGATGTTTCTAATTACAATCAAATTCTTTCTTTAGTAGAAGCAATTGGAGTTCAAAACTCTATTGATCTATTAATAAACAATGCTGGTATAGCACACGTTGGAACTGCAGAATCTACAGAAGAAGCTGATTTTGACCGCTTGTATAAGGTCAATGTCAAAGGTGTTTTTAATTGTACCAAAGCCTGTATTCCTTTTATGAAAAAAGCGGGAAGGGGTACAATTATCAACATGGCATCTATAGCAGGTTCTGTGGGGATAAATGACCGTTTTGCCTATTCCATGACCAAGGGTGCTGTTTTATCCATGACCTATTCCATCGCTAAAGATTATTTGGAAGACAATATTCGTTGTAATTCTATTTCACCTGCTCGAATACACTCTCCATTTGTAGATGGGTTTATTAAAAAAAATTATCCCGGCAAAGAGCAGGAAATGTTTGAAAAACTATCCAAAACACAACCCATTGGACGAATGGGAACTCCTGAGGAAATTGCTGCTCTTGCTTTGTATTTGTGTTCAGATGAGGCAGGTTTTACCACCGGTACAGATTATCCAATAGACGGAGGATTTATAAAACTAAACGGAAAATAAAGACGAATAATATGAAACTAATTCGATTTGGAACAAGCGGAAATGAAAAACCCGGGGTACAACTGCATGATGGTACTCGAATTGATGTAAGTAATTTTATAAAGGATTATGACGAGCATTTTTTCGGTTCGGAAGGGATTCACGACCTAGAAACGTGGCTCAAAACAAATCAGGAAAATTGTCCAGTAATTGACCAAAGTATTCGTTTAGGTGCTCCTTTAGCACGCCCTTCCAAGATCGTTTGTGTTGGATTAAATTATGCCAAGCATGCCGAAGAAGCAGGTATGGAACCCCCAAAAGAACCTGTTTTATTTTTCAAAGCAACATCCGCAATCGTTGGGCCCAATGATAATATCGTAATCCCTAAAGGAAGCGTCAAAACAGATTGGGAAGTAGAGCTTGCCATTGTCATTGGAGCTAAAGCCTCTTATGTTAGCGAAGCAGAAGCTTTGAATCATGTAGCCGGTTATGTCCTCCATAATGATGTAAGTGAACGCGCGTTTCAAATTGAACGCTCTGGCCAATGGGTCAAAGGGAAAAGTTGTGACACCTTCGCTCCCTTAGGGCCTTTTATTGCAACACCAGATGAGGTAGGTGACCCCAATAATTTAAAATTATGGCTTAAATTAAATGCTCAAACTATGCAAGACAGCAGTACCTCAGATTTTATTTTCAATGTTCAAGAGGTAATAAGTCACATCAGTCAGTTCATGACCCTGCTCCCAGGAGATGTTATTTCTACAGGAACTCCCTTTGGTGTAGGTCTGGGGTTAAACCCTCCAAAATATTTGGTGCCAGGGGATGAGGTAGAATTGGGTATTGAAGGATTAGGAATTTCAAAACAAAAGGTGGTGGCGTTTAATGAATAAGTATGAAAATAGACGCTCATCAACATTTTTGGAAGTATATACCCCAACGAGATACTTGGATTGATGATTCGATGGCTATTCTCAAGCGCAACTTTCTGCCGGAGGATTTAGAACCTTTCTTAAATCAAAAGGGTTTGGATGCATGTATTGCAGTACAGGCAGACCAGTCTGAGGAGGAAACCGAATTTTTATTGGATTTAGCGCAGCAGTTTGATTTTGTAAAAGGGGTTGTAGGATGGGTAGATTTACGCGCTAAAAACGTGGAAAAACGCTTAGCTTTTTACAGTCAAAACTCCTATTTCAAAGGAGTACGACATATCGTTCAGGCAGAAAAACAAGACTTTCTTTTGGATGCAGATTTTAAAAATGGAATTCATAAACTAAGTGATTTTAACTTGACCTATGACCTATTAATCTTCCCGAATCAATTGGAGTCAGCGATACAGCTCGTTCACCAATTTCCAAATCAAAAATTTATTCTGGATCATTTGGCAAAACCAGATATTAAAAATCAGAAAATTGCCTCTTGGAAAAGAGCAATTCAGCAGTTAGCCCAAGCATCCAATGTGTTTTGTAAAATTTCAGGCGTGCTTACAGAGGCCGATTTAAACCATTGGAAAACGGAAGATTTCATTCCGTATTTGGATGTAGTTTTTGAAGCCTTTGGCGAAGATCGTGTATTGTTTGGTTCAGATTGGCCTGTATGTTTATTAGCGGGAAATTATGATGAGGTATTTGATCTAATTACCAACTATACAGCCTCGTATTCTGATGAAAAGAGAGAAAAACTCTTTGGAGGGAACGCTGCAAAAGTTTACAACATCACAGCTTAAAGAATATGGATTTACACTTGAAAGGGAAAGTCATCATTGTTACGGGAGGTTCCAAAGGAATTGGTTATGGGATTTGTGAGCAATTGATAAAAGAGGATGCGATACCGGTAATTGTAGGTAGAAATAAGGAAACCATTTCACAAGCAGTGGAAGTACTTAAAACATCCGGTGGTAAAGTTGGCTATGCCTATGCAGAACTATCAGATCCTGATGCTTGCAAAAATGCGGTAGAACAAATAAAAAATGAATACGGACTCATTGACGGTTTAGTAAACAATGCGGGAATAAATGATGGAGTGAGTTTAGAAACCGGTGATTTTGAGGCTTTTACACAATCCATTCACCGAAATCTGACTCATTATTATATGATGGCTCACCTCTGTTTGCCCGCTTTAAAAAAGTCAAAAGGAGCCATTGTTAATATTGGTTCCAAAACTTCAATTACAGGCCAAGGGGGTACCTCGGGCTATGCCGCAGCCAATGGGGGCAGAAATGCCTTGACTCGGGAATGGGCAGTTGAACTACTTCCTTATTCTGTGCGGGTTAATGCCGTAATTGTTGCAGAATCTTATACTCCCCTCTATCAAAAATGGATACAAACTTTTCCCGATCCCGTTCAAAAATTGCACGAAATTGAATCCAGAATACCATTAGAAAACAGAATGACTACTCCCAAAGAAATTGGCAGTACGGTTTGTTTTCTTCTGTCTGACCAGTCAAGTCATACCACGGGTCAACTTTTATTTGTTGATGGGGGGTACACCCACCTGGATCGTTCACTTTAATTTAAACCTCATGAGCAATACAAAAAAAATCCCTGTAGTTCCTAAAGCATTGTTAGTTCCGTTTATTTTAATTACCTCTCTATTTGCGCTTTGGGGTTTTGCAAATGATATTACCAACCCTATGGTTACGGCCTTTAAAAAGATATTGGAACTCAATAATACACAAGCGTCATGGGTTCAAGCGGCATTCTATGGAGGATATTTTACTATGGCTTTGCCGGCAGCCTTTGTGGTCAAAAAGTATTCGTATAAAACAGGAATTCTAGTAGGACTAGGATTGTATGCCTTTGGAGCCCTTTTGTTTTTTCCTGCGGCAGCTTTTGAAAATTATGCCTTCTTTTTGGCGTCTTTATACATCCTTACTTTCGGATTGGCATTTTTAGAAACTACAGCCAACCCCTTTATTTTGTCTATGGGAGATGAAGCTACAGCAACCCAACGTCTAAACCTTGCCCAAGCATTCAATCCTATGGGGGCACTGATGGGACTTTTTGTAGCACAGACTTTTATTTTAGGGTATCTTCAGTCGGATGATCTAGATTCAGAGGGTAATGGAATTTACGAAACCCTATCCGCAAATGCCAAAGCTGTAATCAAAACCGCAGATTTGGAATTAATACGGAACCCCTATGTAGCGCTTGGAATTTTTGTTCTCCTACTACTAGCAGTTATTGCTTTTGTCAAAATGCCAGAAGAAAAGTCAACTCAAGCGACAGTTACCCTATGGAATTCCATAAAACGAATCTATAGGAAAGAGCGTTTTGTGGGTGGGGTAATTACACAACTATTTTTTGTAGGAGCTCAGATTATGTGTTGGACTTATATTTACCAATACGCTGAAAATTTGGGGATAGAGAATAAAGATGCCGTGAATTATGCTTATGCTGCACTCATTATTTTTTTGTTGGGACGGTTTCTATTTGCTTACTTATTGAAATTCATCAATGCCGGTAGATTATTAATGTATGCGGGTGTGTTAGCATTAAGTTGTTGTTTAGGAACTATTTTCATTCAAGGTATGGGAGGATTGTACAGTTTAGTGTTAACCTCATTTTTTATGTCACTCATGTTTCCTACGATCTACGGAATTGCACTTCAAGGATTAGGAGAGGATGCAAAATCGGCCTCTGCTTTTTTAGTTATGGCTATTGTTGGCGGTGCATTAATGCCCATTTTACAAGGAATGATTTTAGATCTTGGAGGACCCGGATACAGGGACGTTGTACTCTTGGGAGTTTCGGAAGTTAATTTTTCATTTATTCTACCTTTAATTTCGTTCATTGTTGTGATCGTTTATGGTTACAGGAGCTTTAAAATTTTCACTTAATGGAGATGCAACGAAAAAAATATTGTTTTGCATTGGATCTGAAGGAGGACGACACTTTGATTGAGGCCTACAAAAGTCATCACAAAAAAGTATGGCCTGAGATTCTCCAGCAAATCAAAGAAACGGGAATTGAGGTTATGGAAATTTACCAAGTTTCCAACCGGTTGTTTATGATTATGGAAACACCCCTTGATTTTTCTTTGGAAGCCAAAGCAGAAATGGATCAAAGTAATCCCAAAGTTTTGGAATGGGAGTCCTTGATGTCTCAATACCAACAGGCTTTGCCTTGTGCCAAGCCAGGAGAAAAATGGGTATTGATGGAACAAATTTTTAAGCTTTGATATGCTGAGTTATTGGGAACAATCGGCAATGCTTGACTATGATTTAGTTGTTTTAGGAGGTGGAATAACCGGCATGTTTTGTGCCTTAACTTATAGAGAACAGTATCCAAAAGCGCGGATTGCCATTTTGGAACGCGGGTTATTTTCTTCTGGGGCGAGCACTAAGAATGCAGGATTTGCTTGTTTTGGTTCATTATCTGAATTGGTAGATGATGCCCAAAACATGAAATCTAAAGAATTGTTGGATTTAGTTCAATTACGAAGAGAGGGGCTGTTACTTTTAAAAGATACTTTAGGCGAAAATAATATAGATTTTCAACCCAACGGAGGCTATGAACTCTTTTTTAAACAAGCTCCTGAAGCACTTGATAAATTGGATGAGATCAATACCCTTTTACATCCCTTATTTGGCGAATCAGTTTTTCAATCCTCAAAAGCTAAAATTGAATCTTTTGGATTGAGTAAAAAGTATGTTCATCATTTGATTGAGAATTCGTTCGAAGGTCAGATCCATACCGGAAAAATGATGCGAGCCCTCCGAACCAAAGTCAATATAAATTCAATTGATTATTTCTCTGGTATTGAAGTCACAGCATTTGATTTCAATAAAAATAAAACCGAGTTAAGCCTCAAATTAAAAGACCAAACCATTGAATTAAAAACACAAAAATTAGCAGTTTGTACCAATGCGTTTACCCAACAGTTTTTTCCTGAAATTGAACTGAAACCAGGACGTGGAATGGTCGTTTTGACCAAGCCCATCCCCGGTTTAAAAGTCAAAGGTGCGTTTCATTATAAGCAAGGGTATTATTATTTTAGGAATATTAAAAACAGAATCCTTTTTGGTGGAGGACGGGAGCTAGATTTTGAGGGCGAAGCCACCACTACTTTTGGGTCAAATCCTCGTATTAAACAGCAATTAATCAATGACTTGAATGAATTTATAGTACCGAAACACCTGTGTACTATTGAAATGGAGTGGTCCGGTATCATGGCTTTTGGAAAAAATAAATTACCGCTTCTTGAAAAAAAGGGAGACCATATAGCCCTAGGTGTCCGCTTGGGCGGAATGGGCATTGCTATTGGCAGCAAAATTGGTCAAGCCACTGCTAGACTTTTGTTCAATTCGTGACCGTAACTTCGATTTTCGCTCAAAGATTGCTTTAGTTTTGTATTTTTAACAAAAAACAAATTAGAAGCTGTATTAGAACAGTAAGTTTTAATTCCATCTTGAAATAAGACCCTCAAAACTCATCTCATTTTTTCTAATCGTTTTTTTGAACGAATCACGGTATTAAATTATTTAAAGAACTATTGCAATGAAATTCAAATTAGCAACCCTACTTTTTTTAGTTTGTGGATTGAGCTTTGCTCAAAATGACGACAAAAAAGAGAAGCCTGAAAAGAAAGAAAAAACCATTGAAGAACTTACAGAATCCAGTAGAAAAATAGAAGGACTCTTTACCATCTATCAAGACACGGTAACGGCAGCAGTTCAAATGACCATAAAGGAAGAACAACTTCAAAAAGAGTTTATTTATTTTTCCCAAATAGCCGATGGAGTTCTTGAGGCAGGGAGTTTTAGAGGTTCTTACAGAGGCTCCACCCTGTTTGAAATAAAAAAATATTTCAATAAGATTGAAATTGTTGCACCCAACACCAGCTTTTATTTTGATCCTTCGAATCCTCTCTCTAAGTCAAAGGATGCTAACATTTCAGATGCGTTAATTGCCAGCAGTAAAATATTGGCTCACGATAAGGAAAACGGGATTTATTTAATCGACGCTAATGATTTATTCTTATCAGAAACCTTAACACGGGTAAAGCAACCCAAAAGCCCAAAAGCATCCCCTAATGCATTTAGTTTAGGGTCATTTGACAAGAATAAATCCAAGATAGAGGAAATTAAAAACTATCCAAAAAACACCAATATCAAGACGGATTATGTCTTCAAAAATCCCAGTGTTAGAAACGGTGGTTCAGAGGCGGTAACTGATGGGAGAAATGTCTCAATCAAAGTATTCCACAGCTTTTTAAATATGCCTGAAGATGACTTTGAAGTTCGGATGGACGATCCACGAGTGGGATATTTTCTTACAGAAGTAAACGATCAAACTGCAACCACTACAACCAATTACCGAGACATGATTAACCACTGGAAGTTGATCAAGAAAAATCCAGACCAGGCGGTATCTGAACCCGTAAAACCCATCACCTGGTGGATTGAAAATTCCACTCCGATGGAATGGAGAGAAACCATTAAAGACGGTGTGTTGGCATGGAATGAAGCCTTTGAAAAAGCAGGGTTTAAAAATGCGCTGGAAGTCAAAATTCAACCTGATGATGCAGATTGGGACGCAGGCGATATTCGTTATAATGTCTTGCGTTGGACGTCTTCTCCAAGACCTCCTTTTGGAGGCTATGGTCCCAGTATGACCAATCCAAAAACGGGAGAAATTATTGGAGCGGATATTATGTTAGAATTTGTACACTTTACCAACCGAGTATTTTATGACAAACTTTTTGTAGATGCCTCTGCTGCTATGAACTTAGAAACGTTGGAAGAACTTCAATTAAAAGATGCGCTTGAAAAATCTCCTTTATACTGTTCTTTGGGAAGTGTGATGCATGAAAACATGCTTTTTGGAACTACTTTTTTACAGATGATGAATGCGCCAGATTTTGAATTGGAAAAGATAAAAAAAGAAAGTATGAAAGCCTTAATCATGCATGAAATTGGGCATACGCTAGGATTAAATCACAATATGAAGGCCAGTCAATTATTCAGTCCAGAGGAATTGTACAATGCGGATTTTATAGAAGGGAAAGCCTTGACAGGATCTGTCATGGACTACGCTGGTCTTAACATCAATCCAAATCGGGAGGAGCAAGGACAATATGCAGATACGGCTGTTGGACCTTACGATATTTGGGCAATTCAATTTGGATATCAGTCGTTTCAAAATGAAAATGAACGCAATGCCTTACTGGAGCGTTCCACTGAAAAAGAATTGATTTTTGGAAATGATGCAGACGATATGCGCTCTCCCGGAAAAGCCATTGACCCAAGGGTGATGACTGGTGATCTTTCTTCTGACCCAATACAGTATTCTATCGACCGAATCCAACTAGTCAATAGGCTTAAAAATGACATCAAAGACCAATTCAGTATAGAAGGAGAGTTTTATGATGATTTGAGACGATCGTTTTATTTGTTAAACAGTCAAGCAGCCAGAGCAGGAGACGTTTTATCACGCTTTATTGGTGGGGTTTATGTGGAACGTGCTGCCTATGGACAAAAAGAGGCAAAACAACCTTACACTCCCGTAAGTTTAAGAGATCAAAAACGTGCGTTTAGCGCGTTGAGTAACTACATTTTTTCTCCATCTGCATTTGATACACCGAAAGAAGTGTATAATTATCTTGCCAAGACAAGAAGAGGCTTTGAGTTTTTCTCTGGTCCTGAAGATCCTAAAATTCACGATTTAGTTTTAGGATATCAATCTAGAGTGCTTTCACATTTGCTTCATCCCAATACTGTTCAACGAATTGTTGATTCAGAATTGTATGGAAATGAGTATGAGTTAGCTCAATTCATGACCGATATGAATAAAACAATCTTTGCTTCAGACATTAAAGAAAATATCAATTCTTTTCGTCAAAACCTGCAATTGACTTATGTAAAAAGACTCATTGATATGGTTTCAGGAAGCAAGGCATCACGATTCAATACATTGGCTCAATCATTAGCACTTTACAACTTAAATCAGATTCAGGATTGGGTAAAAAAGCCCAAAGGAAACATCAGTTCAATGGCACATAAGACCCATTTGAATATGCTGATAACCAATGCGATAAAAGAAGTTAAATAAAAATTTAAAGGAAGTGTTCATTAAACTTTTTGAGCCATGAGGTATCTTCTAATTTTAATTTGTCCACTTTTTTTCTTTGGCTGTAAGTCCCCTAAGGAGGCATCACCACCAAACATCATTTTTATCTTAACAGATGATCAAGGATATGGAGATTTGGGGGTTTATGGAGCTGAGGACATCAGTACGCCAAACTTAGACCAAATGGCTTCAGAAGGGGCTTTATTTACTTCCTATTATGCTACTCAACCTGTTTGCTCAGCTTCCAGAGCTTCAATATTGACGGGTTGCTATCCGGATCGAATAGGAGTTCACAATGCGTATAGTCCGGGGTCTAAAGTGGGACTTAATCCTGACGAAACCACGATTGCAGAGTTGCTTAAAGAACGAGGTTATAAAACAGGAATTTTTGGTAAATGGCATTTGGGAGATGCACCTAAATTTTTGCCTCGAAAACACGGTTTTGACGAGTTTTACGGCATCCTTTATTCTAACGACATGTGGCCCAAACATCCTCAACAAGGTACTGTTTTTAATTTTCCTGATATTTCACTTTATGAAAATGAAACCCCACTTCGAGTATTGGAAGACCAAACTTTTTTAACAGCAGCACTTACAGAAAAAGCGATTGACTTTATCAAAAAAAATAAAAACGACCCGTTTTTTGTCTATTTACCACATCCGCAGCCACACGTTCCTTTATTTGCTACTGAAGCCTTTCAAAATACTCAAGGCAGAGGTTTATACGGCGATGTAATTAGTGAAATAGACCATTCAGTGGGTCAATTACTCAGCACACTAAAGGAAGAAGGTTTGGAACAAAATACCATCGTAATTTTTACTTCAGACAACGGTCCATGGCTTTCTTATGGAGGGCATTCTGGTTCACCGGGAATCTTTAGGGAAGGTAAAGGAACCAATTGGGAAGGTGGTCATCGAGTTCCCGGAATTGTGCGCTATCCAAAGGCGATAAAACCCAATACTCGAATTGACGCCCCCGCCATGGGAATTGATTGGTTGCCCACCTTGGTTGAATTTACGAAGAGTAGCGTTCCTGAGAAAAAAATTGATGGAGCTTCATTAGTTCCTCTTCTGACAGGAAGAACAATAAAATCGCCTCACGACAATTTTTTCTTTTATTACCGAACGAATGAACTACACGCCGTTCGACATAAAGATTGGAAGTTATACGTTCCGCATACTTATCGAAGTTTAAACGGCAGACAAGGGACGAATGATGGTTTTCCAGTTCCTTATGACATGAATGAAATCAGTGAACCAGAGTTGTACAATCTTAGTACAGATCCTGAAGAAAAGAAGAATATAGCCAAAGTACATCCAGAATGGGTGGCTAAAATCTCCAAGATTGCAGATTCTGTTCGAGGGGTATTAGGAGACCGATTGACTGGGATAAAAGGCGCTGAGGTTAGACCTGTAGGGCGAATTGACTAATTTTGATTTGAAGAAGACCATGGACCGTGCTGTAACCCAACTTCTTTATTATCAATACGATGAAAACCATGTGCGCCAAAATAATCGCGTTGTGCCTGAATAATATTTGCGGCACTTTTCTCTGTTTTTAGTGCTGCAAAATAAGACCAAGAATTTTGCATGCAAAGTACAGCAGTCTCATTTTCAATGGCCTGCTGAAGTGTTTTTTTCCAAGCGTCTTTCCCTGCTTCTAAAAGTATTTTAAATTCAGTGCTTAAAAGCAATGATTTCTCATCTTTTAACAGATCGATACACAGGTCTATAAGGTCAGATTTAATGATACAACCCTCCGCCCAAACGGCAGCTACCTCACTTAGATTGAGTTTCCAATGGTATTCTTTAGCAGCTAAATTGAGCATTTCAAACCCTTGATGATGATTGATCCAGCGCGATAAATCATAACTCATCTTAAGTTGAGTGAAGGAAATTTTTTCAACTATTTTTTCTGTAGCGTAATGCTCAGCAAATTGCACTCTTTTTGATTTAAAAGAAGAGATATAGCGTGCGTGTAGTGCAGTCGCCATTAAGGTATTGGGGTAACCCAAAGTAGTTCCAGCTGCTGTAGCCCAAGCACCCGTTCCTTTATTGGAAGCCTGATCTTGAATCAATTCAACAAAGGGTACTTGATTTTCTTTATAGTTTAAAAGACGTGCAGTAATTTCCAAAAGATAGCTTTTACTACTTGTCGTATTCCATTGACAAAGTTCACTTTGGATGTCATCATTTAAACCCTTAGATTGACTTAAAGCATACACTTCAGCAAGCAACTGCATTTCAGCATATTCAATGCCGTTGTGAACCATTTTCACAAAATGTCCGGCCCCTCCAGCTCCAAAATACCCACAGCAGGCTTTACCTGTTTTGTTTTTTGCAGCAATTTTAATTAAACCGTTTTTTACAAGTTCAAAGGCCTTTAAGGCACCACCTATCATAAGAGAAGGTCCGTAGAGCGCTCCTTCTTCGCCGCCTGAAACACCAATACCGAGAAATAAAATTCCTTTTTTTTGAAGTGCTTTTGCCCGTTTCTCAGTGTGTAAATAATGCGTATTCCCTCCATCCATAACAACATCTCCCACTTGAAGAAGCGGAACAAGTTGATCTAAAAACGCATCAGTTGGTTTTCCAGCTGGCAGCATGAGTAAAATTTTTCTAGGGGTTTCAAGAGATGAAACAAACGGAGAAATTTCCTCAAATGCCAAGCTGGTATTCAACTCTGGATAGCGCTGTTTTTTCTTATTTGCTACCTGTTCTTCAGATCCTTTTAAATAACGATTAAACAGGGAAAGGGTAATTCCTTTTTGAGCAAAATTTCTACTCAAACTGGTTCCCATTACACCCATTCCGGCAATTCCCCATTCTGTTTTATTGTTCATCAAGATGAGATTTAAGTTGTTGAATCATCACTTCTATACTAAGTGAACAGTCTAATTTTATTGCTTCTTTTGGGGGCTCTAGCGTTTCCAGTTGGCTTTGGAGTAAACTCGATGGCATAAAGTGATTTCGCTTTTCCATCCGTTTTTTCAATTCGGAGAATTCACCGTTTAAGTAAACCCATAAGATGGCGTTGTGGGGTAGTTGTTCACTTAACTGTTTTCGGTATTCGTTTTTTAAAGCAGAACATGCCAAAACCATTGGCTTTTCTGATCCTTGTTTAAGTACTGTATTGATTTTTTTTAACCAAGGCAAACGATCTTCATCTGTTAGCGGCGTTCCTTTTTTCATTTTATCTTTATTTGCAACAGAATGGAAGGCATCTCCTTCTAAAAAAGTGCAATCAAGTGTTTTTGCTAAAGCCTTTCCCAAAGTGGTTTTGCCACTTCCACTTACTCCCATAACAATGATAATTCTCGACACAAGGTAAAGGTAAAAAACCTCGATGAATTATGCACAGCCTTAAACTTAATTAAAGGGACGACCAACTAAGCGTTTGATTTGTCTCAGCGGCCTTTTTCGCAAGGCTCAAAATTTTTGAAACAATGACATTATTTTCCAAGCTATACAGACTAAAGGGGCTTAGTTGTTTTTTGTTTTTGGTCACTTCATAGAGCAATCTGAACGGATCTTTTTGATTGGATTGTATAGCCGGGGGCTTATGATTATAAGGGCCTTTGCTTTCATCCTCTAGAACCGACATTTCATTCCCGTTTTTAGCATCAATATAGCCGTGAGCACCGTACACTTGCATGTCTTTTCTATTGTGTGACCAATTCCAAGAAGCTTGAATGATCACTTGTTGGTCTGGGTAGTCTAAAATAATTGTAGTGTCGTCATCTACATTGGGATAACGATTGGGTTTTGTTTGTTTTGCAACATTACTAATTCGCAAGGGCGTTTGACCGTTTAAAAACCAGGTTGCAATATTGGCACCATAGCAACCAAAATCAGTTAGTGCACCTCCTCCATTTTGGACAGGATCAGTTAACCACTCTAAAAATTCGGGAGAACAGCCAATTTCTTGAGGGCCTGGATGTCCAGTGTTAAAGACCATTTTTGTTAGTTTTCCTATACGATTGTTATCCATCATTTGTTTTGCTTCATAAGTAGTTTCATACCAGGAGGTTTCATAATTTGTTAAAACAGGAGTTCCGTATTTTAGAGATAAAGCCTCAATTTTTTTAGCATCTTGATAAGAAGTTGCAAGTGGTTTTTCTACCATAATGGGGATCTTTAGGGGAGCAAAAAATTCAACAACCACAGATTGTGGAATGTTTAAATTGCATCGTGCAAATAACAACAATACCAAGTATAATTGAATCAACCTCATTTTTGTAATTCCTTCATGGTTATCCCTCTCTTTTTTTAGAAGTTGGGATTTCTCAGTAAGATAGAGAATTTTTACAAAAAAAATGGAGCAGTTAAAAAAAGAACCTAAATAGCTATAAATCAACGAACTGCTCTTGTTCTTGGGAAATTAAAACTCAGCTGATCTGAATTTTTTTATTATCATTTGCTTTTTATTGAATGAGTTTTAAGCTAAAAGCAGGTATTCTAGATTAGATTCTGTTTATTAACACCATAGGTTTTAATTAGTTCGCCTAAACATCATTTGACAAATTAATTTTTAATAATTTTATACCATATAATTTCTAATACAATCATGAAAAACCGAATTAAATCAGCACTTATTCTTTCACTAGTAATTTTACTTTCAAGCTGTGGAAAAGACGAACCTATTCCCGACAAATCCATTGGAGAATGGCAAGTATATTCCATAACAGATGTAAGCGGCAAGACCACAATATGGGAAGAACTCAAAGCCTCCTTAATAGATTTAATTCCAGGATATTCGTGTATGGAATTTACAACAACCATCACCGCTCAAATTGTAAGCACCAAAACTGTTCTTCCAGACGTAAACTCTAGAGTTTGCCTGAGTCCAACCATATCAGTTTATACCTGGGAGAAGGATTCTGAAACAGGAATCTACAAATACATCCAAGGTAACGAAGTGATAAACTATTTAATCACTTTCAGTAATGGAGATAATCGAATGACATGGAAAGATCAAACAGACGGATCAACAACAATTTGGGACCGTGTAGTTGATGCTACTTTAGTAAGTTCCGAATAAAACTGTATATTTAAACGTACTTAATAATTTATATCATGTTAAAATCACTAAGCTATTTAGCAATATTTCTTTTTATTTCGTGTGGAGTACAAAAAGGAATCAACAAGGACCCGTATGTGGGCTCGTATGAAATGATTGTATTTGAAGTTGACAATATTGGCGACTTACCACTCTATCTTGACCTAACAAAAGAAGGAGACAAATACACTGCGGAAATCACTCCAAAAGAAGGAATGCAAGATGTTGATTTCGAGGTAGAAGGAACAACTTTAGATGAAGGAATCTTCACTATAGAGGCCTATGCAGCGGGATATGACATTTATTTTGAACTCACCATCGAAGGCGATGAGGTAACAGGTAGCTTGATGAATATGTTTGATGTTGAGGGCAGCCGCATTCAAAAATAATAAAACCAATAAATAAAAGTATCAAAGCACCTATCAAGGTGCTTTTTTTGGTTTAAAGGGTTTAATTCTTGAAAAATAAAAACCAAAGTAAGATCCCTATCTTCTTGAGCATTCCTAGTAGAAAAATAACTTTAAAGTTTTTTGAGGGCTTCATTTTTTATTTTTCATTCCTTTAATTGCAGCATAGAGCATCCATCCCACAAGGGCTAAAGCTCCATAGACTAGTATATTTCTAAGAAAATATCCCATTTTTAGTTTAAACGCCGTTCTTTAAGCTCGATAATTAAACCGATGATCAAACAAATTGCTAGACTGAAAAAAACTGTTCCACCTACTCCCATTTTTTTATATTTATTTAAAGATAAAATTTTTACAAAGAATAAACTTTGAAAATTAATATAAAATAGGGTTCATTCTAAGAGATTTTATAATTTAGAACAACATTCACCTATGCCCTAAGTTTAATTTTATTCAATTTGAATTATGAAATCAATAAACAGAAGAAATTTTTTAAAGAAAACCTCACTTTCTACAGCCTCGCTTTATTTGGCTAGCTCCCTTGCCTGTTCTCAAGAAAAAGAGAAAACTCCCTCCGGCGGAACTTATATGGGAGACTTTAAAGCACCAAAACTCAATAAAGTACGAATAGCAATGATAGGGGTAGGTGCAAGAGGAAGTGGTCATGCAAAACAATTAGCCGCTATAGAAGGCACCGAAATAGTTGCTATTTCTGATTTATATGAAGATTACGTAGAACGTTCAGTCCAGAATTGCGAATCGGTTGGAATGGGTCGTCATCAAAATATTCAACGTTTTTTTGGAGGTGAGAACGATTGGAAGAAGATGCTTGAAACAGTTAAGCCAGATGCCGTATTTATAGCCACCAATTGGAAAAATCACGCGCCTATGGCCAAAGAAGCGATGCTGCAAGGAGCACATGCTTTTGTTGAGGTACCCATTGCGGTAACTCTTGAGGAAATGTGGGATTTAGTGGATACTTCCGAACAGACACAAAAGCATTGTATGATGATGGAAAATGTAAACTACGGAAGAGATGAGCTGTTGTATCTCAATCTATGTAGAAAAGGACTAATCGGAGAAATTTTACACGCTGAAGCAGCCTATATCCACGAACTGCGTTTTCAGATGGAAGAACAAGAGCGCGGAACAGGCTCTTGGAGAACACCTCATTATGCAAACAGAAATGGGAACTTATATCCTACTCACGGACTTGGTCCTGTAGCTCAATATATGAATTTGGGTCGGGGAGAAGATCATTTTTCAACCCTTGTTTCCTTTTCTTCTCCAGCAAAAGGAAGGGCATTATATGCCGAAAAGAACTATCCTCAAGACCATAAATGGAACCAACTAACTTACGAAGGAGGAGATATAAATACGTCAATTGTAAAAACTGCTTTAGGTAGAACTGTAATGATTCAGTGGGATGAAACGAGTCCCAGACCTTACTCTCGTCATAATCTTATTCAAGGAACTAAAGGTACGTTAGCTGGCTTTCCTACTCGAGTTGCATTTGAAGGAGGAGTGGAAGGAGCAACGGATAGTCATCACCGCTGGGCTCAAGGTGAGCAATTAGAAAAGCTTTACGAAACTCATGAACACCCAATGTATAAACGTTTGGGTGCTTTAGCCAAAAAAATGGGCGGCCACGGAGGAATGGATTTTATGATGCTCTACCGAATAGTGGAATGCTTAAGAGGAGGAGAAGCCCTGGATCAAAACATATATGAGGGTTGTTTGTGGAGTGCAGTTTCACCGCTGAGTGAAGCTTCTGTTGCACAAGGAGGAATGCCGCAACAATTTCCAGACTTTACCCGAAAGCAATGGGCCAATACACAACCGTTAGAAATTATTTCTTAGTCGTACCGTAAATAAACAACAAAATTAAAACATTGATTTCAGTTCAGGCGCCTGCAAGAATTTGCTTCTTTGGGGATCATCAAGATTACTTAGGCTTACCCGTTATTGCGGGAACTATAAACCGTTATATTTACCTTGAGGCGAAAAAAAACGATCAATCAAAATACGTTATACAACTGATTGATTTAGATAAAGTAATAGAAATAAACTTAACTCAATACTTAAAGAATATTCAGCCGGAAGATTACTATCGTTCTTCTATGGCAGTTTTAACGCAGCAGGGAGCACAATTTTCACAAGGCTATACCATTCAAATTTCTGGAACCATTCCCCTCAATGCGGGTGTATCTAGTTCCTCTGCTTTGGTTGTGGCTTGGCTTCGGTTTTTAATCCAAGCACAGGAAGCTAGATGGCAGGTCACAGATGCTCAGATTGGAGCATGGGCCTATGAAGCCGAAGTTCAATTTTTTAATCAACCCGGGGGTTTAATGGATCAATATACCATCGCTCAAGGTGGATTGATCTACATTGACACCCAAAACGGAACTACCACCCCCCTAACGCCCTCTATGGGCTCACTTATTTTGGCGGAATCAGGTATTGCTAAACAAACCCTAAGCGTACTTCAAAACGCACGAAATTTTGCTCAAAATGCCATTGAGGAAGTAAAAAGTAATGTGCCTCAGTTCGATTTGCATAAAGCAAATGAATTAGATTATGAAAAGTATTTATCATTTGTATCCAATTCTTATCAGCCGTATTGGTATGCTGCAATTTACAATCATTTAATAACGCATCAAGCCAAAAAACTACTTGCACTATCAACTCCTGATTTTGAGAAAGTCGGAGCATTAATGAATGCACACCAAAAGATTTTACAAGAATGTATTCAGAATACTCCCCCTCCAATGATTGAGCAAATGGAAGCCGCAAAAAAGGCAGGCGCACTGGGAACAAAAATTGTTGGATCTGGAGGTGGTGGTTGTATGCTTGCTTTAACAAATAAAGAATCAAAAGTCCAAGTAATTCAAGCATTTAAAGATGCTGGAGCAGCGCAGGCGTATGAGGTTCAGCTAACATCGCACCCATGAAAAAAATCAATTCATTACTGATCATGGCAGGGGGAGCATCATCGAGAATGAAACGCTCTTTAAAAGACAGTGCCGTATCAGAAGCCATTAAAAATCAAGCTCAGGCGGTACACAAAAGCTTAATTCCCTTAGGAAAAAAGCAGCTTCCATTGTTGTATTATCTGATCAAAAATGCGGAGAGTGCTGGGTATAAAAGCATCTATTTAATTACAAGCGCGGAGAATTCAGCTTTTGAACATCAGTTAAAAGTATGGGAGGAAGATCAATTATTTTCGAATCTCACCATCCAATTTGCTATTCAGCGTGTTCCGGATCACAGGGATAAACCTTTAGGTACAGCCGATGCAGTTCAGCAAGCTTTAGAGCAATATCCAGAATTAAGGGAGTCCTTATTTACCGTTTGTAATGGGGACAATTTGTATTCTGTAAACGTTTTTAAATTACTTCAATCTTCTAGAGCAACACCCCACGCATTAATTAGTTATGCCCGTTCAGGATTGTCTTTTTCTGATCAGCGGATTTCTAAATTTGCAGTAATGGATATTGATAATCACGGATTTCTAAAGAGTATTATTGAAAAGCCAAACCCGAATGAAGTGGATCGTTATCGCGATGGAAACAATGAAATTAGAGTAAGTATGAATATTTTTAGTTTTGATGGTGCGCAGTTATATCCCTACTTAAAAAGTTGTCCAATTCATCCCGAACGAAATGAAAAAGAACTGCCCGAAGCACTTCGAATCATGAATCGAAATGAACCTCAAACTACCCTCTGTTTACCTGTAAAAGAACATTTACCAGATCTTACTTCAGCGGAAGATATATTAACATTTGGTGACGCATAAAGGGCTTAATCTAAGCGTGTTGTAGCTGAATTATAATTAACCGCCAGACAAAATCAATCGTCAAAGAGACCGAGGGCAATCAACCGTTGATTTAAAAATGCCCCAGCGGTGATGTCATCAAACTTCTTGGGATGTTCTTCATCTATGGTTTGCGGTAAGCAGTTAAGAGGCATTTGTGGAACTGGATGCATAAAAAAGGGGAGAGAGTACCGAGCCTTTCCCCAGTCTTTTTTGGGAGGATTAACTACTCGGTGAATTGTTGAAGGGAGCCTGTTGTTCGTCAATCTAGACAACATATCTCCTACATTAATAATCAACTCATCTGGTTCAGCAATCGCATCTATCCATTGATTTTGTCGATTTAATACCTGAAGGCCACTTCCCTGTGCCCCCATCAAGAGTGTGATTAGGTTAATGTCTCCATGGGCAGCTGCTCGCTCTGCTTCTTGAGGTGCTTTTGTAATCGGGGGGTAGTGTATGGCTCTTAAAATGGAGTTTCCTTCTAAGATGAATTGATCAAAATAGTCAGCTTCTAGATCTAAATATAATGCAATGGCTTGAAGGAGCACTTGGGCTGTTTTTTCCAAGCGTTTAAATACCGCAGTTCCCAGTGTATTAAAGGATGATAATTCTTGAACATGAATGTTTTCTGGGTAAAGTGATTTGAGTTGAGGGTGGCTTTCCAGGTCTTGCCCAAAATGCCAAAATTCTTTTAAATCTCCTACCGTACGACCTTCAGCATGCTCCTTTCCAAAACCGGTATAGCCTCTCTGACCACCTCCTTCTTTTATTTCGTATTTGCCTTTAATCTCTTCTTTTAGATTAAAAAAGGCTTTGATTTCATTGTATAAATCGGTTTGAAGTTCAGCATCTAGAAAATGTCCTCTAAGGGCTATAAATCCGATGTCTTCAAAGGCTGTACCCACTGTTTGAACAAATGCTTTTTGTTCATTTAAATCTTTTGAAAGAAAAGCATTTAAATCAGCTTGCGGAATTTTTTGCATGGTTCAAGATTTAAAAAAAGCGAGCCCATCGGCTCGCTTTATACATAGATAAGGAATTTTACAGAGGACCATTAGTAGGTACCTGCTGTCTCCAATTCCTCAAATGATTATCATAAGACATAAGACACCTCCTTTCTACATTTAGTTAAACATAGCTGTTGTCACAGCTCGAACTTCTCAATTCAAATATAGGAATCAGAATCTTCGGAAAAAATTTTATTTCACAATTTTTTTCAAGGTAAGACCTTGAACTAAAATCGTAAATAAAACCACTCCATAGGTCAAGATTAAAATGAGATCTTTTCCTGTCCCAATACTGTCAGGAAGATTTAAAGCTAAAGCAATACTGAGCCCTCCTCTTAGGCCTCCCCAAGTTATAATTAGTGCAGTATTTTTTTCAAACGTTTTTTTGATGGACAGTATTTTAATGGGTACAAATACTCCAATACCCCTTGATACTACTACTAAAACTATCACTAAAATGATGATGACGATATAACTTAAGTCAAAATTTTGAAGGATAGGGATGATTTCCAGTCCAATAAGGATAAATAAAATGGCATTTAGAGTTTCATCTATCAAGTGCCAAAATTTATAAACGTAATCACCCATAGCTTTTTGAACACCGTCGGCTTTTTTATCGGTATCAATATTTTGATTTAAAAAGAGTCCCATCATTACTACACCTAAAACGGCAGAGAAGTGAAACATATGAGAAATTACTGGAACTAACAGTACCATAGAAAGCGTTATTAGGACTTCCAATTCTACATGCTCATTTTCGATATATTTCACAAGTTTTAGACCCAAATAACCCATTATAGATCCCAATAGAATACCGCCAATCACTTCGGTCGCAAACAGCGAGGTGATTCGCATAGCGGTGATGTTTTCTACCCCTTCAATTTTCATGCTTAGTAAGGTTAAAAAGACGACTACACCAATCCCATCATTGAAAAGAGATTCGCCTGCAATTCTAGTTTCTGTGACGGTTGAGAGATTCATTTTTTTGACCATGGCCAATACTGCAATAGGATCTGTTGGTGCAATAAGCGCTCCAAATAAAAGACAATCTACATACGTTAAGCCCATCTCAGTCATTCCTAAAAAGGCTTGATTAGTAAGCCAAAAAAGTCCAGTCCCCACAGCAAATGTTGAAAATACGACACCAAAACTGGCCAGTAGAAAAATAGTGAGTTTATCTTTTAATAGTTCATGAACATTGACACTGATGGCTCCAGCAAAGAGTAAAAAGGGGAGCATAACATCGATTAGCAAGACACTAAAGTCAAATTGTTCTGTCAGTGAAGTTGCAAAAGAAATAAAATCAGGCACAATTAAACCGGTGATCAAAACCCCTATGGACAAAAATATAGCCAAAACCATTAGTCCAATAGTTTGTGGGAGTTTTAAAATTCGAAGATTGATGATTGAAAACACAGATGCTAAGAGCAACAAAAGTGTTGATAATTCTAATAAATTCATTTTGATTTAGTTTATCTAAATATATAAAAATTAACGCCTTAAATATAATTTAGATAAATATTTACCAATCAAATCAAATTCTAAATTGACCTGACTTCCAATCATGAGTTGATTAAAATTAGTGTGTTCGTAGGTATAGGGAATTATAGCAACCGAGAATTGGTGTTCTTTAGAGTTTACTACAGTTAAACTTACACCATTGATGGTGATTGATCCCTTTTCAATGGTAATGTGGTCAGGACTTTTATCATATTCAAAAGTATAGAACCAACTTCCATCTTGTGTTTTAGCTTCAATGCATCGAGCGGTTTGATCTACGTGACCTTGAACTATATGCCCATCCAACCGATCACCAAGTTTCATCGCACGTTCTAAATTGACTAAGCCTCCCACCTTTAATGCGCCTAGATTGGTCTTTTGTAGTGTTTCATCAATTGCCGTAACGGTGTAGTTTTCAGTGTCGCATTTAACCACGGTAAGACACACTCCGTTATGAGCAACACTTTGATCTACTTTAAGTTCAGCAGCGAGTTTGCTTTCAATACTTATATGGAGGTTTTCACCTTCATTCTCAAGGGCAATAACACGACCAAAAGCTTCTATTATTCCTGTAAACATGCGTTTTAAATTAGTTACATTTGTTTTTCAAAAATAAGTATAAAAGAGAAGCGGTGAGTGAAACAATCAAAATTAGCGTTGGAATTTCAGTTGGTGATCCAAATGGGATTGGCATCGAGATTATATTAAAAGCATTTCAAGACCAACGTCTTTTTTCATTCTTCACTCCTATTGTATTTGCTCACAATAAAAATTTTGAAGAAGAGTCCAAACGAATGGGTTTTAAAACGCCAATTTATTTGTTAAAAAATTTAGAATCGCCTAAACGCGGACAATTGAATGTTGTCAATTCGTGGAATGCACCCTTCAAATTGAAATACGGACAAGAGGAGTCAGTTGCTGGCGCAGCAGCTTTAACGTCCTTAAAAACGGCAATAACAGCTCTAAAAAAACAAAAAATAGAGGCCTTAGTTACAGCTCCGATTCATAAAAAAAATATTCAGACCAAAGATTTTAACTTTCCTGGGCATACAGATTTTTTGAACCAAGAGTTGGAAGGAAATAGTTTAATGTTTATGATTTCAGAAGGTCTTAGAGTAGCACTTGTAACCGATCATGTAGCACTTAAGGAGGTAACAAATCAATTAACTCGAGAAAAAATTACCCATAAAATTGAGCTTCTTTCTAAAAGTTTAATCCAGGATTTTGGGATTCAGCGGCCTAAAACCGCGATTTTAGGCATCAACCCCCATACGGGAGATCAAGGGGTTATTGGGGATGAAGACGACATTTTACTTCGTCCTTTAATCAATGATCTTTCTGAACAAGGTCAACTCGTTTTTGGGCCTTTTGCCGCAGATGGTTTTTTTGGGAGCCAATCCTACACGAAATACGACGCGGTTTTAGCCATGTATCACGACCAAGGGCTCATTCCTTTTAAAACCCTTTCATTTGGCAAAGGCGTCAATTTTACCGCAGGATTAAACCGAGTACGAACCTCACCAGATCACGGAACAGCTTTTGACATTGCTGGACAAGGAAAGGCCGATGCAAGTTCCTTTAGAGAGGCTTTATTTGCAGCCCGATCAATTTATCTTCAGCGAAAAGAATCATAACGAATCCTTAGTTCAAAGTAATGATTGGACTATCGCTGAAGCCAATTCTCACAGCCTTAGCCTGAATAGCTTTTGAAGCATCAAGGGGTTTGGTATAGATTGACCAAACGGAGTCTTGTGTGTTTTTCCAAATTATAGATGCGCCCTGATCAGAATGATTTAGAATGACTTTACCTCCTTCAATTTTTTTAGATAGCGTAGAAAGCTTCTGAGGTTTTCCTTCTGGCAACCACTTGTTGATCAATTCCTTTTCTGCATATTCCCCTAAATCTTGAGTTTCTACGATCCATCGTTCTAAACGATTTCTAAGAAAGGTTAAAGTATCTTTGAGTCCCGGTTTCTCCGCTAAATTATTCAGTTCATAAGGATCTTGCTCTAGGTCATAAAGTTCTTCTGAGGGTTTAGGGGTTCTAAACCAAGCTGCAGCATTGGGATCCAGTTGTTGCGTCTCCCACATTTGATTTAAATACTTCATCATGGGCATTTGTTCTCGATAAGCAACGGCAATGGCATTGCTGATTTCAGGATTAAAATTTCGGATGTATTTAAATGTCCCAAAACGCAAGGCCCTTAACCGATCAACTTGTTCATCAAAACGATCGGAAGAGGCAAAAATAAATTCTGATTTTTCCTTTGTTTGATACGGCCCGAATTGAGCATTACCTTGCATCACCAAGGGAGGTTTTATTCCAGCAAGGGAAAGAACTGTTGGCGCATAGTCAATAAAACTTATGAAATCTTTATTCGTTGTACCGGCTTTTTCAAGCCCCGCAAATTTTATGATTAAGGGAACTTTGATTCCTGTTTCATAAAGCGCTCTTTTATAGCGGGGGAAGGGACCTCCGTGGTCTCCATAGAAAAAAATGATGCTATTTTCATAAAGTCCTTCAGCTTTGAGTTGTTCAATTACTTTTCCAATTTGTTTGTCCAGTCGGATTAAATTACTGTAGTTGACAGCAAGATCTTTTCGCACCTCTGGACCATCAGGAAATATAGGAGGGACGCTCAGGGTATTTGGATCTACTAAAAGGGGTTGATCACCTTGTCTCCATATTTGTGATTCATGGGTAATTCCAAAGTTAAATACAGCAAAAAAGGGTTGGTTTGGCTTTCTATTTTTCCAGTGCGCTTGTGCACTACTCTCATCCCAAACTCCATCAGTTTTTTTGAAGTTGTAATCTTCTTTTGCGTTGTTGGTTGTGAAATAGCCTTTTGCTCGCAGGTATTGAGGAAACATTTTAACTCCTTCTGGCACTAGAGGAGAATAGCTCGGGATGCCAATAGTTGGTTCATTTTCAGCTTTATAGGCATTGTAAGTTCGCATGTTGTGCGTTCCTAAAGTGGTTGGATACATGCCGCTAATTAAAGCACTGCGTGCAGGAGCACAAACGGGGACAGGACTGTAAGCATTAGTAAATACCACCCCATCATTTGCTAAAGCAGAGAGGTAGGGAAGTTCAGTAGTTAAATCTCCGTACATGGGTAAAAACTCCGGAGATTGATCTTCTGCGACCAGCCAAATGATATTGGGGTTTTGAGAAGATGTTGGTTTTTGATTGCAGGAATTTAATAGAAACAAAATTCCCAAGCCAAATAAATAACGATTCATTGAAAATGGATTTACTCTTCTAAGATACAGAATAATATTTTTCACTCTTTGTCTTTAAAGAGATGAACAAAAAAACTTCCCAGTAATGAATGGATTAAGCTTGAGAGGGCTGCCGGTATAGCTACTACTGGGCTACTAAAGTTTTCACGTGCCAAGACAACTCCCAAGCCCGAATTTTGCATACCTACCTCTATAGAAATCGTTTTAGCAACGTTCCAGTTTTTTAAAAGTCCAAGACTCACTATAAATCCTAAGATAAAACCCAAAAGGTGTAAACAAAGTAAGGCTAAGAGTAATCGTATTCCTGAACTTAAAATAATTTCTTTTCCTTGACCTACAATACTGGCCACAATTAGACAGATTAAGAGGACAGCAATTGGGGGCGCATAGGGAATAATTTTACGCGTAATTTTGGGTAGGTAGCGGTTAGCCAAAACGCCCAAGGTAATGGGTAATAAAACAACTTTTAGTGTGCTAAAAAAGAGCCCCTCAGCGGGTATTTCAAGATAGCTTCCTGAAAGCTGAAGGGTTAAAAAAGGAGTCATAAAAATAGCAGCAAGGGTAGAACAGGCAGTCATTGTAACAGATAAAGCAACTTCAGCTTTAGCCAGATAGGCAATTACGTTTGAAGCAGTTCCGCCTGGGCACGAGGCTACTAAGATCATACCCACAGCAAAGAGGGGAGGTAATTGAAAAACTTGAGCAAGACTCCAACCCAAAAGTGGCATGACTAAAAATTGCATTCCAAGTCCAAGGAAAACCCATCTGGGATGCTGAACAATAGCAACAAAATCTTTCCCTTTAAGGGTAAGCCCCATTCCCAACATAATACCCCCTAAGCCAAACGTAATGAAAGGTCCTTCAAACCAAGTGAAAATTGGAGGGTATACCAAGCTGAGGAATGTAAAAAGGCTAACAATCCATGGGAAAGCAGCAGTAAATTTTTTGATCATAGTATAAATTCAGTTATCAAATTTAAAAATCCCATGTAAATAATACCCAGAGATCTGTTCATTGAATCAACAGAGACTCTTTACACGTCTAAAATATAATAAAGAGCCTTGAAATTAGGCAACAGTTTTGTAATTTGATACTTCAAATCTAATCCCTATGAAACGTTCTGCTCTTAGTAAAGCACTTCTAGTTAATTTTCTGCTCGTATTTTTAGGCTGTAGCCAGTTTCCAGCCGAAGTTAAAACTCAATATCCTTTGATACCCTCGGTGGCCAAAAGTGTTTTTGAAGCGGGTACTCTTAGTTTGGAGATCAAAGCAATTCAAAAAGCCTATAGTCCTTCAGGTGATTCACTCCCGATAAGGTATGGATTATTAAAATCCTTAGAACCAACAAATCAGCCAGAGGAAGCACAACTCATCTACCGCATTGAGCCTGAAGAAAATCAAGTTGCAGAATCGTATTCTCTCAAACTGGAAGGCGACAAAATAATCATCAAAGCTCAAGATCAAGCGGGTTTATTTTATGCATTCATTACCCTTAATCAACTTATAGCGGATGCCAAGAACCAAAATTTATCCTTACCCAGAGTTGAGATTAATGATGCTCCTCAAATTACCTTCCGACCCCTTCAAATTGATGTAAAACATCATATGGAAAAAAAGAGTTATTACTACGAATTGATGGATGAGTTGGCACAACTTAAGATCAATGGAATCATACTTGAGATTGAGGATAAATTACAATATAGGAGAAGGCCTGAGGTAGCCTCTTCTGATGCTCTTTCCATTGAAGAGTGGAGGGCTATTAGTGAGTACGCTCTAGCTCGAAATATTAAAATCAGTCCTTTGGTACAAGGGTTGGGCCATGCCTCTTTCATCTTAAAACACGATAAAAATAAAGCATTAAGAGATGATCCAGAAAGCGATTGGGCTTTCAATCCATTAGATCCTGACACCTATACTCTTCAATACGATTTGTATTTGGATGCATTAGAAGCATTCCCCCATGGTGAATACCTTCATGTAGGTGGAGATGAAGTGCAAACTACAGGGAGAGGCAGTGGGAAAAGCGCTTTAGAACTCAATTTAATTTGGCTGAATAAAGTCAGTGCCTTTGCTGCAGAACACAACCGAATTCCAATTTTTTGGGACGATATGCCTCTTAAGCAAGCAGGCTTGATGGAACCCATTTACAACGCAAAAATGTCAACCAAAACTGTGGATTCAATTTGGGCAGCCAACGAGCCCAAACTAAATCGTTTTATAGAACAATTCCCTAAAAACTGTGTTTATATGCGATGGAATTACCATTTGGCAGAATCCTATGGAAATGGAAAAGCGATGGACTGGTTTTCGTCTAACGGATTTCGTGTAATGGGAGCTACAGCAGGTCAAACGCGTTGGACTTTAATGCCACAAAGAGAGAGTAATATTGATCAGATTCGCATTTTTGCAGAGCAATCTATCAACCGTAATTACAACGGCTTGTTACTTACCTTATGGGATGATGATTCTCCACACTTTGAATTGTATAAAAGGGGAATTTCAGCTTTTGCAGAGTTTACTTGGGGTGGATTGCAGCGCTCTAAAGATGAATTTAAAAAGGCATACCGACACCGAATGTTTGGTCCTCAATTTCAATCAGAGGAATATGCATTTATTGACGCCTTGGACCAACCCGTAGCACTTTGGACGAATCTTTTAGTAGAGGATGGGATTCATAGAAATTCTTTGAACCAAAGAGAAAATCCTATTGAAGAACACATTATTGATCTACCTGATTTTGACAAAAAAGGAGTTTGGTCTCAAAAGTACGCTGAGCGATTGCGTGAATTACAATATCAATCTTCAAGGTTAAAGGAGGTACAACGCACCTTGGAGTCAATCCAATCACAAGAGGTGAAGGCGGAATACAACCTCGAAATCTACACAGAGGTGATTCATTTAGTTGATTATAATTTTAGATTAATGAATTTACTTAAAGCTTTTGATAGTGCGCAGACGGACACGGAAGAAGCCCAAGTCATTAGTGATTTATTTGCTTTAGTCGTTGATTTTAATAGCGTGAGAGAACAGTTTGAAGAAGTTTACAGTAAAACACGAATACTCAATAAGCCTGAGGATTATATCCTAGATCAGGATCACCATCTGCATCCCGCAAATCAATCCATAAATTTTGATTGGCAATTTACATCAGAATTAATGTTGATTGAGAAAATTCAAAATCATTTCAAAACACAAGCTTCTTGGACCGAGGGAACCACCCCTAGATTGCAGTAATACAGCGTATTTATTAAAATATAGCGGCAAATTTTTCAGAATTAATAGTAATACTATTATATTTGCAATTCTATGAATGACTTACACGTCCATATTACGATTGATTCCAATCTTTATTGTAAAGATCCTGAGTCTTCTGACTTGGGAAGAAAGATCGTTGAGCATGGGATCGAGATGATTCATGAGCTAGGCTATGAATGCTTTACGTTTAAAAAATTAGGAGATCGGATTAACTCAAATGAAAGTTCAATTTATCGGTATTTTGAGAGTAAACACACTTTTTTAATTTACCTGTTAAATTGGTATTGGAGTTGGATTGAATATAAACTGGTTTTTACAACAACAAATATTGATTGTTCAGAAGAAAAATTAGATAAATCAATTCAATTATTAACTCAAGAGGTAAAGGAGGATAATGAATTTACTTTTATTAATGAAGTGCTATTAGGAAAAATTATTATAGAAGAATCGTCCAAGATCTATCACACGAGAAATGTGGATAAAGAAAACGAAAAAGGATACTACAGTCCATACAAGCGAGTGGTAGAACGCGTTTGCGATTTTGTTTTAGAGGTCAACCCCAACTTTAAATACCCGCATATGCTAATCTCAACGATTATTGAGGGAGCGCATCATCAGCGTTATTTTTCAGAGCATATTCCTGACTTGACAAATTTTGAAAAAGGAAAAAATAATATTGTTCAGTTTTACAAACAATTGATTAAGGACACCTTGAAAACATGAGAAATAAAAACTTTTTTTCGGTTGCTGTTTTGAAATATATTTTTGTGTTCGGGCTACTGTCATCGCTTACGCTTTCGACTACCTTAGAGTCATTATCTCTGTTGAGTGAAAACTCCTTTGATATTGTAAATGTAGATTGGCAAGAAGACTCTGAAGAAGAAAAAGAGGATAAAATAGAGGAAGCAGAGAAGAAAATTCAAACCCAACACACGGCTTATTTACATCCGCTTTTTCTCAGAAAAGTTAAAAGCTTAAACTCGGTTTCAAAATTCAACAGTAATTTCTTTATAGAAATCCATATTCCTCCTCCGGAACTCGAGGAAAAATTATCTTAAGGAATACAAATTTTAACTCACTAATTATTTAACACTCATTCAAACTGAATGAATCCATTCGGTTTGCCAAAAATTTATATGAAAAATTCAAATTTATTTTCAACTATAAAACAAGATCTTCCAGCAAGTATCGTTGTTTTCTTTGTTGCACTTCCTTTATGTTTAGGAATTGCATTAGCCAGTGGAGCACCATTATTCTCGGGTTTAATTGCAGGGATTATTGGTGGAATAGTCGTCGGTAGTATCAGCGGATCTCAGGTCGGAGTAAGTGGTCCTGCAGCAGGTTTAGCCGCGATTGTTTTAACCGCAATTGGAACTTTAGGAGGCTTTGAAAACTTTCTATTGGCAGTAGTTTTAGGAGGAATTATTCAATTTCTTTTTGGAATCCTTAAAGCGGGAATTATAGGATATTACTTCCCATCTTCTGTAATCAAGGGGATGTTAACAGGGATAGGAATTATCATCATTTTAAAGCAAATCCCACATTTCTTTGGTTACGACAGTCCAGAAGGAGATTTTTCCTTTTTTCAAACGAATGGAGAAAATACCTTTTCAGGAATCTTTAATTCTCTAAGTTACATTAGCCCTGGAGCGACATTGATAGCCATTTTGAGTTTAGGAATACTGTTGCTGTGGTCCAATATCCTGAGTAAAAAAGGAAAAATATTTCAGTTGATTCAAGGGCCATTAGTAGCTGTGTTTATAGGGATTGTATATGTTTTACTAACCCAGGAAAATGCGTTTTGGCAAATTAAATCAAACCAGCTCGTTTCGGTTCCAGTACCCAGTGACTTAAGTTCATTTTTGACTCAATTCAGTTTTCCTAACTTTGGCGCTATCACAAATCCTGATGTTTGGGTTGCAGCATTTACAATAGCTTTGGTTGCAAGTTTAGAAACACTGCTGTGTGTAGAAGCTACAGATAAACTAGACCCTGCTAAGCGGATTACTCCAACCAATAGAGAATTAATTTCTCAAGGAGTAGGTAACTTTCTTTCTGGAATGATAGGTGGTTTACCTGTTACTCAAGTTATTGTTCGCAGCTCCGCCAACATTCAGTCTGGAGGGAAATCCAAAATGTCAGCAATTATTCACGGTTTTTTCCTTTTAATTTCGGTGGTACTCATCCCTACTTTACTGAACAAAATTCCGCTTTCTGTTTTGGCTGCAATTTTATTTATTGTAGGGTATAAATTAGCGAAACCCAGTCTCTTTAAAACCATGTATCAATTGGGTTGGAAACAGTTTACTCCTTTTATTATAACCATTATTGGAATTGTTTTTACCGATCTATTAATTGGTATTGGCTTAGGGCTAGTGGTAGGAATTGCAGTGATTTTGATTAAGAGCTTTCAGAATTCTCACTTTCTTCACATCGAAGATAAAAGCGATGGAAAGCACAGGATAAAAATGACGCTGGCAGAAGAAGTAACTTTCATCAATAAAGGTGCAATTCTCAAAGAATTGGATTCATTACCTAGAGATACCTTTTTGGAGTTGGATGTGAGAAAAACTCGCTTTTTAGATTATGATATCATTGAAATTTTTGAAGATTTTTCTGAAAAAGCAAGACAGCGAAATATTGATATTTCAATTACCTCTCAATCTGGAGTAGAGCAAAATCCAGAGAGTTTTATCACATTTTTTGAAAAACTTCCTAAAACTGCTTGAAGTAATCAATGACAAATATCAAGCCAAATTATCGAATTTTAGTACTGTATAATCCACAGAATGCTAATACAACTTCTTTAGAAGCGGGGGTTACCTTGGCTAAAAGAACCCAGGGAGCAATAGATTTATTAAGCATTAGTTCTTTAAAAAAGTTCAGCAGTCAAAGTAATCAAGTGGCTTTGATTAGAGCCTTCAACGAAGAAAATACGAAGTTAAAATCTCGTTTAAGTAAATTAGTTGACACCCTTTCAGAAGAAGAAGGTATTCCAGTAATTTACACTGCTAAAATTGGTTTGGTAAAGGAGGTAATAGAAGAACACATCCGATTGACTCAACCGGAAATTGTAATCCTAGGAAGTCATAAAGGCCTTAAAACCAAATGGGCTAATCCTAGGGTTTTTAAAGCAGTCATGAACTGTCATCAAGGGATTATAATGTTTTCCTCTACCTCCAATTGCTTACACAATAATAAGCCACTAACGCTTGGATTTATCGAACGGATTATGAAAAATCAACCGTTGATCAACCAACTGTCAAAATTAGCTAAACAACCACATAAACTTTTTCAGTTTTCATTCGACTCTCAATCTAAACGTATGGATCAGCAAGAAGATATAGTTGTTTATGATTTTGAAGACAAGGCGAAAATGTTTTCTAATTTTTTAAGATATATTGAACAAAGTAAAATCAATATTCTCTGTGTTCATAAAGCCTTATTTTCTTTCAAAACATTTCAATCCTCCAACAAAAATCAAATAATTAAAAAATTAACTAACCTAGAAACACCCATACTGGTGTTTCCTAATTAATCAACACAATCATGAAAGCACAAACAAAAGAAACTCAAGACAAAATGACGCCATCAACTGCTTTACAAGAATTAAAAGATGGAAATAAGCGATTTATTGAAAAAAAGCAACTACACCGTGATTTAATGCAGCAGGTTAACGAAACCAGTACAGGACAATTCCCTTTTGCAACGGTATTGAGTTGTATTGACTCTAGGGTATCATCTGAACTCATTTTTGATCAAGGGATAGGAGATATTTTCAGTGTAAGAATTGCTGGAAATTTTGTCAACGAAGACATTTTAGGAAGCATGGAATTTGCTTGTAAACTCGCAAAGACAAAACTAGTTCTTGTTCTGGGACACACCGCTTGTGGGGCCGTAAAAGGCGCCTGTGATCATGCACGCTTGGGCAATCTTACTGCATTAATCAATAAAATTGAACCCGCTGTAGAGGCGGTTAAAGAGCCACAGGACGAGAGTATTAGAAATTCCTCCAATATTGACTTTGTCAATGAGGTTGCTGCAGAGAATGTTAAAATGACCCTGAACAATATTCGAAATCAGAGTGAAGTACTCAAAGAAATGGAAGATGCAGGTGAAATTCAAATTTTAGGGGGTATGTACGACATCCACACTGGAGCGGTACATATTTACTAAAAAACCCTTATCAATAATTATTAAACCCTTTCTTTGGTTGCCTTAGAAAGGGTTTTTTATAAGTTACTTAACTTGCAGTAAAATTTTTTCCCATGAGACTTTCCAATTACGCTTTCCTATTCTTTTTAATCCTTTCTTGTTCGCAATCTTCAAAAGAACTAGTATATCCCAAAACTCAAAAAATTCCAGTAATCGACACCTATTTTGGAGAAGATGTCATAGACAATTACCGTTGGTTAGAAGATGATAACAGCGAAGAGACGAAACGCTGGGTTTCAACTCAAAACAAAGTAACTTCTGCTTATTTGGAGGAAATTCCTTTTCGGAATGAGCTTAAAAATAGATTAGAAGCTTTATGGAACTACGAAAAGCTTTCTGCTCCTTTTGAAGAAGGATCTTTTACCTATTATTACAAAAATGACGGACTTCAAAATCAATATGTTGTTTACAGAAAAGGAGAGGACAAAAGGGAAGAAATTTTTCTTGATCCGAATACTTCTTCTGAGGACGGTACCACCTCGTTAGCGGGCTTGAGTTTTTCTAAAAGCGGGAAACTTGCAGCCTATTCAATTAGCGAAGGGGGTAGTGATTGGCGAAAGATAATCGTGATCGATGCTTTAAAAAATGAAGTGATAGAAGACACTTTGGTGGACATCAAGTTTAGTGGAATACAATGGAAAAACGAAGAAGGATTTTTTTATTCAAGCTACGACAAGCCAAAAGGAAGTGAATTGAGTGAAATGACAAATCAACATAAGCTATATTATCACAAAGTTGGAACTCCTCAATCCCAAGATCAACTAGTTTACGGAGGAACAGCCAAAGAAAAACACCGTTATGTAGGTGCCAGTGTAACAGAAGATGGACGTTATCTCTTCATTTCAGCATCCAAGACTACTTCGGGCAACATCAGCTTTCTAAAAAACTTAGACCGGCCTAACAGTCCTTTAGTTGCAGTAGATGAAGATTACAGTACCGACAGTTATTTACTTGAGAGTGATGGAGCTACCTTTTTTATCGTTACAAATAAAGACGCTCCCAATCAAAAACTGATAAAGGCAACTGCATATCGGCCCAATGAGAAATATTGGGAAGACTTGATTTCTGAAACAGAAAATGTATTATCAGTGAGTAGTGGGGCAGGATACTTTTTTGCACGCTATATGATCGATGCCATTACCCAAGTCGTTCAATATGATTTTAAGGGTAATAATTTAGGAAAAATCGAGTTACCAGGGGTAGGAACTGCTCGAGGGTGGAATGGTAAAAAGGAACAAAAGAAACTGTACTATAGTTTTACAAATTACCATTCACCAGGGATTATTTATGCATTTGATCCTAAATCGAAGACATCAGAAAAATATTGGGCTCCTGAAATTGATTTTGAACCTGAAAATTATATTTCTAAGCAGGTTTTTTACACCTCTTCTGATGGAACTAAAGTACCCATGATTATTACGCACAAAAAAGGAATTGAATACAATGGTAAAAATCCAACGATACTTTATGGCTACGGAGGATTTAATATTAGTTTACAACCCTCTTTTAGTATCGCAAATGCTGTTTGGATGGAACAAGGAGGAGTGTATGCAGTCCCCAATTTAAGAGGTGGAGGCGAGTATGGAAAAGAATGGCATAAGGCAGGGATTCAACAAAACAAACAGAACGTTTTTGATGATTTTATTGCTGCAGGTGAATACCTTATCTCAGAACAAATTACAAGTCCTGAATTTTTGGCCATTCGTGGAGGTTCAAATGGAGGGCTTTTGGTAGGAGCTACCATGACCCAGCGCCCCGATTTAATTAAAGTTGCGTTACCCGCTGTTGGGGTATTGGATATGTTACGCTATCATAAGTTCACCGCGGGGGCAGGCTGGTCCTATGATTATGGAACGGCTGACGATTCTAAAGAAATGTTTGACTATCTAAAGGGGTACTCTCCGGTTCACAATGTAAAAGAAGGAACACAATATCCTGCTACATTAGTAACCACAGGAGATCATGATGACCGAGTTGTTCCCGCACATTCATTTAAGTTTGTTTCAGAATTACAAGATAAACATCAAGGAGAAAACCCTGTGCTCATACGTATAGAAACCAAAGCTGGTCACGGTGCAGGAACCCCTGTTTCAAAAAGAATAGAGCAATACGCAGATATTTTTGGCTTCACTCTTTTTAATATGGGGTATCAAGTTTTACCAGAAAACACGAAGACTAAAATCAAGGGTTAATCTTTTAGGAATGATTCGAAAAGCAACAATTGAGGATGCAGCTACTATTGCTTCGATTTATAACTATTTCATTTTAAATTCTACGGTCACTTTTGAAGAAACAGTAGTTGATGAAAAAATCATAGTGGACAGGATGAACACTAATGAGAAGCTTAATTGGTGGGTTTATGAAAAGGAAAATCAAATATTAGGATATGCCTATGCTACTTATTGGAAACCGAGAACTGCTTATCGTTTTACTCTTGAAACAAGTGTTTACGTTTCTAGCAATCATCACAATAAAGGAATTGGAAAACAGATTTATACCAAGTTGATCCTAGAACTTAAAGCACTGGGGTTTCACACTTTACTAGCTGGAATATCGCTTCCTAACAAAGTAAGCATTCGTTTTCACGAAAACTTAGGATTCAGAAAAGTTGGCCAGCTTGAAAAAGTGGGGTTCAAATTCAACCGATGGATTGATGTTGGTTATTGGGAGTTAAACCTTTGAGGTTTATTAATCTTCCATTGAAAAATCTTCCATAAATTTTGTTGTGTAATTTCCATCAACATAATCGGGATGGCTCATCAATTTTAGATGAAATGGAATTGTAGTTTTAACTCCCTCAATGATAAATTCTTCTAACGCTCTTTTCATTTTGCTGATTGCCCCTTCGCGTGTTTGTGCGGTGGTAATCAGCTTGGCAATCATTGAGTCGTAATGAGGAGGAATAACATATCCACTGTACACATGAGTATCTAAACGGATACCGTGACCACCAGGAAAATGTAAGGTAGAAATAACCCCAGGGCTCGGTCTGAAATCATTGTAAGGATCTTCCGCATTAATTCTACATTCTATGGAGTGGAGTTTAGGAAAATAATTTTTACCCGAAATTTTTTCGCCTGAAGCAACTTTAATTTGCTCGTGAATTAGATCGTAATCAATGACTTGCTCAGTGATGGGGTGTTCAACCTGAATCCGTGTATTCATTTCCATAAAGTAGAAGTTTCTGTGCTTGTCTACTAAAAACTCTATGGTTCCAGCACCTTCGTACTTGATGAATTCCGCTGCTTTTACTGCAGCTTCACCCATTTTTTTTCTGAGTGCGGTTGTCATAAAGGGAGAAGGAGTCTCTTCAGTTAGCTTTTGGTGTCTTCGCTGTACAGAACAGTCTCTTTCTGACAAATGACAAGCTTTTCCAGAAGAATCCCCTACAATTTGAATTTCAATATGTCGAGGTTCTTCAATCAGCTTTTCCATATACATTCCGTCATTGCCAAAGGCAGCACTAGCTTCTTGGCGTGCACTATCCCAAGCCTTTTGAAGTTCGTCGGGTTTCCATACGGCACGCATTCCTTTTCCTCCACCTCCTGCAGTGGCTTTGAGCATGATCGGATAGCCTATTTCAACAGCTAAGGATTCCGCTTCTTTCAAAGAGTCTAACAAGCCCTCTGAGCCTGGAATTGTGGGTACCCCAGCAGACTTCATGGTGGCTTTGGCAGAAGCTTTATCTCCCATTTTGTCGATCATATCAGCAGAAGCTCCAATAAATTTGATATCGTGTTCTTGACAGATCTTAGAAAATTTAGCATTTTCTGATAAAAAGCCGTATCCAGGATGGATAGCATCAGCATTGGTAATTTCAGCTGCTGCAATAATATTGGACATTTTTAAATACGATTCATTACTTGCAGCGGGACCAATACATACTGCTTCGTCGGCAAAACGGACGTGTAAACTATCAGCATCTGCTTTAGAATACACCGCTACAGTTTTCACCCCAATTTCTTTGCAGGTTCGAATAATGCGCATTGCAATCTCTCCGCGATTGGCAATTAAAATTTTATTAAACATGAGACCGAATTAGGATGGATTGATAACAAACAAAGGTTGATCGAATTCAACGGGTGAAGCGTCATCCACAAGAATTTTAACAATGGTGCCGCTAATTTCTGATTCGATTTCATTGAATAGTTTCATGGCCTCGATTACACATAAAATAGCTCCGTCTTTAACCGTGTCACCCACTTCAACAAAGGTGGGTTTGTCTGGGGCAGCTTTGCGGTAAAAAGTACCGATAATAGGAGATTTGATTGTGATGAGGTTGTCATCAGCTGCACTTTGTTCAGCTGTTGCCTCAACAGCAGCGGGAGCAGCTACAGGAGCTGGAGCAGTCAATGGAGCTGGAATTGTTTGCATTTGCTGAACAAAACCTGACTCAACTTGTTGTGGATCAGAACCTGTTTTAATGGTGATTTTAATATCTTCCATTTCAAGTTTAACTTCTTGGGCTCCTGATTTTGCCACAAATTTGATTAGATGTTGAATGTCTTTAATATCCATAAATAATTGTTTTTTAATATGCCCATGTAAGGTAGGCAGCACCCCAAGTAAATCCGCCGCCAAAAGCAGCAAAGACCAACTTGTCTCCTTTTTTAAATTTTGATTTATAATCGTTTAATAGCAGCGGAATTGTTGCTGCTGTTGTATTGCCGTAATAGGCTATATTCATGAGTACTTGATCCTCTTTAAGACCAATTCTTTTAGCAGTCGCATCAACAATTCTTTTATTCGCTTGATGTGGAACTAGGAAACTAATTTCTTCTCCTTTTAAATTGTTGCGTTTTTTTATTTTTTCAGCAGCGTGAGCCATTTCTGATACGGCATATTTAAACACAGTTTTTCCCTCTTGAAAAAGGCTATGCCAATTATTCTCAACGGTTTCTTTAGTCGTTGGATGTAAGGAGCCACCTGCTTTAATTCGAAGTGACATGCGTTCTTTTCCATTGCTCCTCAGGTATTCATCCTCCCAGCCAAATTCATTTATACTCGGTTCAAAGAGTACTGCTCCTGCTCCATCACCAAAAATGATGCAGGTAGTACGGTCTGTGTAGTCAACAATGGATGACATTTTATCTGCTCCGATTAACAATACCTTTTTGTACCGACCAGAAGTGATGTAAGCTGCACTGGTGCTCATCCCATACAAAAAACCCGAACAGGCTGCACTTAAGTCATACGCAAAAGCGTTGTGCGCCCCTATGGTCGAAGCAACATAAGCTGCTGTTGCTGCAACGTGTATGTCGGGTGTAATTGTGGCAACGATAACCAAGTCAATGCTTTCAGGATCTAAATCGTTTTTTGAAATCAAATCTTGAGCTGCTTCAATGGCTAAAAATGAAGTTGCTTTGTCTTTATCTTTTAGAATCCGACGTTCTTTAATGCCTGTTCGTGAAGTAATCCATGCATCGCTGGTGTCCACCATTTTTTCTAAATCTTCATTAGATAAAATTGTATCAGGCACATAACCCCCAACAGCTGTAATCGCTGCTTTTGTTTGATTCGTCCTTTCTAGATTCATGCTAATGTGTAGCAGTAATGTAATCTATTACTAAGTGAAGATAGTGGTTTTTTTATGCTTTCAAAATTATTGATATAAAAAAACGGGAGTGAATAAGGCATGCTATTCAAGCCGAAGGAATTAGGCTTCAGCAGTAGCTGCTGAGTCAACAAGTACTTTACCTCTGTAGTAAAGTTTTCCTTCATGCCAGTGGGCTCTGTGGTATAGATGCGCCTCTCCAGTTGAAGAGCAAGTTGCAATTTGCTGATCTGCTGCTTTGTAATGCGTACGTCTTTTATCTCTTCTTGTTTTAGAAATTTTTCTTTTAGGATGTGCCATAATTTTTATTTTTTATCCTTTTTACAAAAGATCTTTTAATTTATTCCAACGTGGATCTTCAGATCCTTTTAAATGCGTTTCTTTCGGTTCTAATGCTTTGAGTTTTTCAACAATTTCACTTTTTAAGCTCCCGTCTTCTATACCTGGATGAACCCGTTTTTGTGGAAGGGCTAATACGACCATCTCATAAAAGTATTGGGAAACATCAATTTGGTAACTTCCTTCAGGCAACACCAAAATTTCATCTGATGGATTGCTGGATGGTGTTCCAAATTTGACAATTAAATCGAACACGATGTCAATTGGATAATCAAACAATTCAGTGGAAACATCACAAGGAAGCAGAACGGGTCCATTTACCTCAAAATGCAATTCCAAAAAACTCACTTTTTTATCTAAAGTCAGATGGCCTTTTAAGGCAGCTCGATTGAAATCATTAAACTCAAAATGCGCAAAGAACGTATCATCAATTGAAAATTCAAAATGGTGCTTTCCGTCTTTCAGTCCCACAAACGGGATTGTAAATTCCTTAATGGCATCCATTTGTCCTCCAATTGATCGGCAAATTTATAAAAAAAACTGAATCAATGGGCTAATTTTGAAGGGATTCTAAATTAGTTTATACTTACTAATTGGTTCGCGATCAAATATTCTGCTATTTGCACGGTATTTGTTGCTGCTCCTTTTCGCAAATTATCAGCTACTATCCACATATTTAAGGCGTTAGGGTGGGAGGTATCGCGGCGAATACGCCCTACAAATACAGCGTCCTTCCCTTCCGCATCTATGGGCATGGGATAAAGTTGGTTTGCAGGATCGTCTTGAACTTCAACCCCTGAGGTTTTTTGAAGAATTTCTCGAATATGCTGTACATCAAATTCTTTTTCGAATTCGATATTAACAGACTCACTGTGACCACCAACTACAGGAATTCGAACCGCTGTTGCAGTAATTCCAATAGCTGCGTCATTTAGAATTTTATGAGTCTCATGAACCAATTTCATTTCCTCTTTGGTATAATCGTTTTCAAGAAATACATCGCAATGCGGGAGTGCATTCTTGTGAATTTGATGGGGGTAGGCTGCATCAGCTTGTTCACCTTTTGACTCCTTATCAAGTTGTTGTACCGCTTTTACACCTGTCCCTGTTATGGATTGGTAAGTAGAAATAATGAGTCTTTTTATTTTAAATTCTTTGTGAAGTGGAGCTAAGGCCATTACCATTTGAATGGTAGAACAGTTTGGATTCGCAATGATTTTATCTTGCTTGCTTAATTCTTCTCCATTAATTTCAGGTACAATGAGTTTTTTTGAGACATCCATTCTCCAGGCTGAAGAATTATCAATTACTGTTGTTCCTACTTCAGCAAACTTTGGGGCCCAGGTTAAAGAAGTGTCTCCACCAGCGGAAAATAACGCAATATCAGGCTTCAAAGCTACGGCGGTATCTAATCCAATTACCTTATGTGCGCTGCCTTTAAAGTTTAGGCTTTTACCAACTGAGCGCTCTGAGGCAACCAAGAACAACTCGCTTATGGGAAAATTTCTTTCCTCCAGTACTTTCAGCATAATTTCACCTACCATTCCAGTAGCACCAACCACCGCTATTTTCATTGTAATAATTTTAAATTCAGTTCAAAAATACTACTAATTCTAGGGCAACCAAATATGATTCATTTTTGTTTCAAAAAAATAACAAAATGTTTGATTTAAAACAAAACCTTAGGAGTGCAGCACACGCTTAACTCGGGGTCCAATTCCAGTAAGTAACTCATAACTAATGGTATTTCCAGATTTAGCAAAATCTTCAGCTGAATTGGAGGGGTCAAAAAAAGTAACTTCATCACCTGTTTCACAAGAAATGCCAGTAATATCAATCATCAACATATCCATACAAACATTGCCGACTATAGGCACATTTTGTCCTTTAATATTGACGGTTGATTGGTGGTGTCCGAAATGACGACCGATCCCGTCTGCGTGGCCTAAAGGCAGTATTGCAACCGTAACTGACTTTGGAGCAATCCATCCGTTATTATACCCTACAGAAGCCCCTTTTTCTACTTGATGAATTTGACTTATTTTTGATTTTAATACAGCTACTGGTTTTAATAGAGCGTCCCATTCTGGTTTGTTCGCATAGCCGTGAAAGGCAATACCACAGCGAACAGCATCGTATTGGTATTCGGGATAATTAAACACGCCAGAGCTATTCAGTAAATGGAATTTTGGTGCTGTTTTAGCCGCTTCAAGATGTGTTTTTTTGATTTCCTCAAAACGTTTAATTTGTAACGTACAGAGTGAAGAAGGGCGTTCCTCTTCGGAGGCTGCCAAATGAGAATACACGCTTTCTAATCTAAACTGGGGAGCGCTTATTTTTTCTAATACCCATTTCATTTCACTTACTCGAAAACCAACCCGATTAAGTCCGGTGTTGTATTTAATGTGAATAGGGTAATTTTTAATTCCCATTTTATCTAAATGCAGTTTAAAAGAAATCAAAAGCTCTTTAGAATAGATACACGGCTCCAAATTAGCATCGATAAGTTCAGCGATTGCATTTTTTTGTGGATAAAATACCATGATGGGGGTCTTGATTCCTTGCTTTCTGAGCTGAACGCCTTCTTCAGCATAAGCAACGGCAAGTTTATCAATACCCAACGATACGAGTCGTTTTGCAAAATGAATGGCATGACTTCCGTAGGCGTTTGCTTTGACTACGCCAATGCACTGTGTAGTATTAGCGATTTGTTTACGAATAATTTCGTAATTGTGGTTTAGGTGCGAAAGGTAAAGATGAAGTGTATTCAAAAGTGTCAGGGACTAAGAATTTTTATTTTTCTTTTTTGACTGACTTTTCTTTTTTTTAGCATTGAAAAAAGCAGCACGTGAAAGGGGTTCGTAATTATCTTTTTCACCCAAAAGAACTAATTCCTCTTTTGCTGAAATGCGATGACTGTAATTTGCTAAGTTTCCGGTTCGAGTACAGATGGCGTGTACCTTGGTAACGTATTCAGCAGTTGCCATAAGAGCTGGCATAGGGCCAAAAGGCTTTCCTTGATAGTCCATATCCAACCCAGCTACAATCACACGAATACCTCGATTCGCTAAGTCGTTACAAACCTGTACAATTTCATCGTCAAAAAATTGAGCTTCATCAATACCCACTACATCACAGCCGTCGGCAAGAATGGGGATGTTGGTAGCTGCTGGAACTGGGGTGGAAGGGATTTGATTCTGATCGTGAGAAGTAACGAGTTCGTCATCATATCGCAAGTCAATGGCAGGTTTAAAAATTTCGATTTTTTGCTGAGCAAATTGGGCTCTTTTTAAACGACGAATTAATTCTTCTGTTTTGCCCGAAAACATTGAACCACAGATCACTTCGATCCATCCAAATTGTTCACTGCTGTTAACGGTATTTTCTAAAAACATTTTGTAATTTTCAGCTAAAATAAAGGAAGTCGCCCACCTCGTGTTCACAAAGGTATTAAATTTCGGTTGGGTTGAAGCAGATAATTTCATGACAGAAAAAATAAAACAAGCGCTAAAAATCTGGGCTGAAGATGTTTTAAAAAATCAAGCCCAATGGGATACGGTTCAACTGCATCAGGCGATCCAAACCTTATACGAACTGTCTGTTTGCCAAAAGATTTTAATGGATGAAAATTCCCCTTCAACAGATCTTTGGAAACGACAGCAAGTTGAACTTTCATCAGTTTTGGAGACCTTAACAGGGCCTCTCCAAACCAAAAAAATTGATACGGAAGACTCTCTTGAGGTACCTCCCATGATGGAAACCATTAAAAATATGGTAACCGAGATGCCTGAATCGGAAAATTACGAGCTTCTTTTTAACGCGGTTGAGGAACCGCCGATCTTTATCCCTAAAGACGAGCAAGGAAATAAGGTGAACCAAAATGAAGTTGCCCCCCCTTTGCATAGCGAAGAGCGAAAAAATTTAAACGACCATTTTACCACATCGCTAACTATTGATTTAAATGACCGATTGGCATTCATCAAGCATTTATTCGAGGAAAATGTTTCAGACTACGAAGCAGTAATTTCTCAAATAGTAACATATGAAACTTGGGATGAAGTACTATATTTTATTGATACCAAGGTAAAAATTGAATACCCTCACTGGAAAGACAAAGAAGACATTAAGGAACGTTTTATGACGATTTTAAAAAATAATTTTAATGCTAACTAAAAACCCTTAACCCTTTAATAAATGATCAATTTGATCTACTTGATTCCAACCCCCATAGGTAACTTAGAAGACATGACGTTTAGAGGTATTCGTTTGTTAAAAGAAGTGGATTTTATTTTGGCTGAGGATACGCGAACGAGTCAAAAATTACTCAAGCATTACGCTATTGAAACACCCATGCAAAGTTTTCACATGCATAACGAGCATAAAAAGGTTTCTCAAATTGTAGCCGAAGTACTCCGAGGAAAAACAATTGCCTTAATCTCGGATGCGGGCACGCCTGGAATTTCTGACCCAGGGTATCTTCTTGTACATGAAGCTTTAAAGGAAGGGATCGAGGTACAATGCTTGCCTGGAGCCACAGCGCTGATTCCAGCCCTAGTTCAAAGTGGATTAGCTGCTGATCGATTTATTTTTGAGGGTTTTTTGCCGCCCAAAAAGGGAAGGCAAAGTCGTCTCGAAAAGATGGCTGAAGAGCCACGTACATTAGTTTTTTATGAATCGCCTCATAAACTCATCAAAACCTTAGGGCAGATGATTCCTTATTTTGGCTCAGAGCGAAAGCTAGCTGTAGTTCGGGAGATTAGTAAAAAATTCGAAAGCAATTTTAGAGGCAGCTTAGAAAATGCCCTAGCGTTTTTCGAACAAAACCCTCCTAAAGGAGAGTTTGTAGTGGTTGTAGAAGGAAAAAAGAATAAATAAAATGTTGTGGAAAGCCCTACCTACTCCGGAAACGAGCGCGGTTCAGGAGTTGAGTAACTTACTCAATGTGCCTGAGGTTGTCGCCATTCTGTTGGTTCAGAGAGGGATTACAACTTTCGATCAAGCCAAGGCATATTTTAGACCCGACTGGGACGCCTTACACGATCCTTTTTTGATGCCCGATATGCTAAAGGCTGTTCAGCGAATTCAAAAAGCGATTAATGGTCAAGAAGCGGTGATGGTTTTTGGAGATTATGATGTTGACGGAACAACGGCTGTCGCTTTGATGACTTCTTTTCTTGAAAATCATCTAGAAAGAGTAATTCCATATATTCCAGATCGTTACAAAGAAGGTTACGGTATTTCAATGGCTGGAATTGACCATGCCAATGCGGAGGGTATCCAGTTAATTGTTGCTCTTGATTGTGGAATCAAAGCTCATGACCAAATTGCATACGCCAATACCTTAGGAATTGACTTTATCATTTGTGACCATCACCTTCCTGATGCAATCCTCCCAAAAGCAGCAGCTGTACTTGATCCCAAAAGACCAGATTGTGAATATCCTTATAAAGAGTTGTGTGGCTGTGGAATTGGATTTAAGTTGATTCAAGCGCTTCAGTACTTCTTAAAACTTCCAACAACAGACCTAGCGCCTTATTTAGATTTGGTAGCGACAGCCATAGCTGCTGACATCGTACCCATGACGGGTGAAAATCGATTATTGACCTACTTTGGGATTGAGCAAATGAGGAAAAAGGCACGCCCTGGATTTCAATTTTTTATTACGAATTTAAAAAAGCCAGTTCGGGTTAGTGATTTGGTGTTTGTAATTGCGCCTAGAATAAACGCAGCAGGTAGAATGAATCAAGGGATTAATGCTGTAGAATTATTACTTTCTAAAAGTCAAGAGGAGGCGCTGCCTTTGGCCCGATCTATCGAATTTTATAATACTGAACGCCGCTCCACAGACGAACGAATCACCAAGGAAGCACTGCAGCAAATTGAACTTACCGAAGCCCAGTTTAAGTCTAGTACAGTAGTTTATCATCCTTCCTGGCATAAAGGGGTGATTGGAATTGTGGCTTCAAGATTGATTGAACAGTATTACCGTCCTACGGTTGTTTTGACTCAATCAGAAACAGTTTTAGCTGGCTCAGTACGTTCGGTTAAAGGATTTGATGTGTATCAAGCTCTTGAAGCCTGTAAGGAGCACATGATTCAATTTGGGGGGCATAAATACGCAGCAGGCTTGACCTTAAAAGAAGAACAATTGGAGGCCTTTAGAGCAGCATTTGAACAAGCCGTTGAAAGTCGTATTTTGGATTCACAGCGGAGTCCTGTAATACTTTACGATGCAGTTTTAGCCTTAGATCAAATTACCCCCAAGCTCTATCGACTTTTAAAACAAATGGCGCCTTTTGGTCCTAAAAATATGAAGCCAGTATTTGTAACGCACAATTGTACAGATAAAGGCGGAAGTCGTATAGTTGGGAAAGAAAATGAACATTTAAAACTTGAAATCATAGATTCGACCGCTACCGCCATACAAGGCATAGGTTTTGGACTCGGGCAACATTACACCAAGGTGAAGCAGAAGCTGCCGTTTTCAATTTTGTACACCCTAGAGGAAAACGAATTTAACGGCCTTAAAAGTTTACAACTTGTGGTTAAAGATCTTTTGTTTAAGACCATTTGAGGCTCAATTCAAAAAAAGGAAGACTCTAAATCTTTGAAAGTAATTTTAAGGTAGAAGGATCATGATGATGAGCAATTTTACCATCGATATCTTCCAGGACTTTTTTGGCCAGTTGTTTGCCAAGTTCCACACCCCATTGGTCATAGCTATAAATGTTCCATAAAACACCTTGTACAAATATTTTGTGTTCGTAAAGTGCAATTAAGGCCCCCAAGTTTTCAGGATTCAATTGTTCAATTAAAATAGTATTGGTGGGTTTGTTGCCCTCAAAGATTTTAAAAGGCGCTAGTTGCTGCTGTTGTTCTTCGGTTAAACTAGAATTTTTAAGTTCAGCTAACACTTGTGCTTCACTTTTCCCGGTCATCAGTGCTTCTGTTTGGGCAATAAAATTTGCCAACAGCTTATTTTGATGGTCTGCATTTCCATTTAAGGATTTTTTGAAACCGATAAAGTCAGCTGGAATAAGTTTTGTACCCTGATGAATCAATTGGAAAAAGGCATGTTGTGCATTGGTTCCAGAAGCCCCCCAGATTATGGTTCCTGTTTGATAGTGTACAGGCTTTCCATCACGTCCAACATATTTACCATTACTTTCCATGATTCCTTGTTGGAGGTATGCAGGGAGATTTCTGAGGTATTGAGTATAAGGTAGTATGGCTTCGCTTTCTGCACCGAAGAGATTATTGTACCAAATACTCAAGAGTGCAAGTACAACTGGAATATTGTGCTCAAAAGGCGTTTCTTCAAAATGAAGATCCATTTTCCCTGCACCTTGAAGTAATGCTTTAAAATGATCTGGTCCAACTGCCAGACAGATACTTAGCCCTACTGTACTCCAAAGTGAAAAACGACCGCCTACCCAATCGTTCATAGGGAAGGTATTGTCGGCATCAATTCCAAAAGTTTTGGTTTTTTCAAGATTAGTAGAGACCGCTACAAAATGTTTTGCTATTCCTTCTTCTGAAGCCTGGGACAAAAACCATTTTCGGATGCTGTTTGCATTACTCAAAGTTTCCTGAGTAGTAAATGTTTTTGAAACAATGACAAATAATGTAGTTTCTGGATTTAACCCCTTTACCATTTCAACGTGATGGTCTCCCTCTACATTAGAAACAAAGCGGACTTCTAAATGATTTTGATAATGCGCCAAAGCTTCAACTACCATGGCAGGTCCAAGATCTGAGCCTCCTATCCCGATGTTGACCACATGGGTAATGGATTTGCCCGTATAGCCTTTCCAATTTCCAGAAATGACTTGATCACAAAAGGCGAACATTTTTTTTTGAGCTGCCTCAACTTCAGGGAGAATGTTTTTTTCATCTACTACAATGGGCTGTTTTTTAAGTGATCGTAAAGCAGTATGAAGTACCGCTCGATTTTCTGTTGCGTTGATTGCTGCTCCAGAAAACTGAGCCTGAATAGCCTCGGATAGTCCGCTTTCTTTAGCAAGGTCTAGCAGTAATTCTAATCCCTTTTTGTCAATTCTGTTTTTGGAAACATCTACATAAAAATCTTCCCAATCAAAGCTGGTGTAGTCCAAACGATTCGGTTCGTTTTTAAAGTGAGTATCGATTGAGGTCTGCGCTATTTTTTGCTGATGAGCAATAAGGGCATTCCAAGAAGGGTTTTCTGTTAAAGGGGTATTAGGAAGGGTCTTTCTTTGCATTTTCTTTTTGATTAAGGATTACAGCCATTTCAGAATCCACTTGAGTTTCAAAAGTAATGCAATCTAATTTAGTTTTATAGGGTACGATATGTTGGGCAAATTTGGATTTTAGTTCTGGGGCAATAGGTTTGGCTTCAGGGAGCTTTTGCTTGAAGGGATCCACCTGTCTTCCATTTTTCCAAAATCGATAACATACATGAGGTCCTGAAGTATTTCCAGTCATACCTACCCAACCAATGACATCTCCCTGTTCCACAAATTCACCTACTTTTACCTTTCTTTTTTTCATGTGGAGGTATTGGGTTGAATATACTCCATTGTGTTTTATGGTAACGTAATTTCCGTTTCCTCTGGTATAGCTTGCTTTGACTACAGTTCCATTAGCAGTAGCAAGGATTGGAGTTCCTACAGAAGCAGCAAAATCAGTTCCTTTGTGGGGGCGAATTCGGTTTCCGTAATAGGCAATTCTCCTTTTGAGATTAAACCGAGAGGATACTCGATTAAACTTTAAGGGACCTTGGAGAAAAGCTCGTCTTAGACTGTTTGCTTGATCATCAAAATAATCTACAATTCCTTTTTCTTCGTCGCTAATGTATTCAAACGCGTATAAAGGTTTGCCCTTATGTTCAAAATAAGCGGCTTTGATTCGCTCTACACCAACTGAAATACTGTCATCTACAAACTTTTCAGTATAAATAATTTTAAATCGATCTCCTTTTTGCAATCGAAAAAAATCAATGGTCCATGCGTAAACATCCGATAAATAGTAGGTTAGGGATTCATTTATTCCACTGTTTTGCATGGTTTCATAAAGGGAGCTTTCAATAACGCCAGAGGCTTCCAGTTCCACAGTTCGTGTAGGCTTTATGACTTTTTCACCAAACAAACTATCGCGTAAGTGAATTCTATCATAACTTGATACCCCTGGATGGTAAACAAAGTACTCAGGTGTGGGAATAGAGTCTTTGCTAAAGAATAGGGAGTAGGGTTTGCCAAGGTTTAATTTACGTACATCAACACTTTCTTTTATGGCTTGAAGGATTTCATAAACTTGGGGATAATCAATTCCATTCTCTTCTAAAATTTTACCAAAAGTATCCCCTCGCTTAATTTTGAATTGCTTAACCTCAAATTCATTCCGATCAATTCCAAAATAGAAGTCAGGTGCAGGATCTTCTATTTCTTGAACAACAGCGACTTTTTGCTCATCTTCTTGACATCCTAAAACTAAGAAAAAAAGCAAGCGTATATAGAAGACAAAGGGTTTCGGCATACAATAAATTATTTTGTGAAAATTCATTTACGGTTATTATGGAAATGCTTTAATCTACAACTATTTCAAAAGGATGTTTTAGATTCTTGAAGTTTTCAAGATCTGCCTTGATAGATCCTATTAATATATCAGCTTGCAGTCGAATGGGTAATCTATTTTTGTCATCTGAAACCCAAAGAGTAACGCTTTCTTGCTCTTTAAATACTCTTCCTGATTGAACCATAGGACGGAATTTTAAACAACTAACCTCACCAAATTTGCTATTCACTCTTTCTTTACCAAGGTACTTTAATTTGAAAACATAGTTTTCATTGTCAAAAAACATATTGATATTAAAAGTTTCATTGACATTTAATCCTTTATCAGGGTAGTGATTTCTTAAATAATAAAAACTAGAAACGAGATCATGAACATTGGGTTCAATTTTGAATTCGTTTAATTCTTTCTTTTTCTTGTCTAATACTTTAGCGGTGTTGCTGTCGTGATCAAAATCAATCTCAATATTTTTGGTGTAGCCTCCTTCATTTATGTTTCGAATGAATTTATACGGAGCCCCAGTATCTTCGTCAAAATAGCTCTCATAATAGTCCTCTACTTTAAAAAACCAACGTGCAAGGCCGGTAGTTTCACCAAATCCTTTGGCGTGATAAACAGGCTGTTCTCCAATGGTATCGCGCTTTAATGTAAAACTGGCATAACTGGCATTAAAGACACCATAATGGAGTCGAAGTTGAAACCATTCTCCTTCTTTAAAGGATTTGATTGGGGCTATAGAATTTAAAGGGACATTTTGGGAAGTCCCCGCATACAAACAAAAAAGGAGTACAAATACAAGACGTTTTGCCATGCTTCAAAGGTAAGAAAATCCAAAATCATGGTCTTTACTTATCACGTTTAATAATTGTTAAAAATCTTTTTAAGGATGTGGAGTTTAATAAATATTCCTTTACCCATTAGGGGTGTAAAGCACTGTATATTTTTGTTCCTTTTTGTGGCCCTAATAATGCGATCATTTCTTTTTGGGTTCCTTGTTTAATGCGCTTAAGTGATTTGAAATGAGTAAGAAGTTGATCTCTTGTAGCAGGGCCAACTCCAGGAATTTGGTCCAGTTCTGAAGTGATGCTTGACTGACTTCGTTTGTTTCTATGAAAAGTAATTCCGAAACGGTGGGCTTCATCTCGCGCCCTTTGAAGGATTTTTAAAGTTTCTGATTTTTTATCTAAATACAAGGGAATTGAATCTCCTGGAAAATAAATTTCTTCCAGTCTTTTGGCAATTCCCAGTATGGCGATCTTTCCTCTTAAGCCTAGTAAATCTAGGCTCTTAACTGCTGAGGATAGTTGCCCTTTTCCTCCATCAATGACAATAAGTTGTGGTAAAGGGGCATCTTCTTCCTGTAATCTCTTATACCTTCGATAGACGACTTCTTCCATGGAGGCAAAATCATCGGGGCCTGTTACTGTTTTTATGTTATAATGGCGGTATTCCTTTTTGTAAGGTTTTCCTTCTCTGAAAACAACGCAAGCTGCAACAGGATTCGAACCTTGAATATTGGAGTTGTCAAAGCATTCAATATGATATGGTGCACTGGGCAATCTTAAATCCTTTTTCATTTGCTCCATGATCCGCTTGACATGCCGGTCTGGATCAACAATTTTAATTTGTTTGAAGCGTTCCATTCTAAAGTATTTGGCATTTCGAAGGGACATTTCTACAAGCTTTCGCTTGTCTCCTTGTTGCGGTACTTCTACCCTTAAAGTATTTCCTAAAGAAACTTTTTCAGACAGAAATACCGTAGTGGAAGTACTGGAAAAAAGCTGTCGAATTTCAACAACACCTAGCTGCAAAAGTCTGGCGTCAGTTTCATCTAATTTTTTCTTAATTTCTAAGGTGTGCGATCGAACTATTGCTCCAAAAGAGACTTGTATATAATTTACATATCCATAACTTTCGTCAGAAATTACAGAGAATACATCAACATGATTTATTTTAGGATTGACAACCGTGGACTTGGCTTGGTAGTTTTCTAAATTCCCAATTTTTTCTTTAATCCATTGTGCTTTCTCAAATTCCATGGCCTCTGCATGGGAATTCATCTCCTGCTTTAGTTCTTGAAGTGCAGACTTGAAATTTCCTTTAATGATATTGCGTATGGCTGCTATATTGGAGTCGTATTTAATTGGATCTACTTTACCTATACATGGAGCCAAGCAATTGCCAATATGAAACTCTAAGCAGACTTTGTATTTTTTTGCCTTAATTTTTTCTTCGCTTAAGTCGAATTTACAAGTCCTTAAGGGATACAAACTTCGTATTAGATCCATCAGTGAACGAATGGTTTTCATACTGGTAAAAGGGCCAAAATACTCAGAGCCATCTTTGATCACCCTACGCGTAAAAAAAACTCTAGGATAAGGTTCTTTTTTAATACATATCCAAGGATAGGTTTTATCGTCCTTTAAGAGGATATTGTAACGAGGCTTATACTTTTTAATCAAATTATTTTCAAGAAGAAGTGCATCCATCTCAGAGGGAACAACGATATGTTCTACCCGGGCAATGTTTTTTACTAATAAAGCGGTTTTTCGATTATCGTGCGTTTTGGTGAAATAAGAATTGACTCGTTTTTTTAAGTTTTTAGCCTTTCCTATATAGATAATTTTTTCCTCTTTATCATAATATTGGTACACTCCAGCCACTTCGGGCAAACTTTTTATTTGAATTTCAAGCTGTTCTGATTTCACAAAACGAAAATATTGATTTTCTTTGGTATTGAAATACATGTTAGAGGGATTTAATGAAAATGGAGCAAACCAAGTTAGCACTCAGAGAATTTTACTTACAAAAGCGACAGGCACTTTCAGAAAAAGTACACGAAGAGGTCAGTTTTATTATTGCTAATCAATGTTTAAAACTACCCATTTGGGAGCATAAGTATTTTCATTTGTTTTTGCCTATAAAACCTAAAGCAGAGTTGGACACAACACTTTTGCTTACCGTATTGCAAGGTCGTGACAAAGATGTAGTCCTCCCGAGGTTGATAGGAAAAACTGGTTTAGAACATATTTTGCTGACTGACAATACACAAATTGAAACGAATCAATGGCAAATTCCTGAACCTAAAGATGGAATTCTTTTTGACCCCAAGCAACTTGACGTTGTTTTTATCCCGCTTTTGGTTTGTGATCTTAAGGGGCAACGTGTTGGTTACGGCAAAGGGTTTTATGACCGATTTTTAAGTGAATGTAAACCCGAAGTTTTGAAAATTGGACTTTCTTTTTTTGAACCCATTCAAATTATTGAAGACACCTATGAAGGGGATATTCCGCTTGACTATTGTGTTTGCCCAGAAAGGATACACAAGTTTTAACGCTCAGTGTTTGAGAATATCTTTTTATTAAAAAAGATCAAAATCCCGACTCCTGTACTTATAGCAGTGTCAGCAATATTGAAAATGTATTGAAAAAACAGGAAGTGTTGACCTCCTATCCAGGGCATCCAATCGGGCCAATCCCATTCCACAAGTGGAAACTGGAGCATATCTACTACATGTCCATAAAACAGTGGTGCGTAGCCCTGTTCTGGGAAGAGGGTGGCAACGGTATTGTAGCTGTTAGAAAAAATAACCCCGTAAAAAACGGAGTCAACAATATTTCCAAGTGCTCCTGCAAAGATTAATGCCAATGCCCATTTGAGAAGAATATGAGTTTGTTTTCGAATAGAATCCCATAACCAGTAACCAAGTCCTAGTATAGCAACTAAACGAAATAAAGTAAGAATGAGCTTTGCTTTTTTTTCTGTAATGAAAGGAATGAAATCATTGAGTTTAGTCCCCATGGCCATTCCGCTGTTTTCAACAAAGAGAATTTTGAAAAATCCCCAGTCTAAAATAGCGGGAACATTGTAAGCCGAAAGCGGATAGTTTAGTTTGATGTAAAACTTTGTTGCTTGATCGACAAGTAATAGGAGAAGTACTACAGCTATTCCCCAACCAATATTAAAATATGTTTTTTTTGTTTTCAGAATTCGAAGTGCTACTATTTCTGCATATTTTTTGCCTCAATACTAAGTGTTGCGTGCGGAACCAAATACAAGCGCTTTTTATTGATTAGTTTCCCAGTCACACGACATACTCCGTACGTTTTATTTTCGATACGTACGAGGGCATTTTTTAGATCACGAATGAATTTTTCTTGACGGATTGCCAATTGTGTATTTGCTTCTTTAGACATGGTTTCTGAACCTTCTTCAAAAGCTTTGAATGTAGGTGCAGTATCTTCCGTTCCGTTGTTCCCATTATTCATATAGGCACTTTTCAAAAGTTCAAGATCTGCTTTGGCTTTCTGAATTTTGTCTTCAATTAGTGTTCTAAATTCTTTTAATTCTGCATCGGTAAATCTCGTTTTATTACTCATGACTTTAGTTTTTTAATTTGAATAGTTGTCTTGATGGCATCAAATTCCAGGGGAATTCCCTGCTCAATAGCTACTTTAAATGTTAAAGCAGTTGCTAAAGTTTCGGACAATATATAACTTTTATTTTCTGAAACTGCAGCTTCTAACTCAGCATCTTGCTGTAAATAAATTTCAATTTTATCGGTAACCTCTAAACCACTGTCTTTTCTGTGATTTTGAATTCTGTTGACCAATTCTCTGGCCAGACCCTCTTTTACAAGTGCGGGGGTTAATGTCATGTCCAACGCTACAGTCAAACCGTCACTTTGCGCTACTTGCCAGCCTTCAATATCTTTAAAAAAGACCTCCACATCCGTGTCTTCCAGTTGAAATGTTTCTCCATTGATATCAAGAGGAATGTTTTTGTCGTCTTCCAGTTGTTGAATTTGTGCTGGACTGAGTTCTTTTATAGCTTGGGTCACGGCTTTAAGATTTTTTCCAAAGCGTGGACCTAACGTTTTAAAGTTCGGTTTAATCTCTTTAACTAAAAGGCTATTAGCATCATCTAAAAGTTCAACTTCTTTGATATTGATTTCCCCTTTAAGTTGTAAGCTAATGTTTTCGATTCGCTTTCGTTCGGTGTTATTCTTTACCGGGACGATCATTTTGTGTAACGGTTGACGAACTTTTATTTGTTCCTTTTTACGCAGTGATAGGGCAAGTGAAGTTAAGGTTCGTGCTGTATTTATTTGTTGTTCCAATTCTGGCTGAATCAACTCTTTTTTAGCTTGGGGGAAATCAGTGAGATGAATGGATTTAGATTGCATCGTCAGATCTTGATATAAATGATCCATATAAAATGGGGCAACGGGTGCGGCAAGCTTACATACTGTAACCAGACATTCATGTAAGGTTTGATAAGCTGCAATTTTATCTTGACCATAGTCACCTTTCCAAAAACGTCTGCGACAAAGACGCACGTACCAGTTACTTAGTTTTTCTTGGGCAAAATCCGAAATAGCTCTACTGGCTTTTGTGGGCTCATAATCTTCATAAGCAGCATCTACTTCTGCAATTAGTGAATGGAGCTCGGAAAGAATCCATTGGTCTAATTCAGGCCTTTGAATGTAGGGAACTGCAACTTCTTTTTCAGGTGTAAACTGATCAATATTAGCATACAAGCTAAAAAAGGAGTAGGTATTGTATAGTGTACCAAAAAATTTACGCCGTACTTCAGCAATTCCTTCTATATCAAACTTTAGGTTGTCCCATGGATTAGCATTTGAAATCATGTACCACCTTGTGGCATCTGGCCCATATTGATCTAGTGTTTCAAATGGATCGACTGCATTTCCTAAGCGTTTGGACATTTTCTGCCCATTTTTATCAAGTACTAAGCCGTTTGATACAACGTTCTTATATGCTTTTTCGCCAAAAACAAGAGTAGCTATGGCATGAAGTGTATAAAACCATCCGCGAGTTTGATCTACACCTTCTGCGATATAGTCCGCGGGAAAACATTTTCGCTGATCTATCAATTCTTTATTTTCAAAAGGATAATGCCATTGAGCATAAGGCATTGAGCCAGAGTCAAACCAAACATCAATTAAATCAGCTTCTCGGGACATGGGCTCACCTTCACTACTACAAAGTATAACACGGTCAACACTGTGTTTGTGAAGATCTACCTTGTCGTAGTTGGAATCTGAAAAATCATTTCGGATAAAATCTTCCAAAGGATTATGATCCATTAAGCCTTTTGATACTGACTCATCAACTGCATTCTTAAGTTCTTCAATAGAACCTATAACTCGAGTTTCTTTTCCATCTTCTGTTCGCCAAACGGGTAGAGGGATTCCCCAAAATCTAGAACGTGAAAGGTTCCAATCATTTGCATTAGCAAGCCAATTTCCAAAACGTCCTTCGCCGGTAGCTTTTGGCTTCCAGTTAATTTCTTTATTAAGCGAAACCATTTCATTTTTTACATCTGTAACCTTGATGAACCAGGAGTCTAAGGGGTAATAGAGTATGGGCTTGTCGGTTCTCCAACAATTAGGATAGGAGTGAACGTATTTTTCAACCTTAAAAGCCTTGTTTTCCTCCTTGAGTTGGATTGCAATATCAACATCTGTTGAGCGTTTGGGCGCCTGTCCGTTGGGGTAGTATTCGTTTTTTACAAACTGTCCTCCTAAACGACCTACTTCTTTTCTAAAGCGACCTTGTAAATCTACTAGGGGGACTAAATTTTCGTTTTCATCTTTGACTAAAAGAGGAGGAATTTCTGGTGTTGCTTCTTTTGCTACTTTGGCATCATCTGCTCCAAAGGTGGGTGCCGTATGAACAATACCCGTTCCGTCTTCTGTCGTTACAAAATCACCCGCAATCACTCGGAAAGCATCTTCTGGATTCATCAACGGAAGAGGAGCTTCTGACCAAAGTTGTTCATATCGAATATCAAGTAATGCACTTCCTTTTAAGGTAGTTTCAATACGGTAAGGAATTTTAGGATCACTTGCACTAAAGGAACTTAACGTTTCTTGTTCGACGTATTTTTTTCCAAACTGTTTGCTGACAAGATCTTTCGCAAGAATTACACGAACAGGTTGAAAGGTGTACTGATTGAAGGTGTTGACGACTACATAGTCAATTTTTTTTCCCACAGTAAGGGCAGTATTCGAAGGCAATGTCCATGGAGTAGTAGTCCACGCTAAAAAATAAAGTGGTGTTTCGTCTTTTAAGACCTCTGGTAAGCTGGAAGCAATGGTTTTAAATTGTGCGGTTACGGTTGTGTCTGTTACGTCTTGATAGGTTCCAGGTTGATTGAGTTCGTGTGAACTTAAACCTGTTCCTGCCATAGGAGAGTAGGGCTGAATCGTATAGCCTTTATAAAGTAAATCTTTCTCGTAAATTTGCTTGATCAACCACCAGACCGATTCCATATACTTGGAAGTGTAAGTTACATAGGGTTCTTCCATGTCAACCCAATAACCGATACGTTTGGTAAGCTCATTCCAAACATCAGTATAGCGCATCACGGCCTTTTTGCATGCATTATTATAGTCCTCTACACTAATACTTTTCCCAATAGCGTCCTTTGTGATTCCAAGTTCTTTTTCTACGCCAAGCTCAACCGGGAGCCCATGGGTATCCCAGCCTGCCTTTCGGTCCACTTGAAATCCTTTTTGTGTTTTGTAACGGCAAAAAATATCTTTGATGGCTCTGGCCATTACATGGTGTATGCCCGGCATTCCATTTGCAGATGGTGGGCCTTCATAAAAAATAAAAGGAGTTTTTCCTTCTCTATTTTGAATGCTTTTTAAAAAGGTGTCTTGATGCTCCCATTGCTTTAGAATTTCTTCTGCAATGTTTGGTAAATCGAGATGTTTGTATTCCTTAAACTTCACCTTTTTCTACTATTTTGTTGATAAATTGTAACTCAAATAAATGCATGATGCCTTTCTCAGTCAACTTAATGTGCGAAAGTAATTAATTTCAAGGAAATAGCGCAATGAAAAAGGATTGTAGAAGGCATGTAATACGAAACCTAAAAAGCATATCTAATCCCTAACTTAAGATTCCTGCCTGGAGCTGAGATTCCAGAGGCAAAAGCTCGGTAGTGAACATCAAAAATATTATCTAACGCAACTCTAAAAACAGTACGATCATTAAAGCTGTATTGAGCCAGCCACGAAAGCTCATTCCAAGCTGGCGATCCCGCAAATTGTTCTGGATTTTCAGAAATTAAGGGAGTCTCCTCTAAACCGTCTTCACCTCCATCGCTATAGTCTTCTACATTCTTGTTGCCGCTAAACTGATAGCTGAGATGACTCAGCCATTTATCTTTTTGATATTGCATAAAAACACGACCAAATGCAGGTGAGATAGAAGGCAAAGGGCCGTATTTTTTACTTTTAGCAGCTTCGATAAGGGATAAGTTACCCCGCAATGACAGGGCTTTACTGAGGGAAAAATATCCGTCAATAGAGCCTCCGTAAAGGTATCGATTACCCAGATTATTGTTTGCTATTGTTATTACCTCTTCTCCGTTGTAAATTATGGTTTCGTTATCAGGGGTTGAGGTATCCGCAAAAATGGAGTAATTATTTCTTCCAATATGACTTGATATCAGTGTTGTAAAAGCGCGAACAGAAATATAATTTTTTGATTGCTCAAAGTACTTACTGACCCCCAATTCAAAGTTATAGGCATATTCTGGAAATAAGAAAGGATTTGGCACCACCAAAAAGCCCTGACTTTCTCTTATTTTTCCAACATCATCAATGTTTGGATTTCGGAATCCATTGGAAATGATTGCATTCCATTGAATTTTTTCAGAAGGGCGATACGTTAGGGCTAGTGTGCTTGTAAGTGCCGTAGTATCTAGATTTACCATATCTAAAAGTGAATTAATATTGTAATACTCTTTCCATCTTGCCTCCAGGTTTGTATTGGTAAAGCGCGCTCCTATATTGAGAGTTAATTTGGGATTGAAGTCCCAGATCCAGTTGACAAATCCAGCAAAACTATCGTAAGAACTCCCATTACTTGGATAACGTGAAGATAATGGTGCAGAGGTTAATAAACTTAAAACTTGACCTTGCTGAACATTTAATTCCTTTCCAAAAGCAAAGGATCCAACCTTGTTGTAAGTAGCTTCAAAGCCATAAGAAAAGGAGTGTTTCTCAGCAATATTGAATTCGAAATCGCCATTTAAACTCCATACATCAACATTCTCTTTTTGAACTTTACGTATTAAACTTCCAAAAGATCTGCTATTTCTTGACTCTTCAATTGCTTGATAAGCGAAAGTGATTCGACCAGAATTCATAAACTTCTTTTGCGGGAAGAGTTTTAATTGAGGCGCTATAAGCAACCGTTTTTGAGGTCCATAATACCACTCTGCATATCGAAGCTTGTCATTCCGAATTTCAATTAATTTATCGTAGCGTGGGATGTCAGAAGATTTTGAATATTGAATGTTTAGTATAAATTGGTTTTGATCATTCAATTGAACTAGAAATTTTTGAAACAAATCCAGTTGGTTATACCCTGTGTTTTTTTGAATCAAAGGATTTTCGTTGACCACTTGCTGTGGATTAAACACCGTTCTAGAATTGTCTGAATAAAAAGGAGTAATTCCCCAGTTTTCATAACCATGAGGTCTATTTTTTCCAATTCGAATATCGCCAAAATTGGAATGGCTTACACTCGTTAAACTTGCCCATTTTTTAAAGCTTAATTCTGATGAAAATGAATTGATTGTTGCGTTATCTGCCGAAGAAAAGTCACTTGAAAAAGAATAGGATGATCTTTTTTCACTATTAATTAGAGGTGTTTTGGTATAGTAATGAATTACACCACCTAGGGCGTCAGAACCGTAGCCTACAGACGAAGAACCATAAATAACCTCAACGCGTTCAATGATATTGGGGTTAATTGTAATTGCATTTTGTAGGTGCCCACTGCGGTAGATGGCGTTATTCATTCGAACCCCATCAACTACCATTAAGATTCTGTTGGCTTCAAAACCACGAATTACTGGGCTTCCGCCTCCGCCTTGAGATTTTTGAATCCGTACACCAGGACTTAGACTTACTAATTCTGCTCCGGTTGCTGGGCGTTGGAGTTCAATCGTTTTTGCATCGATTACGGCTACTTTTTCAGCAATTTGTTTCCGAGCGCTGGCATTTCTGGCAACGGATAGAATCACCTCGTCGAGTGTCTGATCTTTAGAATTTAAAGTTAAGGTTACCCCGTTTTCAAGCTCCTGAGTACCTAACTTGATTTTCAGGATTTCAAAACCGTATAATTGAACGGTAATGGAATCATTCAGGGAAAAGATATTCAATGGTGCCTTACCATCAATATCAGTTAAAACAGCTTTTGTTTTAGAGGTATCGTATAATGCAACACCTTCTAATGGATATCCAGAAACACCATCTAAAACTAAAGCTTCCTGACCAAGAAGCCAGAATGGAGCTATAAGGAGGAGAAGTGTACTATGAAACTTTAAATAGCTCATTCAATATCTCTGTGGATTTTGGTGGTTTGAATTGTTGTAAATGTAGTTTGAAATATTGTATTGCATATTCCAATAATGCTGATTTTTCATCTTTAAATATGCGAATGTTTCCAATTTTCTCAAATTTCGTGCCCAAAACGCTAATCCAATGTACCTTTAAGGCTCCTTCAATAAAATGAAACCTGGGCTTTCTAGAGCTCATGCAGCCCGACTCTAGGTCAAAGTAAGGAGCATCTTTCTCTGAAATATTGGGATAAAATCCCATAAACTTTGTTAAATCCATCATGATTTTGAGGTGGAAAAGTCCAATCTCATTGTGATCATCTAACCAGAGGAATCTTTTTTTAAGATATTCAAAAAGACTTGGATTGGTTTCTTGTTGTTCTTCCTTTACAACCTGATGAATGACTTCTGCTAAAAAAAAGACGACAGCCTTTTTTCGTAAATCGAAAGGAATGGAAGTGTACGGATGTAATAAATTTACTTCTTGAAGATACCCCAGCTTAGAATCACGATTTTTTTTAGCTTCAAACTCTAATAATGTTAGTGGTTCAAAAAAAGATTTTGAAATTCTTTTATTCTTCTTGGACGAAAGTATTCCTTTTAGCATATAAGATTGAAGTCCAAATTGTTTGGTATAGCACGCTACAATGAGACTACTATCTCCATAACGTACCGTGCCTAAAGCAATCGCTTGAACTGTTTCATTCATTCTAAAAAAGTGAAGTTAAACAACTCCTTGAGCAAGCATAGCATCCGCAATTTTTACAAAACCAGCAATATTCGCTCCTTTAACATAATTCACCTGATCTTTATCAGTACCATATTGAATACACGATTGGTGAATGTCTTTCATAATGTTTTGTAGTCTTTGGTCAACTTCTTCACGAGACCAGCTATAACGTAAAGAGTTTTGTGCCATTTCTAGCCCTGATACTGCTACTCCTCCAGCATTTGAAGCTTTTCCAGGAGCAAAGAGAACCTTGTTTTTTGTAAAAAGTAATATAGCTTCTGGAGTACTGGGCATGTTTGCTCCCTCGCCTACACAGCGACATCCATTTTTAATGAGTAGTTCAGCATCCTTACCGTTTAACTCGTTTTGAGTCGCACAAGGTAATGCAACCTCACAGGTTACTTCCCAGGGTCTTTTCCCAGCGTGAAAAGTGGCTTTAGGGTAGTGTTCGGTATATTCGTGAATTCTTCCTCGTCTTACGTTTTTCAAGTTCATGATAAATTCAAGTTTTTCTTGATTTATACCGTCTGGATCTACAATATAGCCAGAGGAATCTGAAAGGGTCATTACTTTACCTCCTAATTGAATGCATTTTTCTGCTGCAAATTGGGCTACATTTCCAGATCCTGATATGACAATTTTTTTACCTTCAAAATTATCATTTTGATGGGCTAGCATTTGCTCAGTAAAATACACGACACCATAGCCTGTTGCTTCGGGTCGAATGAGCGAGCCACCCCACGAAACCCCTTTGCCAGTGAGGACACCAGTAAATTCATTTTTTAATCTTTTATATTGACCGAATAAGTAACCAATTTCTCTGCTTCCTACGCCAATATCTCCTGCGGGGATATCTCTATTTGGGCCAATATGGCGAAATAGTTCAGTCATAAAACTCTGGCAAAAGCGCATTACTTCTGTGTCTGATCTCCCTTTTGGGTTAAAATCAGAACCTCCTTTACCTCCACCCATGGGTAGTGTTGTTAAGCTGTTTTTAAAAATTTGCTCAAAGGCTAGAAACTTAAGCACACTTAGATTAACACTTGGGTGAAATCTTAAACCTCCTTTGTATGGACCAATAGCTGAATTCATTTCAATCCGAAAGCCCCTATTGACTTGAATCTCTTCATTATCATCAATCCAAGCCACACGAAACGAAACAACCCGTTCGGGTTCTGCCATCCGCAATAAAATATTTTGGCCGTAATAGATTTTGTGTTCTACAATATAAGGAATTACTGTTTCTGCCACTTCAGTTACGGCCTGCATAAATTCAGGTTCATTCTGATTTCGAGCATTTACTTGAGCTAAAAATTGTTTGACAATTTTATCCATTTAGTTTAAAAATTTTATTCTATCTAAGATAGGTTTTTGTTGGTTATTTTTTTGTTTTAAAACAAGAAATCAACTAAGGATTCAACCTTTGTAAATGGAAGAGGTTTGATCTTTTTAGGAACAGCCCCTAGTTTGGAGAATTTCGAAATGGCAATGTTTTCAAAGCCTAATTTCTCTGCTTCTTGTACACGGAGTTCAACTTTTGCTACGGGTCTAATTTCGCCAGAAAGCCCTATTTCAGCAGCAAAACAGTACTGTTGTGGGATGGGGACATCGTGATAGCTTGAGAGCAGTGCAGCAATAACAGCTAAATCAAGTGCTGGATCTTCGATATTTATTCCTCCCGTAATGTTGATAAAGACATCTTTAGATCCTAAAGCAAAGCCAGCTCTTTTTTCTAATACGGCCAATAGCATGTTCAGGCGTTTTGTATTGAAGCCGGTACAACTTCGCTGAGGTGTTCCGTAAACTGCAGAACTAACCAAGGCTTGAACTTCAATCATCATAGGGCGAATCCCTTCAACCGTTGCTGCTATTGCATGACCACTTAAGATTTCGTCTTTTGCCGAAATTAAAACTTCACTTGGGTTTACAACTTGACGAAGACCTTGGGCTTGCATTTCATAGATTCCAATTTCAGACGTTGCTCCAAAGCGATTTTTTTGAGCGCGTAATATGCGGTAAATGTGATTTCTGTCTCCTTCAAATTGAAGCACAGTATCTACCATGTGTTCAAGAATTTTTGGCCCAGCAATGGCGCCATCTTTAGTAATATGTCCAACTAAAACAACCGGTGTATTGGTTGTTTTTGCATATTTGATGAGTTCTGCTGCCGTTGCTTTTATTTGTGAAACACTCCCTGCTCCACTTTCAATATGCGGGGTATGAAGGGTTTGTATAGAGTCAATGATTACTAATTGAGGATTTAGTTTTCCAATTTGATCAAAAATTTTATGCGTTTCTGTTTGGCTTAATAGAAAGCAAGAATCTGTACTTAAGCCCATTCTGTCTGCTCTAAGTTTTATTTGTTGTTGACTCTCTTCGCCAGATACGTATAGCACTTTTTTATCAACATTTAATGAGAGTTGGAGCAAGAGAGTTGATTTTCCAATTCCAGGTTCTCCTCCTAATAAAATTACTGCTCCGGGTACTAAGCCTCCTCCCAGAACGCGATCTAATTCGTGATCATTTGTTTTAATTCTCGGAATTTGAGCGGTATCAACTTCATTGATAGGAATTGGGCTTGGAATGGAATTTTTAGTGTTTTCAGACCACTGAGGAGTTGTAGCTTCTTTCTCAATAATTTCTTCAACTAATGTATTCCATGATCTACACGAATTACATTGCCCTTGCCATTGCGGGTGTTGTGCTCCACAGCTTTGACAGAAATACCCTTTTTTTAGTTTCGCCATTTAGGAAGTTTCACTCTTTTGTTGCCGATTAACTAAAGGTAATACAAAAAACGAAAGACTACCGAAAACAATGATCATTAAGGTTTGAGAAGTCCACATAATCCAGCCGAATGCAAGTCCGGCTTCATTAGAAATATTAAATGCAGTTAACACCAAGGCAACTGAAAAAGGATAAATTCCTATCCCTCCGTTGGTTGCAGAAATAGCAAGCCCACCAACAACAAAAGCTGGTAAAATGGCATTTAACCCTAAAGATGCTGTTTCGGGGACCGTCCATTTAATTACATAAAACATGGCTAAATACATGATCCAGATGAATAATGTATGTGCTATAAAAAGTCCTTTATTAGGCATATTTTTTATGCTTAGTACGCCCTCGGCTAAGCCTGTAATAAATGTTTTAATTTTTTGAACTAAAGGGTTTTTACTTTGTTTAAACAGTTTTCTTAATATCAAATACCCGATACTAAGAATTCCAAGCCCAGCTAGAATTTGAGTTGGTGAAATTCTTTTCTCAGAGAGTATCTCCCAAATGATATCAAACTGGAGAATCAAAGCAGTGATTACAAAACCCAACAATAAAACAAGGTCCACAAGACGCTCTGCGACTATGGTTCCAAAAGTTTTTTCAAAAGTAATTTTTTCATAAGTACTCAGTGTGGTAGCTCGAAGTATTTCACCTGAACGTGGAATACCAAGATTGGATATATAGGCGATTAAAACAGCTAAAACAGAGTTGATTAATCGAGGTTGGTAGCCTAAAGGAGCCAGTAAAAACTTCCATCGGTAGGCTCTAGAGAGGTGGCTTAAGATTCCAAATACTACAGAGAGTAATACAAAGCGCATGTCTGCTTTTTTGATATTACTGTAAATCAATTCACGTTCTTCAGTTGAGGTTGCAGAGTAGGTGAGGTAGATGAAAAAAATTCCTACACCAAGTGGAATAACAATCTGAAAAAGTGATTTAAATTTTTTCAAAGCTATTCTAGTAAATTGTTCTTCTCATTAGGAAAAATCAGGGTTGGATTAAATGCTTTGGCTGCATTCGGTTCCATTTGAGCATAACTGATTATAATTATCACATCCCCTTTTTGAACTTTTCGAGCAGCAGGGCCATTGAGAGTGACTTCTCCAGAGCCTGATTTCCCTTCAATGACATAGGTTTCAAGGCGTTCGCCATTGTTTATGTTGACTATCTGAACTTTTTCTCCAACAACAAGGTTTGCTGCTTCTATGAGCAGTTTATCAAGCGTGATACTCCCAATGTAATGCAAATCAGCATCAGTCACAGCTACTCTGTGGATTTTAGACTTTAATACTTCTATTAGCATGGCGCAAAGGTATTATTTTCTATCTAATTTTACGTTGTCAATAAGCCTTGTTTTACCCGCATAAACAGCGATAAAAATTCTGAATTCTTTGCGGGAATCTAAGTGTGTGACTGGGACTAGATCAGAAGGTTCAGCAATACAAAAATAGTCCATTTTAAACCCCTCTTCAGCCTCTATTTTGGACTTAAAATAAAGCTCCATTTCTTTGATGCTCCAATCTATGGCTTGATTATTAATGTAATTTAATGTTTGGTAGATGACTGTTGCAGCCTTTTTCTGAATGTCTGTCATTAAAGCATTCCGAGAGCTTAAAGCGAGTCCATCAGTTGCTCTTAATGAGGGACAATCCACAATTTCGATGCCTAAGTCAAGCGCACTATTGAGCGCCTTTATTATTTGAAGCTGTTGAAAATCTTTCTCTCCAAAGTAGGCTTTATTGGGCTTAATATTTTTAAAAAGGGCTTCAACTACGGTAGCGACCCCATCAAAATGTCCTGGTCTATGCGCTCCTTCCATATGTTGAGCCAAACTTCCAAAATCATACTTTTTACTTTGAATACCTTTAGGATACAACTCGTTGTGATCAGGTATATATAGTAGTAGCTGTTTTTCAAAGGGCTTTAAAATCTGTAAATCCTTTTCAAGATTTTTAGGATAATTTTCTAAATCCTCAGTTCGATTAAATTGGGTGGGATTTATATAAATACTCACCACAACTTTAGTGTTTTCTTTTGTGGCTTTCTCAATTAAAGAAAGGTGGCCAGGGTGGAGCGCACCCATGGTGGGCACTAAACCGAGCGATGAAATCGATGAGTTTAAGTTTTTTTGAAGCTCTTCAGCTTTCTTAAAGATTAACATTTAGCAAATGATTAACGCAGCTAAAGTAGGCAGTTTTTGAGTATATGTGCATTAATTTTGTATTTTTGCAAAGCTTTTCCCCTGATAAGATTTTTATGAAAGACAAAAAAGTTTTAATTATTTCCTCAGAGGTGGTGCCTTATCTTCCTCAGACAGAACAAGCTATTAATTCATTTCAAATTCCAAAAGCTATAAACGAACACGGGGGACAAACCCGAATCTTTATGCCACGCTATGGGTTGATCAATGAAAGAAGACATCAGCTTCATGAGGTAATTCGCCTTTCAGGAATGAATCTTGTCATCAATGACATGGATATGCCATTGATTATCAAGGTGGCTTCTATCCCTAAAGAGCGGATGCAAGTTTATTTTATAGATAATGAAGAATATTTTAAACGAAGAACCATTCTTCACGATGAAAAAGGTAAATGTCATAAAGACAATGATGAGCGTATGATCTTTTTTACAAAAGGGGTGGTTGAAACAGTCAAAAAACTGAATTGGGCTCCTGATATCATTCATTTGCATGGATGGTTTACCGCACTTTTTCCACTGTATTTAAAAACGTATTACGCAGATGAACCGTTATTTGCAGATAGCAAAATATTGAGTTCAATTTATGCGCCTGATTTTGAAGGAGTTTTTTCAAAAAACTTTGAAACCAAGGTAGCTTTCGATAAAATCGACTCAAAGCATATCGAGGATTTACAAACGGCAAACTATGAAGCGCTCACAAAACTAGCAATTACTCATTCTGATGGACTTATTTCAGCTTCTGAAAACCTTCCAGAATCTATAGTTGACCAGCTCACTAAGAGTAAAAAACCACAACTTAATTTTGAGGATTCAAAAAACGAGGAAGCATTCATTGATTTTTATTCAAAAAAGTTTTAATTACCCAAGTTTCTTATGCGTGTTCCACATAAACTTCTTGTAAGTCTTAGCTTAATCGCTTTATACATTTCTTGTAACAAGGATTTTTACCCAGTTGGGCAAGTATTACTTTCAGACCAAACACTTACTACCATTACTGAAAGTTATCCAGTATTTACTTTTCAAGAGTCTGTTGAAAAAGTTGAAACCCGTGTGCTAAACATGTTCCAGTTAGGCGAGATTGAACACCCCGTATTTGGAACGTCTGAAGCGAGTTTCGTTACACAACTCTCAATTGTTGATGATGTAATTTTTGGAGATTTAAGGCAGGAACTTGAAGACTTAGAAAATCCTTCTTCAATTACAATTATCCCTGAAAATGAAACAGTAACGGCAGTTTATTTAGAGTTGCCATTTTTCACCAATCAACAAGATCTAGATAATGATGGCGTAATTGATTCGCTCGACAGTGACCCTGAAGATCCGAATAGTAACTCTGATGGTGATGAATTGACAGATATTGTTGAAACACAGGCAGGACTGAACCCATTAAGTGATGATAGTGATGGAGACGGGATTTTAGATCATAACGATACAGAGAACGAAGCATATGATCCTGAAAACAAGATCTATCAGATTGATTCAATCTACGGAAATACTAATGCAAGCTTTGATCTTAAAGTTTACGAATTGACTTACTTTTTGAACGAACTTGATCCGGCTAAAAACTTTGAGTCAAATAAAATTTATTATTCTGACGAAGATTATATCGAAAAAGGCTTTTACGATGCCACTTTACATGACGATAGAATAAATTTAAATTTTGAAGAACTTCGATTCAATTTTGAGGAAGATGACCCGTTGACAGAAGATGTAGATGAAACTACTCAAGTGGAATCAAGATTGACCCCTAGAATTAGAGTGCCGCTTGATAGTTCGTTTTTTCAGGAACGATTGCTAGATTTAGAAGGCGCACCATCACTAGAAACCAATAGGGCTTTTCAAGAAGCCCTGCAAGGAATTATTATTAAAACTGAAAATTTTTCTGAAGAATTGTACATGTTGTTGAACCTAGATGGCGCATCTGTGAAAGTGGAATATGAATACGATAAATACGACACGAATGGAACCCTTGAAGATGAATCTGACGATTTTATTGTAAAGGAAACAAAAGAACTCTTATTAGGTCTTACTGGAATCAGAATCAACACCCTCAAAAATGAGACCTCAAATCCAGATATTCAGCAGCAACTCTCAGGGTCAATTTCAGATTCTCCTTCTGAGAGGCTGTATGTCCAAGGAGGAAAATACCATGGAAAAATTCGATTATTTTCAAACGTCAACCAAGAGGAAGAGACGCTTTTAAATGAGCTAAAAAACCAGAATTGGTTAATTAATCAAGCCAAATTAGTATTCTATGTTGATCCAAACCAAAGTTTGGTAAAGCCTGAGCTTTTTGCCAATCGATTGTACTTATTTCGATCCGATACAGGGGCACCTTTAATGGATTATTTTAGTGACAATTCCCCAGAATCTACCGCAGTAAACGGAAATAAAACGATCTTTGGAGGGCTTCTAGAATACGATGATAATAACCGTCCGTACAAGTACACTTTTGATTTGACTAGACACATATCTGATATCATCAGAAACGATTCTTTAAATATTGATTTGGGCTTGGTAGTCACTTCAAATATTGATGATAATTCTGTCATTGATGCTTTTGAAACAGTATCATCAGAGGAATCCCGATTAAAATATCCACGAGCGGCAACATTAAGCCCGTTTGGCACTATACTCCTAGGTTCTAATCCAGCTGAAAATTATAGTGATAAAAAAGTACAACTAGAACTGACCTATTCTTCCTATTAGGTCAACATCCAAAGCCAGTAACCCACCCAAACAATCAATAGTCCTACACCACCTTGAATAAGTGTTCCAAGCGTGTGTGTTTTGTAAGCTGTTTTAACATCCATACCGCTCATTTGAGTAACAATCCAGAAATAGGAATCGTTGGCATGTGAAACGGTCATGGAGCCTATGCCCAAAGCCATGATAGCCCAAATTTTACCCATTTCAGAGTCCAGTCCTAGCAGAGGTAATAGCGGGAAAATTAATGAAGAAGTTGTGATAATTGCAACTGTAGAGGATCCTTGAGCAGATTTAAGTAACGCGGCTATAAGAAATGGAATTAGGATCCCAAGACTATCAATAGCGGATATGGATTCTGCATACGTTTTTAGAGGAACGGTTTGAATGATACTTCCTAAGGCTCCTCCCATTCCTGTAATGATAAGTATTGGGGCCGCCTGAATGATTCCTTTTTTTACAGCATTATTTAAAAATTGTTTCCGTTCTGAATTTACTAGACCAAAAGAAAACAGCATCCCAATTCCTAATGCTATAGTAGGTTCAGAAAGAAAAGAAATGATTTCAATCCCAGGGATTCCCGGCGGGGCAAACTTTAATAAAGTTCCTAGACACATCAACACTATGGGGACTAAAATTGGAAGTATTGCCTTGGTAAAAGAGGGAAGACGCTCTTTATCAGAATCATCTTCCAGTTGTTCATCTTTAAATTCTTGATAGGTGTTTTTTTTCGTCAAATAGTGTCCGTATGCACCACCCACAAGAATTAGAATAAAAGCAATGACCGCACCAACGGCTATGAGTAAAAATAAATTTTCCAACTCTAAATTTGCCGCTGCAGCAAGAGGACCAGGAGTGGGTGGAACCAATACATGAGGAGCAAAAAGTCCAGTAGATAATGCAACAGTTAAGCCTACTAAAGGTGTCTTTGTTTGTCGCGAAAGTGTTTTGTTTAAATGGGATAAGATCACAAAAGCGGCATCACAAAAAACAGGGATAGAAACTAGATATCCAATACAGCTTATGGCATAAGGTAGTGGTAAGCGATTCATTTTTTTTAAGATGCCTTTTGCTATGGCAAGGGTTGCCCCAGATTGTTCCATAGCCACACCGATCATTGTTCCAAAAAGAATCAGCAAGCCAATTTTTTCTATGATGTTTCCAAAACCATTTTGGATGAGGTTTAGAGAATCAATGGGAGGGATTCCCAAAAGAACTGCCAGAACTAATGCCGCTGTAAATAGTACTAAAAACGGATGGAGTTTTGTCAGTGAAGTACCGAGTATAATCCATACGATGGTAAGCAGTATGCAGAGTAATGAGAATATCATGAGTTGTTATTTTTGAAGACACGAAGCTCTTTAAGCAAGGCTTGTTCTAAATTATTTTTAGCATTTTTCATTGCTTCATTAACCGAACTCCCAGTTGGTGTGCAGTCTACAATTTTACACAGCGGCAATTGATCAACTTTTTTGATTTTTGCTTTACCGGCTAAAAGAATAGAAGGAATTCCGGCCCTTTGAGAAAGTGAAGCCACTTTGATAGGCAATTTTCCATGGAGACTTTGAGCATCAAATTTACCTTCGCCTGTAAGGATCAGGTTCATTTTATCCATTTTGTCTTTGAGTTTTGTCTGTTTAGCTAAAAGATCAAATCCATTTTCTATACGCGCATTAAGTAGTGCGTACAAACTAGCACCAACACCTCCTGCAGCGCCACCCCCTTCGAGTGTTTTAATAGGTACACCAAATTGTTTTTCAACAACTTCAGCAAATTGCTTTCCACTGTTTTCGAGCTGTTCAATTTCTTGAGTAGAGGCCCCTTTTTGTTTTGCATAAGTATAGGCAGTGCCAATTTTCCCTAATAGTGGATTTTGAACATCACAGGCAATAGTCCACTTACACTTCAAAGCCCTAGGATCTAAATTGCTTAGGTCAATTTTTTTTAATCGGTAAAGTTCACCTCCACCTTGAGGAAGTTGTTTGTCATTTTGATCTAGAAATTGCCCTCCTAATGCCGATATAATTCCCATACCTAAATCTTGAGTTGCACTTCCGCCGATTCCTAAATAAATAGAAGTACATCCTCGATTCAAAGCATGAGCAATCATTTTTCCAGTCCCCCAAGTAGAGGTTTTTAACGGTTGATACTCTGACTTTTTGAGCCGTATAATGCCCGCTGTTTGCGATAACTCAATCCAAGCGCTTTTTTGATTTTCAAATTGAAAATAAGCAGCCTTTATTGGTCTTTGAAGCGCATCATAACTCTCACATTCTTCAAGTGATCCTTTTAAGTGTAAGTCTAAAACAGTTAGGGCTCCTTCTCCACCATCTGAAAATGGCATTGAGTAGCAGTCGCTATTTGGAAAAACTGCTTGAGTTGTTTGCGTCATAATTTCTGCAACTTCTACTGCACTCAGACTGCCTTTAAAAGAATCAGGAATAATAAGTACTTTCACCTGGATATTTTACTACAATTTACCAAATTGAGAAAGAAGAAGCCCTATTTTTTTGAAATTGCTTTGATGACTTGAATTGCATGGATTCTAGAATTTTCAATAAACCATTTGTTGGTTTTATACCCTCCACAGACTACACCAGCAAGATATACTCCTTTGACATTGCTCTCCATGTTGTCTGGATTGTAAATGGGGGTTCTAAATTCGTCTTCATGAAAGTTAACACCCAGTTGCTCTAACATATCAAAGTTTGGTTCATAGCCTGTCATGGCTAACACAAAATCATTTTTGATTTGATGCCGTCCAGTTTTATTGTTAAAAATCACCTCAGTTGGGGTGATGCGTTCAATTTTAGCTTCAAAATACGCATTAATGCTTCCTTCTTTGATTCGGTTTTCGATATCTGGTCGGGCCCAATACTTGACATTTTGACCAATTTCTTTTTCTCTGATGACCATAGTCACACTTTGAGCACCTTTTCTGTAGGTTTCTAAAGCAACATCTACGGCTGAATTGGCAGCACCCACTACAACCAAATCCATTCCAAAATACGGGTGCGGCTCACTGTAATAGTGTTTTACCTTCGGAAGATCTTCTCCAGGAATCCCGAGTAAAAACGGTCGATCGTAAAACCCTGTAGCAATAATTAAGTTTGAGGCTGAATACGTTCCCTTTGAAGTAGTTAATGCATAAAATTCGTCTTGTTTATCAATACTATTTACTTCCTCATATAAGTTGACGTTTAATTTCCAGTGGGAAGTAACTCTTCTGTAATATTCAAGTGCTTCTGCGCGTGTTGGCTTTGCATTGTGAGAAATAAAAGGTATATCCCCAATTTCTAGTTTGTCAGAAGTTGAGAAAAATGTCATGTTCATGGGGTAATGGTAAAGTGAATTGACTAGAGTTCCTTTGTCAATAATCAGATAATTCAATCCTTTTTTGGCAGCTTCAATTCCACAGGCAAGGCCTATAGGACCTGCGCCAATTATAATTACATCTAGCATTTTACGAAGGTACAAATCTTGAGAGAATTTAAAACTATAGTTTTCGTCTATTATATATTACAAATATATAAATATTTCCTATAATTTGAATTATAATTAGTTTAGTTTAAAATTTATATGTTTCATGAATAGAAAAATTCTATTATAATTAAATTCATAATAATAAAACCCTTTGTCTAATAAATAAACTCGATATGCAAATGAGTAGATACCAAGTCATTATTGGGTTTCCAAAGGCATAGGCAATAGCAAGACCACTACTGAACCACCATAACGGAAAGAAGAATACACCCATGGCATACTTCATAGAACTAACAAATACGATGTCGTCGAACTTTGAAATTATTTTACGTGTGACCCATAGGGGGATGATATTTGGGATGCTTAATAAACGTGCAAAAAATAGAGTGGTTTTAGAATGTTTTTTTCGACTGGGGAGTTTGGAATAATTATCAGTCAATTCTTTTTTTAAGGAATGAAATGTCAATTGGGTAGTTTGGCGATTGATTTTTTGTTTTTGAATGGGATAATGTTCTGAGTCATCCTCTATCCAGATGCATGCTTTCATTCTATCTTCTAGTGCATCTCTCAGCTTATTGATGTTCTCAGCTTCGGTTAATTTGGAATCTATTGACTTATTAACTAAAATGGGTTGTCCAAAAACCAAGTGCAATGTACACCTGGGTTGACGATGGTGTCCGTAATTTAGACCGATAGGCATCAAGTACATTTTTTCATCAGGAAACTGTCGTACTGCTTGATAAATAAGACGACTACTTCCTTTGGAAAGACGCTGTAAATAATATTCATCGTGATGTCCCCCTTCGGAAAACATCAGCATAAATTTTCGTTCGCTTAATAGCTTATAGCATTTGGCAAAAGTGATGTCGTTTTTTTTAAGATTGCTATAGCCATTTCTGATGCGGTAAACAGGTAACATTTGAAAAGCGTCTAGAAACCATTGAAAAGGCCCTCCAAAAACATCACTTCTGGTCAGAGAAGTCATTTTTTTAGGAGTCATAGAACCCACCAGTAAGGGGTCTAAAAAAGCACCCTGATGGTTGGGAGAAAATAAAACCCCACCGTCTTCCGGAATATTTTCAAGACCTGTTACCTCTATATTTCTAAAATAAATGAAGTTGTAGTAACGGAGAAGAAATTTGATGAAAAAGTAAAAGGTAGTTTTCAAAAGAGTGATTTTCAATATGCCTAAAAATAGCGGATATAGATCAGTTTACCTAATCATTATTTGCGGGATAAAAAGCGAAAATTTTCAAAAAAATAATTTTTGTTGCATTAAAAATAAGGATTAAAGGCCATGTCCTAAGAATAATTTTAAATCCATCGTAAAAATATAGTAACTTAGAGGTCGATTGTATACAATTAATTCCCCAAAATTACCATTTACACGCAGCCTGCGATTGTTCTGATTTAACTGAAAACAAAAAAATATGAAAACAAAAAATGTATTATTAAAAGGGTTGTTTGCCTTCGCTTTATTGACAACAGGCCTTACTATGGCACAGACAGCCATTTCGGGTTCTGTTGTAGATTCAGAAAACCAAGAAGGAATTCCGGGAGCAAACATTATCGTACTAGGTTCAAATACAGGTGCTGTGGCTGATTTTGACGGGAACTTCATTTTGAATTCTTCAGCTGAATTACCACTCACTTTAGAAATTAGTTATATAGGATTTAGTTCACAGAGGGTAGAAGTAACTTCGGCTGATCAAACTATTCTTGTAGCTTTAAATTACGGGCAAAACTTAAATGAGGTAGTAATCTCTGCTTCAAGAAGATCAGAAAAGATTTTAGATGCACCAGCATCCGTTTCAATCATTTCATCTCAAGATCTTGAAAACTCTGCCAATGTTAATGATCCTATTAGAAGTTTAATTAATGTGCCGGGGATACAATTTCAACAACAATCTGCAAATTCAGTAAATTTTGAAATGAGAGCAGGTTCAGGAGTTTTTGGAACTAGTGTTTTCCCTATTTTAGATTATCGTTTTTTACAATCTCCAGCTTCAGGATCCTTTTTTGCTTTTCAATCAGGCTTATCTAATCTTGATTTAGAAAGAGTTGAGGTAGTACGCGGTGCTGCATCTGCTTTATATGGTCCCGGAGTAGAATCAGGAGTTGTCCACTTTTTCTCTAAAAAAGCGATTGACAAACCTGGAACTTCTGTCGAGCTAATTGGCGGAAACCTCAGTACTATATCAGGTGCAATCCGACATGCATATGCAAATGATAAAAAGACTTTTGGATTTAAAGTAAATGCGCAATATAAAAAAGGAGACGAGTTTAGTTTAGACCCTGTTGAAGATGCTGATTTTCTTGCCCAAATAAATGGGGCTACCAGAAATGGTATCTTCCAGCCTATTGTAAAAAACAATAGAATTGACCCTTCTCAAGTACCTTCCACACCAATACTGACGCGATCTGAAATAGATCCTGATGGAGATGGTAACGCATATATGAATGAATACGAAACTTTTATGGCTAATGCGCACCTAGAGTTTAGACCAAATGATAATACCGATTTTGTAGTGTCTGGTGGAATCAATTCTGGTAATGGATTGATAAACCAATCACAAGGGCCTGGTTATGCAGCTGGAAATGATTATTGGGCTCAAGCTAGGATTAAATCTGGTGGATTTTTTGGACAAGTATCTTATAACTTTAATGACGGTGGAGATGAAAACTCTCCCTTTTATCTTTATTTGACTGCCCAAAGAATTATTACGAAAAGATCTGCATTAGACGCTCAATTGCAATATAACTTTGATGCTGTAAACTTCTTAGATTCTAATTTCACTTTCGGTCTTGACTATAGAGATATTGGATCTGATTCAGAAAACACACTTTTTGGAGCAAACGATGGAAATAATGATTACATCAATTATGGACTTTACGGTCAAGGAACTTCTCGTTTTGGTGAGAAGCTTGATTTAACTTATGCATTGAGATACGACAAATTAAATTTTGTTGATAAAGGAAAAATTGCACCTCGAATTGCTCTAGTTTATAAAGCCAATAATAAAAACAGCTTTAGATTAACTTACAATCAAGCTGTTTTCGGACCTAGTGCTTTAGAAACTTACGTAGATTTCCCGGTACAAATCCAATCTCCTGGTGTATTAGATGTATGGTTATCTGGACAGACTACTGCTCAAGACTTCGCGCCAAATGCTCCTATTGAAATTGTTGGAGGAGGAGGAGCGACATTGCCTGCAGATACAACAAATTGGCCACTTGCTATTCCTTATGGAGCTGTTGCCAGCCAGGTATTACCTCCATTATATGCGGGAGTAGGAGCCAATCCATCTTATGCGCCTCTGTTACCTTTAGTACAAAACTTTTTTAGTACTTATGTTCCTGGAGGAGCTTCTGGTTCTATTGAGGGGTACAATGCATTCAATGGAAGTGCTATGCCACAAGCAGTAGGTACACCTTCAGCCCTTTTAGGAACAACTACCTCTTGGGAGTTAGGATATAAAGGACTTCTAGGAGACAAATTTGCGATAGGTTTAGATGTATATACATTTGCAAGATCTGGTTCTACTCAATTTACAGCAATTGGCCCAACATTTAGATTAAATAATTATGCGGGGATTCCTACTGATCTTGCAACTCAAGTTGCATCAGATTTTGCATCAGATCCAACAATTAGTGCAGCGATTGCTCAGGCAGTTACTGCTGGAGTAAATGCTCAAGTTCAAGCAGGTGTAGAAGCTCAATATACTGCAAATGGAATACCCGAATCTATTTGGGCTACTGGAGCCCCTGCTGGAGCCTTATTCCCAGGAT
>ENA-OUOG01000097-OUOG01000097.1-marine-metagenome-genome-assembly--contig:-NODE-97-length-101909-cov-6.143963_pt1 | contig 101909 bp, 95 predicted proteins | sample MGYA00248635_ERZ508505 | MGnify/ENA primary metagenome ERZ508505 (study PRJEB26176, sample SAMN06267871) | marine metagenome | isolation source: Saanich Inlet, British Columbia, Canada | place: Pacific... | reverse complement strand
CAATTTTAGCAATTAGATCAACGAACCAAACCAACAATAAGGTATTGATGATATTGAAAGACATATGAAACGCTGTCAAGCCATCTTTTATAGACGATACATTGTTAAAAGGGGATCCTAGGCCAAGGTTTATGACAATTCTATCAATCAGGTTCAGGAAAGGGGTGAATATAAGTAGCATCCAAATAATACCGATCACATTGAATATTAAATGGGCTCTGGCGGCTCTCTTCGCATGCGTGTTTCCAACAACAGCTGCAATATTGGCGGTAATTGTTGTGCCAATGTTTTCTCCTAAAACAATGGCTGCAGCCATCTCAAAAGGAATGATTCCTTTATTACACAGCGTAAGGGTAATGGCAATGGCTGCGCTGGAAGATTGGACAACAATTGTTACTAATGTTCCAACAATGACCATGAGTATGGTGGAGAAAAACCCATATTCTCCAAGTCTCCCAATAAATGTTTGGGTCTCGACAGATAATTCGTTCGGGACAAGATCTTTCAAGGCGCCTAGGCCAATAAAGAGAATAGCAAAACCCACTAGGAATTCCCCGAAGTATTTGAACTTATCTTTTTTAGAAAACAATAACGGAATAGCAAGTGCCAGAACGGGTAAAGCGAATTCGCTAATCTTAAACTTAAAACCGAAGATGACAATGATGAGTGCTGTCACGGTAGTGCCAATATTGGCGCCCATGATAACACCAATGGCTTGTCTTAATGTGAGCAAGCCAGCATTGACAAAGCTTACAATCATTACGGTAGTAGCCGATGAGCTTTGTATGACCGAGGTAGTGACAAAACCAGTAATAATGCCACCAAGCCTAGTGTTAGTCATGGAGGCTAGCCCACTTCTCAGTTTGTTACCTGCAACCTTCTGGATGCCCTCACTCATCACCTTCATTCCATAGATGAAGAGGCCGAGAGCACCGAAAATTTTGATAATGTTTAAGATCAGTTCAAAGGACACGATCAGAGTTTCTGAATAAGACGAATTATGCTGAAATCATTAGTAAGCTCCACAAAAGTAAAACTCTTTTTGAATAATCAGAAGCTTGCTTAATCAGGGTGTAATTTTGATGTCAAGAGTAGAAGACCTTATTCTGGTTAAATAATTGATAAACAGGGGATTAAAATATATGCCCTATTATCCAAGTTTGGTTATTGTTAACAATGCCTTTACATCTAAAGCATATAGGATGAGTACAATTCATCTATTTTTGCATCTAATATTTTTAGGGTTGAGATAAGCTTTCAAGTTTTGGTTAAAGAGATGGTAAATGGACAGAATTCAAGGAAATGGTATGGAACCATTCTTTCCTTTCTTCCTGTGGTCTTTCTCTTTTTACTTTCCATTAATCTAGTTGGTGAAGCGGTAACTTCTTTAGGACAAGAAACAGCAAGAGGGATACTTTTGGCCACGTCAAATCCATTCATTGGCTTATTCATTGGTCTTTTAGCAGCGGCGCTAATTCAAAGTAGTTCGACGGTAACGGCAATGACTGTTGCCGTTGTTTCAACGGGTTATCTTTCATTAGGGAGTGCCATTCCGGTGGTCATGGGAGCGAATATCGGAACGACACTCACAAGTACATTGGTATCATTAGGGTTTATCACCAATAAGAATGAGTTCAGAAAGGCAATTTCTGCCGGATCGGTGCACGATTTTTTCAATATTTTCACTGTAATTCTCCTTTTCCCACTTGAATATTACTACGGTGTTTTAAGTAATAGCGCCAATTACTTGACTAGTATTTTTGGAGATGCCCTCAATGCGAACAATGTGACAGAGGGTCTTAGCTTTGGTCTAGGTCGTATTTCAGAGTATATACTGACTTGGTTACCTAATGCCGTCTTAGCACTTGTTCTCTCATTAATCTTGCTTTTTGTAAGCATTAAGTTGATCTCTAAGACCATTTCGAATAGGATCATTGGCACGTCAAAATTTAGATTGAGAAAGTTCATTTTTGCAAGTCCTTATAAATCTTTTGGCTGGGGAACTTTGATCACAGCGGCCATACAATCGAGTTCAATTACTACTTCTTTGATTGTTCCTCTGGTGGCGTCGGGAAGGGTCACATTGAAGCGCTCATTTCCTTTTATTCTTGGTGCTAACATAGGTACAACGATCACAGCCTTAATCGCCGCATTTAGTCAGTCAGAAGCGGCAATTAGTTTGGCTTTTGTCCATTTACTCTTCAATCTGATCGGAGTTTTGGTCTTCCTGCCATTTCCTTTTTTAAGACGCTTACCGGTTTTGGTTGCCTATAAGTTTGGAGCTTTGACGCTAGATTCTAGAATTTTTGGGTTCTCCTACATTATTTTCACTTTCTTTTTGATGCCTTTTACATTGATTTATATCAACAAGGACAATGCGCAACGCAACACCTACACGTATCAAATTTCAACACCTGAAAGTAGCGGTCATCAAGGAGTGGTGGCCTTCAATTCTGAAGGGGTGAATGGTGATAAACGCTTTTTGATCTATCATATGATTGAAGATGACGGTGCTGTTTCTGTACCTGATACTTCTTTCTTGTTGGCAAAGTCGACCAATGCGTTCAGTACACCAAGCGAAGTGGTTTATTATAACCTTCAGTCTTCGATGATCAATAGCATGGATACAATAACGAGTCGTGAAGAAAATCGCACATATAGTCTCGGCGATCAAAAACTGTCCAACTTAGTGATGCTTGAAGTGCGGAAGAGCAACGGCACAAGGACAGACTATCTCTTTGACCCCAATGATAAGGTGCTTGTGCGTGCAGTGGTTTATGATTCGGAAAATAAAATGGTGCAAACGACGCAGCTCGTTGGCATCCAATAATTTTAATTTATTTTTACGGGTAAAGAACCCGGTTTGAAACTATTTGATTTTGACAAGTTAGTAGCCTCATTGACTGGCCTTATTGAAACCAAGGTCGAGTTGATCAAGCTTGATATTGAAACTGAGGTTAAGAAAGTAGTTGCCCGTGGTGTGATTTTTATTTTTATTGGCTTGGCCATTTCCATGGCGGTCTTTTTACTTTCTATCGGTTTGGCTAGTTTTCTGAATCATCTACTGTCAAATGAGTACTTGGGTTATGGTTTGGTCGCTTTGGTCTATTTGATTTTTGCACTTGTCGCCTATACTCAAAGAGACAAGATCTATCATGCGGTTATTCAAAATTTGAATAAGTTGAACGAATCGAACGATGAAGAATAGGGAAGAACTGATGGCAAAGAATGAATCGTATCAAAAAGCCTTAAAGGCTGAGGTCGATCATGCGCAAGACGAAGTGTCGAAGGTTGTCCGTAATGCATTGATTGCTGGGTCACTGGCGCTGGCAGCAAGTCTTTTGCAAAAGGCATTTTTTAGCGATGCCGATGAAAAAACAGTCTTCAAGCCGATTCAAAGTCAAGGAGCTTTTCTTACCGACGAGGTGACGGAAAGGGCAACTATTGAGCTGCTTAAATTGGCCTCAAACAAGTTAGAAACGTTCCTTCAAGAGCTGCCAAATGAAGACTAAGATTTTTGATCACATACAGGGGCAAGTCAAGCACAATCGAAAAGGGATTGCGCTTTTGATCGATCCGGATGATCTAACAGATCAAGAATTGCATGCTGCCTTGAACAATGCAATAGAAAATAAGGTCGACTTTCTCTTCGTTGGAGGGTCATTGGTCACTTCGGACCGCATGAGTCATGTGATCAGCGTGATCAAGTCTTGCACGACTATCCCTTGTGTGATTTTCCCCGGTCATGCCATGCAAGTAGATGGCAATGCAGATGCCATTTTGTTTTTAAGTCTAATCTCTGGTAGGAATCCAGAATTACTCATAGGCCAACAGGTGATTGCTGCCCCTATCTTGAAAAGGAGTAAACTAGAGGTGATCTCAACGGGGTATTTACTTGTCAATTCTGGAAAACCAACGAGCGCTTCCTACATCAGTAATTCCATGCCTATACCCAATGACAAGCCGAGTATTGCGGCAAGTACTGCACTGGCTGGCGAAATGCTTGGTATGAAATTGATGTATTTAGATGCCGGAAGCGGTGCGGATTCTCCTGTGTCTACAAAGGTGATTCGCACGGTGCGCAATACGGTTGAATGTCCGCTTATTGTTGGGGGAGGGATCAATCATATTTCAAAAGCAAGAGAAGCACTTAATGCTGGAGCTGATATTTTAGTGGTTGGCAATGGAGCACAAAAAAACCTCGCTTTTCTAAACGAGGTTTCGGAGTTAATACATTTACTCAACGAGCCCTTAAACGTTAATTAGACTTTCTCTTCGTCTCATTTTACCTGCAGGTATACCAAACATCATCTTAAATCTTCTACAGAAATAAGCGGTGTCCTTATAACCCACGTCATGACCAATGTCGCGAATACTTTTCTTGGTTGTTCTCAATAAGTCGACAGCGGCTTCCATTCGTTGATACTCAATATAATCCTGAGGATTAATGCCTGTTAGCATTTTGAAATACTGGCCCACATAGTCTTCAGACACATTGGCTACTTTAGCCAAGACTTTGTTCGAAAGGTCTCCTCCTAAGTTCTCCTTGATGTAATTGAAAATATCGATCAATCGAGGATCTTTGAAATAGGTGCTATTCGTTACCAGCTGTTCAACAAAGAGTCTGTTGTCTAGTATGTAACGAATAACCTCTACAACGAGGTAATCCGTGTTATTTTTGATCACTCTTCCTTTACCCGCCTTTGTCGAGTTATCTTCCTCAATGATCAATTTGATCAGGTCTGCGATGTGACTGGAAGATCGAATGGCGAAAGGCGTTATGTTCAATGAAGAAAAGAAGTTGACCGAATCAAATACTTTGGCTTCGAACATTACTTGGCTGAAGCCATTGATGTCAAAGTCATTGACTTCAGTGTCACTCGCATTCTGTAAGTATTTCTTTTTGTTGGAGATGAAATCTTCGTTATTGATCTTATGGGCGGTGAGAGAACCGAAGGTGATCTGAACGGGCTTACCACCAGGGATAAACAACATGTCTCCTTCACTTACTTTCTCTTGTTCATCACCAAAATAAACGTCGCCATTATTGACTACGATAATTGTATTTTCTACATCGTAGAAGTTATCGATGGTTACAGGTTTAACCACCTTCATGTTACGACTCTTAATGTATCGAACACCTAAGGATTCGATAATTTTATTGTAATCTTCCATAGTTGAGCTACTCTAAGTTTAAAAAGTATGACGTAAAACTAGTATTTAACTAGGGGTAGGGCAAAAAAAAATGACCATTGGTAATATTAATTATACCAATGGCCATATAGATGGTATTATACTAATTATTTTATTAACTCTCTTGAGATAACAATCTTTTGAATTTCTGAGGTGCCTTCATAGATCTGCGTGATTTTTGCATCTCTCATGAGGCGTTCGACATGGTATTCTTTCACGTAGCCATATCCCCCATGCACTTGGACTGCTTCAATGGTCACATCCATGGCTACTTTCGAAGCATAAAGCTTCGCCATGGCGCTTTCTTTACCAAAGTCTTGTTTTTGATCTTTCAGGTACGCTGCTTTTAAGCAAAGCAAACGAGCAGCATCAATTTCGGTAGCCATATCGGCTAATTTGAATTGAATGGCTTGGTGCTGGTTAATGGGCTTACCAAACGCCTTTCGTTCTTTAGAATAGGCTAAAGCCAATTCGTATGCACCTGAAGCGATGCCGAGTGCTTGAGCAGCGATGCCAATTCTACCTCCATTTAAGGTAGACATGGCAAACTTGAAGCCGAAGCCGTCTTCGCCTACTCGATTTTCCTTCGGTACTTTGACATCAGTAAACATCAATGAATGTGTGTCTGAACCTCTGATGCCAAGTTTGTCTTCTTTCTTACCGATGACAAAGCCATCCATTCCCTTTTCAACGATCAGGCAGTTGATGCCTTTGTGGCCTTTTTCACGGTCAGTTTGAGCAATGACCAAATAGACAGACGCACTATTACCATTCGTGATCCAGTTCTTTGTGCCGTTCAAAAGGTAGTGGTCACCTTTATCTTCTGCTGTGGTTTTCTGCGAAGTCGCGTCAGATCCTGCTTCTGGCTCTGATAAACAGAATGCACCAATTTTTTCTCCTGTAGCAAGTGGTTTCAGGTATTTTTGTTTCTGTTCCTCAGATCCGAACTTTTCAAGCCCCCGGCAAACTAAGCTGTTGTTGACAGACATACAGACACTAGCAGATGCGTCGATCTTTGAGATCTCTTCCATCGCGAGCACATAGGAAATTGTATCCATGCCGCCACCGCCATATTGGGGGTCAACCATCATTCCCATGAAGCCAAGCTCACCCATTTTTTTGACTTGCTCAGCAGGGAATTGTTGTTTTTCGTCTCTTTCTATAACGCCTGGAAGAAGCTCCGTTTGCGCAAATTCTCTGGCAGCATCTCGCACCGCCATTTGTTCCTCGGTTAATTCGAAATTCATAGGTAAAACTTAACTAACGTTTGTTAGGCAAAAGTAGTGATTTTACCTTGAAATGCTAGTCATTTCCTAAGAATGCCGTTACGTAGTAGAGTAGCATGGCGAGAGAACCTAATGCAGCTATTAAATAGGTGTTTGCTGCAGCATTGAGGGCGTCCTTGGCCATTGCATGCTCTTCACCATTGGTGATGTTGCGCTGCTCTACCCAAGCGAGTGCTCGCTTCGTTGCGTCATATTCTACGGGAAGTGTAATGAAAGCAAATAAGGTAAACACAGTATATGCTGCAATAATACCCATGATGGCCCAAGTTTGAGGGATTAATGACAAACCAAACGCACCAATCAAAAGCGCCATGAAAATAAAGTTGATCATCTTTCCAGATGCTTGTTGAATGGGCACCATTGCCGAACGCATTTCGAGTGGTCGGTAAGCTTTGGCATGTTGTATGGCGTGTCCACATTCATGGGCTGCAACTGCTGCGGCCATCACGGATCTACCTCCATATACTTCAGGGCTGAGGTTAACTGTTTTATCGGCAGGGTTATAATGGTCTGTCAGTCTGCCTTGCACTGAAACAATGTTGACATCATAAATGCCGTTGTCCTTCAGCATCAATTCTGCGATTTCTCTACCACTTAGGCCATTTTGCAAGCCTACTTTCGAATACTTTTTGAATTTGCCTTTCAGTCTTTGTTGTACCACAAAACTGATGATCATTATGCCTATTACTAATACGAATAACATGTTTATCCCTTTAATTTTTCAATAATACTTGTTGTTGAAAAGCCATCAACAAGGTCGATGGTCTTTACTTGCCCACCATTTTTCATTACCGTCTCTGCACCCACAATTGTATCAATGGTGTAGTCTCCACCTTTTACGAGAATATCAGGTAAAATGGTTTCAATTAATTCACCTGGTGTATCCTCATTAAATAGACAGACCGCATCAACAAAATGCAGAGCGGCTAACATTCTGGCTCTGGCATATTCATCATTAATCGGTCTTTCGGGTCCTTTGAGCCTTTTTACTGACACATCGGCGTTTAACCCCACAATTAAGACATCGCCTAATCGCTTGGCTTTCTCTAAATAGTCGATATGGCCAAGGTGAAGGATGTCGAAACATCCGTTCGTGAAGACGACTTTTTTACCTGCGGACTGCATCTCAGCTGTCCAGGCTTTTGCCTCTTGCTTATCCTTGATTTTTTGCGCTGTCTGCACTTCTTTTTTTATTCAATACATTCACCAAAAGCAAGCTCATGGCACCCATGACCAATATGCTGACGAATTGGGATGTGTGCAAGATGGTGGCAATAATTATTCCAGTATCATAAGCAATGCCATAAAGTACCAGTACGCCTGCCACTAAGGCATGAAAAGCGCCAATACCGTTCGGAGTAGGTGAAGCCATGCCAAAACTACCGGTCACTAAAATGGACAAACCAGCCAAGGGGCCTAGGTATTTTGTTTCTTCTGAACCCAGTGTGATCACATAGAGCATAAAGAAGTACAAGACCCAGATACTGATAGTTGCGAGCCAAAAACCTTTTTGGTTTTTAATTCTATTCAAGCTACGTACTCCTTGAAATCCTTGATCTACAAATAGTTGTAATTTCTTTATTAGGGCAATGTTCTGGAAACGGTTTGTTCTCCAAAACCAAATGATGAGTAGGCCGACAAGTCCAAGAATGATCAATACCCACCAATTGCGCTGGATAAAAGCGGTTAAAAAGTCTTGGGCATCAAAGTAATAATCTTTTAAAAGGTTGAATTGAAGCGCTAGTGTCAATAAAGAGACCAAGATCAATAGGAGGAGGTCAATTATTCTTTCAGTTACCACTGTACCCAAAGCAAAAGGCACCGGGATTTTTTCTTTCCGGTTCATGACTCCACAGCGGCTTACTTCTCCTAATCGAGGAAAGACAGAATTCATGAGATAACCGATCATAACGGCAAAAAAACTATTCCAAAACCAAACGTTATGACCGCCCGCGTCCATCATCAATTTCCATCGCCAGGCCCTTAATAGGTGGCTCAACACCCCTATACCCATGCTTAGGGCTATCCACCAATAATTAAATTGTGCCAATAGTTGCCAAACCTCCGCCCAGTCGATGTCTTTAAATAAATACCAAACAATTACCGTCGTGATGAGAATCATGACAGAAAATCGTACGATGCTTTTTAGTTTGGCACTCAAGAGCTAGTTGATTTTGTTTTGATCGTCAGGGAAAACGACTCTAGGCTCATGAGATTTGGCCTCTTCATAATCCATTAAACCATAAGATACGATAATGATAATGTCGCCGACCTGCACTTTTCTTGCAGCAGGCCCATTGAGGCAAACAGTTCCTGAATTACGATCACCTTTGATGACGTAGGTTTCGAAGCGCTCACCATTATTCACGTTCACTATCTGCACTTTCTCATGTGCTAAGATGTTTGCCGCCTCCATGAGTGCTTCATCTAACGTAATACTACCCACATAGTGCAACTCGGCCTGCGTGACCTTTGCTCTATGAATCTTTGATTTGAATACCTCTATTTGCATTACTTTCTATCAAAATGGGCGCAAATTTAATCAAATAAAGGCAAGTTATCTATTAGTCGGACTTCGTTTATGACCGCAGCAATGCAGAGTGCAGTTTGGTCTGGTGATTGGATGCTACTTAAGGGGAGGAAATTGCTGGTGTCTACTATTTCAAAGTACTCAAGATCAAGGTGTTGAGACCTAGAAAATTGTAGCGAAAGGGTCTGTTTTACTTCTTCGATGGATACTTGTTGGAGAAGTGCTTTCCGAGCCTCTATCAAGCAGCGGTAAATCAGTGCAGCCTCTTCCTGTTCAGCAGGGCTAAGTCTAAGGTTTCTGGAAGACATGGCCAAACCAGAGACTTCTCTCACCGTGGGGACCATGTGGAGTTGAACTTGAAAGTTGAGTTCCTCCGTGAGTTTTTTAATGACAAAAAATTGCTGAATATCCTTTTGCCCAAAAAAGGCGTGGTCTGGCTGAATGATGTTGAATAGTTTTGAAATGATCAATCCTACTCCGGCAAAATGACCTGGCCTAAATTCACCTTCGAGCGCTGTTTCGAGCGTGCCAAAGTCAATGCGCAAACTAGGTTCCCTCGGATATAACTCTTCACGCTGCGGCATAAATACCATATCGCAAGCGTTCTGCCTAAGCTTTTCAAGGTCCTGGTCTGTTTGAACAGGGTATTTTTCTAGGTCTTGAGGGTTGTTGAATTGCGCGGGATTAACAAAAATGGTAGCGATCACAAAATCACTTTCTTTTTTGGCTTTGCGGACGAGCTGAAGATGCCCATCATGGAGTGCGCCCATTGTAGGTACTAGACCAATATGCCCTGTGTTTGCATTGTCCCTGAGGTATTCTCTAATCTCTTTTATTGTATGAATAACCCGCATAGGACTTTAACTAAGATTAACGTTGGAGAAGTGCAAACCAAAGGGTTTTTCTTTAAAATTGAAGGTTTTTTGACAAAAATAAGCTACTTTTGTGCTTCTTTTTACAAGAGTAAAGGTTTCATTAAATTCCATTAAATATGTCAAAATTGAGAGTTCTGTACGTTGCAAGTGAGATTCAACCTTTCTTGGAAACGTCGGCGGTATCTGACTTTGTTAGAAAATTACCTCAAGCCATGCAAGAGCGCGGCATGGAGATCAGAATATTGGTGCCTCGCTTTGGATTGATCAACGAAAGAAAGAATAGATTGCATGAAGTTGTTAGGCTTTCGGGGATCAATATTGCAGTAGGTGATGAAGAAAAACCCTTAGTGATTAAGGTGGCATCAATTCCAAATGCAAAGCTTCAGGTCTATTTCATCGACAACGAAGATTATTTCCATCGAAAATATGTTTTCCATGATAAGGAGGATAATTTCTATGCAGATAATGATGAGCGTGCCATATTCTTCTGTAAAGGCGTACTTGAAACGGTGAAGAAATTAGGGTGGGCACCAGATATTGTTCATTGTAACGATTGGGTGACTAGTTTGATCCCTCTTTACCTAAAAACAACATATAAAAACGACCCTATTTTCCAGAACACGAAATCGGTCTTTACCATTTACAATAATGTCTTTTCTCACCAATTCGATAACGGATTATTGGATAAGGTCAAAATGATGGACATTGACGATAGCATGTTGGAAAACTTGAAAACAGCAGACTTCAGTGGATTTATTAAAACGGGTGCACAATATGCGGATGCTGTCATAAGAGCAGAGGAAGATGTTAATGAGAGTTTGAACAAATTGTTAGGAGAAATAGAGCAGGAGAAAACGGTTAGCACCATTGAGAAAGATGACAACTTCTTAGACTCTTATTACAATCTGTATAATGAACTTGTCGGCTAAGAGCAAAAAACTAGGGGCCTTATTCTTGGGCCTCTTTTTTCTTAATTCATGCGAGGAACTTGGGCCTTTTGGCCTTGGGGAGGATGATATTGCGCCCTTGGAGTTTTTAACTACTGAGGTGGCAACAACAGGAGAAATTGTTTTGGTAGATTCAATAGTTTCTATTGGAACAGGTACCCTCCTTACTGGTGACCGAAGTATGCCTTTTGGTGAAATGAGAGCAAAGGCACATACGGCTTTTTATTATGATCAATTCAGCTTAAGAAGGCCCAGTGATGAAGCTCGGCTTGATTCCGTGAAGTTGAATTTACGCTTCAATTACATCTTTGAGAACAATGATCAAGGGGTTGGTTTAGATTTGAAAGCCTATCAAACAGAGGGGGAATTCAGAGATACTACCCTGTATTTTACGACTAGTACGCGTACAGTAACCGATGTGCTCATTGCAGAAAATAACCTCGTGATCACTGATCTAGATTCAACCTATAGCTTGGCGGTTGATGAAACATGGTCCGCATTGGTCTTTGATGCTCTTGGTGATCCGAGCAATCCATTATTTCAGTCATTGGCTAATTTTAGAGGGTTTTTACCTGGGTTGGCTTTTCAGTCCGACGAATTAATGGACAACATGTTTGGAATTGAAACAGGTGAGAATATTGAAATTGCATTCTATTACAGCGAACCGTCGGCCGATGGTAGTGGACTGACGGACAACCGAGAGTTTGTTTTGAGTGGAAGACTATCTCCTCATTTCTATAGCCTGGATGTTGACCGGTCTGCAACAGAATATAGTCAGGTACAAGATCCTGCCATCGCGTATCCACCTACCAATAATCTATTGGTTCATTCTGGTGCAGGAGTAGTGTCAAAGATAGACATGAGTGAGTTAAGAGATTTTTCAGAGGAAGAAGTCAACTCTATTGTGAACCTGGTTGAATTCGAAGTAGGGCCTATTGAAGTACTGCCTGACGGCGTAGATCCACCAGAGGCTTTGTTCCTTCATTTCACGGATGATGAAAATACAACCATCGCTGATAGAGGTGCTTTTCGAGGTATACAAGTAGATTCAGCACCACTTCTTGCTACTCAATTTCCCGTGCGTTTGACGTATAATCCTTTGACCAGGACCTATAAAAATTCAATAACAACTTACGTTCAGAGTTATTATAATAATGTGTTAAGAAGAGATTTCATTTTGCTTTATCCTACAGACATGAATGCTTCAGCCTCGGGTTTTGAGGTAGCTCCAGAGGACGTAAGGATTAAGATTTTCTACTCTCAACTCAGATAAGAAGGTTATTCTTTTTACTTTTCTAAAAATATAAGATTATGTGTGGTATTGTCGGGTATATAGGGCACAGAGAAGCTTATCCAATCATTATCAAAGGATTACAAAGGCTCGAATACAGGGGCTATGATAGTGCAGGAGTGGCCTTGTTGAATGGTGATCTTAAAGTATATAAAAAGAAAGGTAAAGTAGCCGACCTAGTTGATTTTGCGAAAGACAGTGATAAAAAGGCCACAATAGGCATTGGTCATACTCGCTGGGCAACTCATGGTGAACCCAATGATGTCAACGCACACCCACATCTTAGTCAATCAGGTAAGCTAGCGATTATTCATAATGGGATAATAGAGAACTATGCTGCCTTAAAAACAGAACTTGAGAAAAAAGGCTATACCTTCAAATCCGATACAGACACAGAGGTTTTTATCAATTTCATAGAAGATATTTACCTCAATAGTAGAGCAACTACGTTAGCCGAGGCAGTGCGTTTGGCACTCACGAAAGTGGTCGGCGCTTATGCAGTTGGTATCATCTCATTGGACGAACCGAATACACTTATCGCAGCAAGGAAAGGTAGTCCACTGGTCATAGGTCTTGGTAAAGGCGAGTTTTTTCTAGCTTCTGATGCTACCCCTATCATTGAGTATACCAATGAGGTGGTTTATCTAGATGATAAAGAGATTGCCATCATCAAGGACGGAGATTTCAGCATAAAGAATATTGATGACGTTGAAATGATTCCTTATGTCCAAACAGTGAATATGGAGCTAGAGGCCATTGAAAAAGGAGGTTATGACCATTTCATGCTAAAAGAGATTTTCGAGCAGCCAAAATCAATTGGTGATTGCTTAAGAGGCCGTCTCCGTGCTCCAGAGGGGACACTACATCTTGGTGGTATTTCTGATTACATCAATAAAATATCTAATGCCGACCGAATTCTGATCATTGCCTGCGGAACATCGTGGCATGCTGGATTAGTAGCAGAATACATATTCGAAGAGGTTTGTCGTATACCAGTAGAAGTTGAATATGCTTCTGAATTCAGGTATCGTAATCCAGTTGTTGGAGAGAAAGATGTGGTCATCGCGATATCTCAATCGGGTGAAACGGCGGATACGTTAGCGGCCATAGAATTAGCCAAGTCCAAAGGGGCTACCATTTTGGGTGTATGTAATGTAGTGGGATCTTCCATTCCACGTACAACACATGCGGGAAGTTATACCCATGCAGGTCCAGAAATCGGTGTGGCGAGCACGAAGGCATTTACGGCACAAATATCTGTTCTGGCCATGATGGCATTGATGCTTGCGCATAAGAAAGGCACACTAACAGAAAGTAACTACAGAAACTTGCTTCACGAATTAGACGCTATTCCTAATAAGGTGGCGAAGTGCTTAGACCTAAATGCACAGATCGAGATAATCGCTGAAAAATTTAAGGATGCTTCTAACTTTCTCTACCTAGGTAGAGGTTACAATTTCCCTGTGGCGCTGGAGGGAGCACTGAAGCTTAAGGAGATCTCGTATATTCATGCGGAAGGATATCCAGCAGCAGAAATGAAGCATGGACCGATCGCTTTGATCGACGAGAACATGCCCGTTGTTGTGATTGCAACGAAGGATAGCTCTTACGAAAAGATTGTTTCCAACATTCAAGAGGTGAAAGCAAGAAAGGGGGAAGTCATTGCGATCGTAACCGAAGGAGATACTGATATTCCTTCAATGGCTGACCATATCATCGAGGTACCGCATACCAATGAATCTTTTATGCCACTGGTGTCTGTGGTTCCGCTTCAGCTACTTTCTTATCACATTGCTGTAATGAGAGAGTGTAATGTTGATCAACCACGAAACTTAGCCAAATCAGTTACTGTAGAGTGATTCTCTGCCTTTGTAGGTAAGATTTTTTGAGCGCTGCAGCAATTTTGTAGCGCTCTTCTTTTGTGTCTTCGTATAAAGCTTCTAACAGCTCATACACATCGGAAACACCAATTTTCTCTAACCATTCAAAAGGGCCAAAGGGATAGTTGGTTCCCAATTTCATGCCGAGGTCTATGTCTGCTGGTGTTGCCGTACCCTCTTGCATGGTGTAGAACGCTTCATTGATGATCATACAAATGATTCTGGGTGTTACCATACCGACTCTGTCTTCAACGAATTGATAGTCTGTTCCTAATTCTTTAAAAATTGCAAGGTTAGGGTTCTCCGACAAAGAAGTTACCTCCAATACCTCACGATTGATAAAAGTTAACAGACCATTGAAACCAAAGAACAGCTGGGGATCAATTGGATAGAAGACAGCTAATTCAGCCAATGTCATTTTTACCGTGTTGAGAAACACAGGAATAGTTAATCCAGATTCATAAAAAGCGAAATGCTCCGGATTATCGCTTATGGTGAAATCAAAAACACAATCTATTTCCGGTTCATTGGTTAAAAACCCATGATCAGGATAAGATGTACACGTATGTTGAGCTCCAAATTTTTGATTCAGCTCATCAAATTCTAACTGATTTCCAACAACAGCGATTTTCATATTGCTTAATTTGTAGCAAATCTAGAGAATAATCTTAATCCAAATCAATATGTCGAAGACAGTTATAAAAAGCGACCAAGCTCCCGCACCGATAGGACCTTATAATCAAGCCATTAAAGCAGGGGGGACACTCTATGTATCGGGTCAAATTCCTTTTGATCAACTAACGGGTGAAATGATCAACGAGAACATTACTGAAGAAACGCATCAAGTCATGAAGAACCTTGAAGCGATTTTGTCTGCAGCTGGGATGTCTTTTGCCAATGTGGTGAAGTGTTCGATCTTTTTGAAAGATTTGGCTCAATTCAACACTGTTAACGAAGCTTATGCCTTGTATTTTAAAGATCAGCCACCCGCTCGGGAGTGTGTGGAAGTGGCACGCTTACCAAAAGATGTGAATGTCGAGATCTCCTGTATTGCGGTTGAGTAAAGAATGAGCAAAGACTTGGCTTAACAATTTTTATATTTGCGGCCTAAACGAAAAAGAATGAGCGTACGCGTACGATTTGCACCTAGTCCAACGGGAGCATTGCATATTGGCGGAGTAAGAACCGCATTGTACAATTATCTATTTGCAAAAAAAGAGAAGGGTACTTTTATCCTTAGGATTGAAGATACAGATCAGACCCGTTTTGTAGAAGGTGCAGAAGCGTACATCCGAGAAGCATTGGCTTGGGCAGGCATAAGTCCGGATGAAGGAGTAGTTGAAGGCGGTAAATTTGGGCCCTATAAGCAATCTGAACGAAGGGAGCTATATGCTAAATATGCTCAGGAATTAGTTGAAAAAGGGAGAGCCTATTATGCGTTCGATACTCCGGAAGAGCTAGACGAAATGCGGGAAAGGCTAAAGGCAAATCGAATTGCCAACCCGCAATACAACGCAGTTACCCGTAGTCAAATGAAGAATTCGTTGACGATGTCGAAGGATGACGTCAATGCAATGCTAGCGGAAGGAGTACCTCATGTGATTCGTTTCAAGATGCCAAAAAATGAAGATGTCCGTTTTGAAGATCAGGTGAGAGGATGGGTTGTGGTCAATACGACTACGCTGGATGATAAGATCTTGATGAAATCGGATGGGATGCCAACCTATCACCTAGCCAATATTGTCGACGATCATTTGATGGAAATTAGCCATGTCATCCGAGGTGAAGAGTGGTTGCCTTCTGCGCCTTTACATGTATTGTTATACGAGTCTTTTGGTTGGGAACCTCCCATATTTGCTCATTTGCCTTTATTGCTCAAACCCGATGGCAATGGAAAGCTTAGTAAGCGAGCGGCAGACCAACTAGGCTTTCCAATTTTTCCTTTGAATTGGCAAGACCCTGAGTCGGGCGAATTATCAATTGGTTTTAAAGAGGCGGGATATTTACCCGATGCATTCATCAACTTTTTGGCCTTGTTAGGATGGAACCCCGGAGGAGACCAAGAGTTGTTTTCGATGAGCGAATTGATCGACTTGTTTTCTCTTGATAAGATCAATAAGTCGGGTGCGAAGTTTGATATTGACAAGGCCAAATGGTTTAACCAGCAATACCTCAAGGCAAGATCTGACAAAGAAATAGGCAGCGAGCTAAAATTACTTTTGGACACCCATATTTCTGAAAAACAATTGGAAAGGGTAGTTGCGAGTCTGAAAGAAAGGGTCACTTTTATTGCAGAAATGGTTGAGGCAGGTAGCTTTTATTTCAGCGTGCCAGAAGACTATGATGCCAAAACTGTTCGTAAAAAATGGGATTCATTGGCTGTTGAAAAACTCCAAGGATTCGCCTCCGAACTTTCTGCGTATGAATCCGTTAGTTCAGAAGAAGCTAAGGAGCTGTTTTCCAGTTTTTTGGCAAAAGATGACACGCCATTTGGTAAGGTCATGCCTGCACTAAGACTTGCGCTAACTGGCCAGGCCGGAGGTCCAGATTTGATGGAGATCATATCAATAGTAGGACCTAAGGAAGTAACGACCAGAATTGAGCTGGCAATCGAGAAATTAACCATTGATTAGATATGGCAAAAAAGAACAAGGTGGATAAAAACCAGAAACCAAAAGTAGCCAAAGAACTCGACGGGCTTGAGCTCAATGTGGATTCATTTGGAGAAATCAGCAATTCACTTTCAATCGATCGCATCAATGAGTTTTTGAATAAAAATGTAGACGATAAGAAACTGAGAGATCGCGACGATCTTGATGAAATTAAAGAAGGTAATGAGGAAGAGGAGTGATCATTCTTCTTCTTTTGCATTCATATCCGTTACCACACGCCAAATACTCGATAAAAACATGATCGTAAATCCAACAACCAAAACGGTTGTTCTGCTCCTTTGAGGAAGGATATCTAGGTATCTAGAAAGGAAACTGGTCAATACCATTACTACGCCGATCAAGGCGGCTATTCCCGTGACTTTTCTCATGTCGATCGAAATTTGAGTTTAGGAATTAATGATGGGGTCTTTTCTTTGTACCTCAAATAATCCTCTCCGAACGTATCGATGAGCTTTTTTTCTTCCAACCGAATGCCGACTGGGAGATAGATGAACAAACTCAGCAACATGATCAGGTTTGTGAGTTGCGGATTAAAGATAAAATAGCCGATAAAGATCAAAAGAGTACCGCTATAGAGGGGGTGTCTGATCTTCGCTTGAATTCCAGTTGTTTTCAGCATTGAAGATTCCTCTTCTTTTAAACCAATGAATTTTTTGAAGTTATAATTCCTGAAGGACCTTTTGAGAATAAAGATACCCACAGTCGTCAGCATTAGGCCTATATAAGTGCTTATGGGGCCAGGCGCAAAAATTAAGACGCTGTAAGTTGCTGCTGTATAAAGCATGAGCAATATGAATAACACGGTGGCGATCGAACTGTAGTAGATTCTATACAATTTGGGTGTTAATCGAACGCGCGATTTAACCCAATGAGAGGCCAAGAAGCTATGCAAACTATAATAGAGCATCCAAAAAAAGAAAAGCAAAATATGCTCAAGCACCATGACGCAATGTTAAGGAATAAAGAGGGAATGCAGAAGATGAATTTTTAATTCAAGCCACAGTCCTTATTTTCAAGATTGACAATAGCAGAATGGATAAACCCAAAAAACCACATATTGCCGAGGAGTCAATGCTTATTCAAGCCAAGGAAATCCTGATTGGTAATACCCGGGATGGACGCTATACAGTACCAAGTTCAAGGCTTTATCCCTATCAATGGAACTGGGACTCAGGCTTTGCTGCGATGGGTTTCGCTCATTTCGATTTGAAGCGCGCCATGTTGGAGTTGAAGACCTTGTTTGAGGGTCAGTGGGAAAATGGGATGCTCCCTCATATTTTATTTCATAGTCGAAAAACTGAGGGCTATTTCCCAGGACCAAACTACTGGCGATCGGACCTAGTAAATGCAGTTCCAAGTGCACTGCCTACTTCGGGGATCACGCAACCGCCTGTACATGGGTTTATCTTGGAAAGGCTAGTTGATCAAAACTCGGATTCAACTGAAGTGAAAGATTTCGCTCAGGAAATTTTCCCAAAAATTGTCAAACTACATCAGTACTACTACAGCTATAGAGACCCCAATCAGGAAGGCTTAGCCTATATTTTTCATCCATGGGCTTCAGGTCGCGATAATTCCCCTTTGTGGGATGACTTGATCCAAACGATCTCATTTGATAAGAAAGATCTTCCTTCCTATCAACGTGTTGACAATTTGAAAGCGGACCCCTCTGAAAGACCCTCCGACCGTGATTATGATGTTTATGTGTATTTAATGGAGCTGGCTAAGCGTCTTCAATACGATGGACGACTTATTGCTGAAGAGTCGCCTTTTATGGTACAAGACACACTTTTTAATGCTGTCCTGATCCGCTCAAATGAAGCGTTGATTCATTTAGGCAAACGCTTTGGTCGTGATGTACAACAGATTGAAGAGTGGCAAGAACAGAGCAAAAAGCAATTCGATGACAAACTTTGGGTAAACGAATTGGGTCTTTATGCCCCATTCGATCTGCGCAACGGACATCACATTCAAATGAAGGAAATAGGGGGATACACAGCGCTCTATGCTGATATTCCGGCGCCAAGAAGGGCTGAAGAAATAAGGAGTCAGATCGAGGAGATTGCACAACCTGAAAAAGATTTTAGACTAATGCCAAGTTTTGACCCCATGCATGAGATTTTTGATCCCAAGCGCTATTGGAAGGGCCCCATATGGCCACAAATGAACTGGTTGGTTTATCAAGGATTGAAGCGCTACAACTTTGATGAAATGGCAAGCAAGGTCAAATGGGATTTTCTGGAATTAGTTGATAAATTAGGTTTTCATGAATATTTCGATCCTCGAAAAGCGGTTGCTGACCAGCTCGAACACGGTTATGGAGGTGATAGATTTTCCTGGACTGCCGCCGTTGTACTGGATTTGATTACTGACAAATGAATGTTTTAGACTATACAATTATTGTCCTTTACATAGGAGGGTTTCTTTATTTGGGCTATCGCTTTAAGAATCAAACAAGCAAGAGTGATTATTATTTAGGAGGACGAAGTTTTGGTTGGTTCCCCCTAGCGATGAGCACCGCTGCTACTCAACTCTCTGCTGTTAGCTTCATTTCGGCCCCTGCTTTTGTCGGATTGAAGCAAGGGGGAGGTATGATCTGGTTGACTTATGAGTTTGCCGTGCCATTAGCGATGATCTTTTTGATGGTGGTGTTGGTGCCTACCTTTTATAAATCAGGAATTGTCAGTGTCTATGAATTCTTAGAAAGGCGTTTTGGTCCTAGCACAAGAGTTCTCCTGAGTATTGTATTTCAAATCTCAAGAGCCTTTGGTACAGGAGTCATGATCTACACAGTAGCGATCATTCTAGAGAGCGTCATGGATATTCCGATGTGGCAGAGTATCATTCTTATCGGAATTGTGACTATGATCTATTCCTACCAAGGGGGAATGAAAGCGGTAGTCTATGGTGATATGATCCAAATGATCATTCTATTCATCGGAATCATCATCTGTTTAGGATTTGGATTGAAAGAACTTGGCGGTTGGGGAAGCTTTGTTGAAAAGGTAGATCCGGCTCGTTTGGTTGCTGTTGATTTTAGTAAACTCGGCTTCAGTAATGATGAATTTGGGTTCTGGCCCATGTTGATTGGTGGATTCTTTTTGTATTCGGCTTATTACGGTACTGACCAAAGCCAAGTACAACGATTGTTGTCTGCTAGTAGCATGAAGACCATGAGGCAAACGCTCGTGTGTAATGGACTAATGCGGTTTCCGATCACCTTCGCTTACTGTATCATGGGCTTAGTTTTAGGTACGCTGGCGTTCTCAAATACGGGCTTGTTTTCTTTGATTCCTGCCGATCAACCCGACAGACTTATTCCAATTTTTATAAGAGACTTTTTACCCAATGGTGTCATAGGTCTTTTGATTGTGGCAATCTTCTCTGCGGCCATGTCGTCGTTAAGTTCAGCCATCAATTCACTTTCCGCAGCTTCCGTTGAAGACCTGTTTGCACGGGGTAAGGAATTAAGCGATAAACAATACACGAAGTTTTCTCATATGACAGCTCTTTTTTGGGGCGTGGTCTGCGTAGTGATCGCCTTTTTCGTAGGAGATATTGCGGATACAGTCATTGAGGCCATCAACAAGGTGGGGTCAGTCTCTTTTGGACCGATCTTGGCCACTTTTGTGCTCGCCTTGCTTTTCAAAAGAGTGAATACTCAAGCCGTGAACATTGGATTATTGAGTGGGGTAGCCATCAATGTTTATATGTGGTTATTTGAGCCTCAGATTTTTTGGTTCTGGTGGAATGCTATTGGGGCCTTCGTCACCTTGACCATTGCACTGATTTTAAGTGCCATCAGACCAAATGAAAAAGCACAAGGCATGATCCAAATAGAACCCATCAACTTCCGACAGCCCAGCGTTTATCTGTTACTCGTTTTCTTTGTCCTGATCATTTTAATTTCTGTGAGTTTGCCCTCTTGGTTCTGATGAGAGTACTAATCGCACCAGATAAATTCAAAGGCTCGCTCACTAGCAAAGAAGTAATTGCGGCGATTTCAGAGGGAGTGAAGCATGAATTGTCAAATGCTCAAATTACCAGCCAACCCTTGGCTGATGGAGGCGAGGGTTCGTTGGGTGTGTTAGAAGAATCTTTGGGCTTGAAGAAAGTACATGTTCAAGTACACGATCCATTATTTAGAAAGGTCGAGGCCTATTATTTGACGGATGGGAGTAAGGCATTTATTGAAATGGCTGTCGCTTCAGGCTTATTACTTGTGCCTATAGAAGAAAGAGATCCGTTGAAAACAACGACTTATGGCACGGGTGAATTGATCAAGCATGCCATTGTGTATGGCATCAACGAGGTCAATCTTTTTGTTGGAGGAAGTGCAACGAATGACTGTGGTTTGGGAATGGCTCGAGCACTAGGATATGTCTTTTTGAATGATCAAGGAGAAGCCTTAACTGGAATAGGAGCCGATCTCAATGACGTTGCTATCATTCGGAAGAGTAATGTTCTGCCTGAATTGAAACACATCAAATGTAACATCTTGACAGATGTACAGAACCCCTTGCTTGGGCGCGAGGGCAGCGCCACTGTTTATGCGGAACAAAAAGGTGCGGATAGCTCTACCATTGACAAGTTAGAAGCGGGAGCCAAGCGGTTGACGGCTTTACTGAACAATGGCCTCGAAGATAAAAAGGGTGCGGGAGCGGCCGGAGGCCTAGGTTATGGTGCCTTAACATTTTTGAATGCTCAAATGCACTCAGGAATTGAATTCGTGCTTGAAATTACCCAAATGAGGGAGCAGGTTAAAAAAGCTGACTTGGTGATCACCGGTGAGGGAAGCCTTGATGAACAATCGCTCCAAGGGAAGGTCATAGATGGTCTCAAGCGGATTTGTGATGAACACGAAAAACCACTTGCAATTATTTGTGGTAGATCTCTGATGAATAATTGGCAGGGCACTCCAATCTACCAAGTAATGAATAGAGCGAACGATCTTTCTGATGCCATGACCAATACTTATGGACATGTGTATTCTTTAGCGCGAGATTTGATCCAAGATTTCAGCGCAAAGAAAGGCTGAATGCTTATTTTTGAGCATGTCACAAATCAAGATCGGAATTATTAAAGAAGGTAAGGTCCCAGTTGATAAACGAGTACCGATAACTCCTTCTCAAGTAAAAGAAATCCTGAAACTGAATAAGGGGGTTATTATCAAGTGTCAGCGAAGCGATATTCGTTGTTTTGAGGATAGCGAATATGAAAAGGCAGGTGCTGAATTGACTGATTCAGTAGCAGATTGTGATATAATACTAGGCGTAAAAGAGGTCCCAATTGAGATGCTAGTCGAAGGGAAAACACACTTCTTTTTTTCGCACACCATAAAGAAGCAAGAGTATAATCGTCATTTATTGCAAACAATACTTGAAAAGAAGATCACACTGATCGATTGGGAATGTCTAACCGATGCGGATGGTAGAAGACTCATTGCTTTCGGTCGTTATGCTGGAATTGTTGGCGCCTATAATGGCATTTTGACCTATGGCAGAAGGTATAATTTATTCAACCTCAGACCAGCGCATACGTGTTTTGATCTGGAAGATATGCGTGCGGAATACGCTAAAGTGAAACTTCCCAATATCAAGATTGCATTGACAGGTGGAGGGAGAGTAGCCAAAGGTGCGATGGAAGTGCTTTTTGGTATGGGGATTCGAAGAGTGAGCCCCGCAGATTTTTTATCCGAGCGATTTAATGAACCTGTTTTTACACAACTTAATACCAGAGATTATAACCGACGCGTGAATGGTGGAGGTTTCGATCGGGATGAATTTTACGATGATCCAGAGAATTATGAGTCGGGATTTTTACCCTTTGGTCAAAAAGCAGATATTCTCATTGCGGGTGCTTTTTGGGATCCGAAGGCTCCCGTGCTTTTCACCAAGGAGAACGCAGTGCAGCAAGACTTTAATATTCGGGTGATAGCGGATATTACCTGTGATATAGAAGGCTCGATTCCTTCAACAAAACAACCTAGTACCATTGAAGACCCGATCTATGACTATAACCCAAGTAATGATAGGGTTGAACCTCCTTTTGTAGATGAAGGGAATCTCACCGTAATGGCAGTCGATAATTTGCCCTGCGAACTACCTAGAAATGCCTCTGAAGATTTCGGGAAAGAGTTTGTGAAGAGTATTCTACCTAACTTGGTTGGTAAGGATAAAGACGCCATTCTGAAAAGAGCCACCATTACAAAAGATGGCGCCCTAACGAAAAACTATCACTACTTACAAGACTTTGTGAATGGACATTAGTCGTTTTATAGAGCATACCAATCTCAAGCCTGACCTTACGGCTGATCAGATCGATAGCTTGGTCTCAGAGGCAAAGATGTATGGTTTTGTAGGGGTATGTGTCCCCCCTTTTTGGGTTAAACGGGCGGCAAGAGAAATTGGAACACTTGATATTCAATTGGTAACCGTGATTGGGTTTCCCTTTGGTTATCAAAGAACGGAATCCAAATTAGTGGAGATTGAAAAGGCGATAGAGGATGGGGCCAATGAGTTGGATGTCGTTATGAACATTTCGGCCTTCAAGAGTGGCATGCCGTGGACAAAAATAGAGCTGGCAAAATGTGCTAAACTGGCACACGACAATGACGCCCTACTTAAGGTGATCATTGAAACGGCCTATCTGAATGACGAAGAAATTATCCAAGCTTGCAAACTGGTATCAGATGCAGGGGCCGATTTTGTGAAAACTTCTACAGGTTTTGCTTCTGCAGGCGCTCAAGTGGAGCATATTAAATTGATGAGAACGAACTCGCCTTCAAATGTTGGCGTAAAAGCTTCGGGCGGAATCAGAGACTACAAAACGGCAAAGGCGATGGTAGATGCAGGTGCCGACCGTTTAGGGGTTTCTGCGGGTGTCAGCATCATGCAGGAAGCGCAGTCTAAAGGCTAGGCCTGCTTGCTATAGCTTTGAATTCCTTTGTACTTATAGATTTTTAGACCGAAGTGTTCGAAGACACAGACTTTCATTCGGTTTTGAGCAAGTTCAATGCGGTTCTCAGGAGAATGGAATACGGATAATTCTAGACCTGCCAAAACAAAGTTTTTCTTTTGCATTAAGTCAACTAAGTATTGGTTGAACGCGTCCTTCCAATCATCTACATATTTTTCATAGTGGCTTCTGCCATCAAACAAAAGTTCCAGTTGATTATCGCCTATCTGAAAACGATAGATGCCACTAAGTGCTTCGTAGAGGTCGTCAAAAAAAGTGAAATGAATGGGCTGAAACTCTTCGATTTGAGATGTTTTCTCGTCGACTAAGCGCAATGGATTGAAGAGAATAAAATAGCCTTCTTTGATCTTTTCGACCATCATTGCCTGTAGTTCCAGCCTTAAATCTGCCTGGACCTGTTTTAGCAGGTAGTTCTTATCTAAAAGGAAAAGTCGATTGTCCAATCCGCAAAGGGTTTTCCAAAAGTAGTTAAAAAATGTGTTTCAAGAAAAAAGGAGCCCAATTCTGGACTCCTTTTCATTTATCTTGCTGCAGAGCTGCTGATCAAGTTTCCAAAGAAAATGGCATTCATCATTAATTTATTGGTACCATACCAGAAAGCTCGGAAATTTGGATTATCAACCAGTGAAATGACCTTGCCTCCCCCGAATGCGTTTGCTCTGATCGTTGAAGTTTCTTTCAAAGCTTCGAGATTAGCCTTGCTGATCCAGCCACTGATCAACGGTTGATCGGTATACACACCTGGGCTTGAGAATAAAGCTTCTGATGGCGCTACCATTACGTTACCTCTTCTAAAAGTAGGCAGAGATTCGCGATAGTAACCAAAGGCCAACGGGTGGCTTAATTCTAACTTAGACATGTAAACTCCACCAGGTATATACTGTCCTCTTTGATAGTTGGAAAGGTTGTCGTAGGTAATTTCGCTTGGGTCAGGAGCTTCGACATTGACTAGCTCCAAATTGCTTAGGTCATTTCTTGCCATCCAGGCGACAGCTGAGGTTGTCCCTATCAGTGTACCGCCATTTCGAACCCAACTTTTCAAATTATTAACCTGTCCATCAGACAAGCGCAAAGCACCTGTGATGATCATTACATTATACCTGTCGATATTGGTTGACCCAAGGCGTCCTTGAGGAAGTTTAGTGACTTTCATGTCCATTCGGGTATCAAGCAAATGCCAAATTTCGCCAGCGTCGCTTGAGCTTCCACCTTCCACCAAGACCGCAACTTCCGGTTTCTCCAAGGAAAGAAACGAACGACTACCTAGCGAAACGCCTTCGGTCATTCCCGTCTTCATGGCGTAGATGTCAATACCGTCTTGTTGCGAAATCATGAGCATTTCTTGGAAGATCTCATCAACACTTAACGGCTGCCCTTCAACAGGTATCAAAATGCTTCCACGATCAAATTCTTGCTTATCTGACATGCTGAATTTTGATGTGGCAACCTTGATACGTAAGCCCTTTTCCATAAGTCGATTGGCTGCTCGAGGAGCATAATAGCCGTGCCACTCAAATACATAGGCATAGGCACTTTGGCCTCCATACACCTGCCCTTGAGGGAAAGTTAGTTCTTCCACTTTTTCACCTAATTGACTTCTTCCATAGTCTCTGCCAGACATCTCAGCGTATTCCATATTGAAGGCCATAGGGTACGTCCAGCCCGAGATGTCATAGAATAGACTGTCTTCAAACTGAGTTCTTTTTTCGAACATTCCCTTTACTAGCTTATAATTACGCTGCTTCAATGGAATGATATAGCTATTGTCCGGTTTATACTCTTCGCCATCCAAGTCAATGGCGCGAGACGGTCGGTAGAAGTCAATTTCCTGACGGTCGAGAATTTCCGCTAAGTGAAAGGCTCTTGCAGGATCTTTCTCCGCCTTGAAGATGTATGCTTGCACATCGTCATTATCGGCTTCTTTCAAAGCTTTCTTATAGAAATCTCTTTGGTATTTTAATAATTCGACTCGTAAACTCACCGCTGCTTTCCAAGTAGAAAGTACTGCGTTGAATTGGTTCTTAATGGTAAAAGGAAAAGTAAGCACACCATGATCGCTTTCTTGTGCGTGCCCCCTCGAACTTGCTTGTTCAAAGAGAATACCCACCCCGCCATTGATGTCTGGGAAGGTAGAACCCTTGCCATAATAGAAATCATCATAGCCTTCTTTGGTGTAATACAATGAGCCGATGCTATCAAGTGCCTCGGCATGGAATTCGCCGATTTTACCCGTTAATTCCTGATTGAGTTTTGGTGTAAGTGGGTGCGTGCGTGAAGGAACTCCTGGTTGGAAAAAGAAGGTAGAACTGGTTCCCATCTCATGGTGGTCTGTCAAAACATTGGGTTTCCATTTATGATATACCTCAATTCGGTTTCTCGATTCAGGCTGTTGTACGGGTAACCAATCGCGATTAAGATCGAACCAATAGTGATTGGTGCGTCCACCGGGCCATACTTCGCTATATTCTCTATCATTGGGGTCTGGGTTGATGTTATCACTCTTGTGCATGTTCGCCCAAGTGCTAAAACGTGTGAGGCCGTCAGGGTTGAATGATGGATCGAAGAGCACAACACTGTTTTTAAGAGCTTGGTCTATTGCTGGGCCTTGCGCAGCAGCCATGTAGTAGGCAGCGACCAAGGCAGCATTGGAACCACTGGGTTCATTCCCATGAATGCTAAAGCCCATATAAGAGACCACTGGCATTTTTTCCACATCAAATTTGTCTGCTTCGTTGGGATAGGTGAGCCAAACATGGTCGCTTCGAATCTTGTCAATATTGGCAAGATTATCGGGGTGAGAAATGGTCAAGATATATTGCGGTCTATCTTCATGGGTAGTGCCTATCTGCTCCATGTTTATGCGGTCAGAGGCTTCTGCCAATGCCCGCATATAATAAACGAGCTTATCGTGCGTGATGTGCCACTCGCCAACCTCATGACCAATGACCTCTTCAGGTTTTGGTATGTTTTCATTATACGAGACGTCTTTGGGTAGATAATAAGACAGATCTACTTGGGCTTGAACAAGGTTAAGCGTGATCAGCAATAGGCAAGCTGTTGAGATAAGATTTTTCATGCATTTCTTCAATTATAGCGCAGTTAATATAGGGATTACCGCATAATCTAAAAAGGCCCAACATGTTAATGGCCAATAAATAGGTTCATGATGTCTTTTTGAAATATTTCGTTACTAAAACTGATCAGAAGAGAACTTTTAAAAGGCTTGTAATCAGTGAAATAAATTGCCAAAGGTCGTTTGTGAGCTAAATTAACAGTTGTTAACATCTAGGTAATCTTAGCCTGATTTTTTTGCTTTAAGTTAACAGTGATAGGCTTTGTCCAAACTCTCAAAAAAATTAATTTTGCAAGAAATAAAGCTGAACAGGCAACCGATAAAAATCTAAATCAAACTTACTTAACAAAAAATCTATGAAAAAATCGTTACAAATGATCTTCATGGCTGCATTCATGTTAATGTTGACTAACATGGCATTCGGTCAGGGGAACACAACTTCTTCTTTGAACGGAAGGGTTGCGGATGCAAACGGAGAGCCTTTACCGGGTGCCACTGTGGTTGCAGTGCACACGCCAACTGGTTCTCGTTACGGAAACGTCACTAGTGCGGATGGTTTCTACAGAATACCGAACATGAGAGTAGGGGGTCCTTACACAGTGACCGTTACGTTCATTGGTTACAAGCAATTTACTCAAGAGAATGTGTTCTTGACTTTAGGTCAGGCATTTAGAATCAATGTAGAGTTACAGGAAGATGCTGTAACACTAGAAGGCGTTGAGGTCGTTGCTGACAGAGGTGGTGTTTTTGATGGAAACAGAACCGGTGCAGAAACTACTGTTGGTCTTGAGCAAATCAATGCAACTCCAACTGTGGCTAGAGCGATTGGTGATTTTGCTAGATTTACGCCGCAAGCCATCATTGATGAAGGAAGCGACGGTTTCTCTATTTCAATCGGTGGTCAGAACAACAGGTATAACTCCATTTATATTGATGGTGCTGTCAATAACGACGTTTTCGGGTTGGCTGGATCAGGTACTAACGGTGGTCAAACCGGTGTATCTCCAATCTCAGTGGATGCTATTGAGCAATTCCAAATTCAGGTAGCTCCTTTCGATGTAAGAGTATCAGGTTTCGCTGGTGGTGCGATCAACGCAGTCACTCGTTCTGGTTCTAATGAGATCGAAGGTTCGGTTTACAGATTTTGGAGAAATGAAGGTTTTGCAGGCAAAACACCGACTGACACAGAAGGTGCCGATAGAGAAAGACTAGCAGAATTTAGTGCGCAGACTTATGGTGTGCGAGTTGGTGGTCCGATCATCAAAGACAAATTATTCTTCTTCGTGAACTACGAAAGACAAGAAGATGAGACCCCTCAGCCCTTCAGTTTTAATGATTATGAAGGTGATGCCGACGCTGCTAAAATCAATGAACTTAGAAATTACTTAAGTACTTCCTTTGGATACGATCCTGGAACCATTGATGGTAACCCTGTCGTATTGGAGTCAGATAAAATCACTGCTCGTTTGGATTACAACATCAATCAGAATCATAAAGTGACAGCAAGATACTCTTTCGTTGATGCCTATAACATTGAGGGTGTTCGTTCTAGCCCAAGAACGTTGAATTTTTACAAAAGATCGGAGACTTTCCAGTCAAATACCAATTCACTCTCTGCAGAGTGGGCGGCAACACTGGGTGCTGATAAATCGAATAAATTCACAGTAGGTTATGTAACGGTTAGAGATGATAGAGATCCTTTTGAGGATTTCCCAACAGTGAACATCGAAGATGGTCGTGGTTTCTTAAGATTAGGTGCTGAAGAATTCTCAACAGCTAACTTGTTGAACCAAGATGTATTGACGCTAAACAACAACTTTGAGTGGTACAAAGGCAAGCATACGTTGACCTTTGGTGTGAACGCGGAATTTTACAAGGTTGAAAACTTGTTCATCGCTCAGAACTATGGTCGTTATTTATTTGCTAGCATTGATGATTTCATCACCGATCAGCCAGCTATTGACTATTTCCGTTTATTCTCGAATGTAGATGACATCACAGGTGACGGTTCTGCTGCTGCTGCAAGATTCAACTCATCTCTTTTCGGTATCTATGTACAAGATGAGTTCCAAGTGAATGACAATCTTAAAATGACACTTGGTTTACGTGTTGATCGTCCAGTTTTCGACGATACGCCGAACAATCCAGAGTTTAATAACAATGTGATTCCTGATCTAGAGGCGGCCGGTTATGACCTACAAGGCGCTACTGTTGGTGATTTCATTGATGGTTACTGGGCATTTGCACCAAGATTCGGTTTCAACTGGGACGTAAAAGGTGACCGTTCGTTACAAGTAAGAGGTGGTGCAGGTATTTTCACTTCTAGAATTCCTTTGGTATGGCCTGGTGGTGCATATAATAACAATGGTATCAACCTTGGTTCAATCGACGAGAGAGGTTTCGACGGAAGATTCATTGCAGATCCATTCAACCAGCCTGGACAAAGAGATCCAAATTTGCAGTCAGGAAATATCGATCTTTATGCAAAAGACTTTAAGATTCCTCAAGTAGCTAAAGTCAACTTGGCATTCGATAAGCGTTTGGGTAATGGCTTTATTTGGTCAGTAGATGCTTTGTATACAAAAACGATTCAAGCCTTAAGATATGAGAACCTTAACCTGAAGGCGTCAACAGAAAGCTTGACAGGGACAGGCGATAATCGACCTATTTATGATAGAAGAGATGAGGTTGCTTCGCAGTATGGAAGAATCATTTTGACTTCTAATACTTCTGAAGGGTATACGTACAATTTCTCAACTACTTTAACTGTGCCAATGACTAGTGGTTTCCAAGGAAGCATCTCTTACAACTATGGTGATGCATTTGCCGTGTTTGATGGAACCTCTTCTCAGAACTCTTCACAATGGAGAGGGTTATACACTGTTGGTGGTAAGAACTTTGATCAGCAATTGACTAGATCTGTCTTCTCACAAGGTCATCGTTTCATTGCTCAGGTTTCTTACAGAAAAGAGTGGACGAAAAACTTAGCCTCTCAAATTGGTTTGGTATGGGAAGGAAGATCAGGAAGACCATTCTCTTATACCTATAATGACAGTGGTCGATTGACTAATGAAGATACTCGTGAGTTCAACCTATTGTATGTACCAGTTGATCAAAACGACATCATACTAGTGGATGATGCGAATGCGGGTACTGCGGCAGAGCAGTGGACTGCTTTGAATGACTTCATCAACAGTGATGATCACTTGAGCGAGAGAAGAGGTCAGTATGTTGATAGAAATGCAAGTAGAGCACCATTCATCTCCGTATTCGATTTGAGATTCATCCAAGACTTCACTATCGATGCTGGAGGTAAGACGCACACCCTTCAGTTCACAGCTGATATCTATAACTTCGGTAATATGTTGAACAGTGATTGGGGTAGAAGATACTTTGTGCCTTCAAACTTCCAATTGTTGAACTTTGAAGGATTTCAAGCAGATGGAACAACACCAACTTTCACATTTGATGGTGTAGAAGGAAATGATCCGTCAACCAATAATATCGATGATTCTGGCTTGCAAAGCTCGAGATGGCAAATGCAATTGGGTATCAGATATATTTTTGGTAACTAAGCGCTGACATCAATAAAATTAAAGCCCATCCTTGGATGGGCTTTTTTTATGAACTAATTTTTAAACTTTCCGTTTCTTAGTTGAATGTTGTACTTCAAGACATATGAGCATAAATCCTCCAAAGAGTGGGTCACCTTCATTCATGGTGCGGGAGGCAGTTCGTCTATTTGGTTCAAGCAGATCAAGGCCTTTAAGAGTAACTTCAATGTACTGTTGATCGATCTTCGTGGACATGGTAAATCGCAAGAGATGTTCGAGCGTTATTTTACCAATGAATACAATTTTGAAAACCTCTCGAGAGATGTCATCGAAGTGCTTGATCATCTCAAGATCAAACAATCACATTTCGTCGGAATATCCTTAGGCACCATTTTAATGCGCACGATTTGTGAAATTGCGCCAGATCGAGTCAAGTCATTGACCATGGGAGGTGCCGTCACACGAATGAATGTCCGTTCTAAAATCCTGGTTGCCTTAGGTAATGCCACCAAGCGGTTTGTACCTTATATGTGGCTGTATAAATTGTTTGCCTGGATTATCATGCCAAGAAAGCGAAATGCAGAATCGAGAATTCTGTTCGCGCAACAGGCGAAGAAGCTGTGTCAATCAGAATTTATCAAGTGGTTCAATTTGACCTATAAATTGAATCCACTCTTGAAATATTTTAATGAGAATGACACCAAGTTACCCACTTTGTATGTGATGGGAGATGAGGACTATATGTTTTTGCCTCAAGTGATGAACCTCGTTAAACAGCACGATACAAGCTATTTACAAGTGATTCCGGATTGTGGCCATGTGTGCAATGTAGAGCAGCCAAATGCCTTCAATAAAATTGCGATCGACTTCATTCATCACAACGCCAATTAGTAATTCCGCTAATTTCTTTTAAATTAACATCCATATGTTATTGAAAAGGAGCGTTTTATATTTTTCGTTTACTATTTTATTTTTCTCGTTGTTGGCCTGTGGAGGTTCGCAGAATGAGCCTGGTTCAGGCGATGACTATCAAGCCGAATTGGTCAGCAATGAAGATTCAGACTTTCACGATCACGAACATTTTGGTGAAGAAAGTGCCGAAGTATTAGACCTCAGCGGTATCAAAGAGCGAGGTCAAATTAGAGTGGTGGTTGATAATAGCTCGACGAGCTATTTTATTTATCGTGGCAGACGAATGGGCTTCGAATACGAGTTATTGCAGCGCTTGGCAGATGACCTTGGTTTAGAGTTAAAGATCAAGGTCTCTGATGATATGGCCGGTGCTTTTGACCTGCTTGAAGGTGGTAGAGCCGATCTTCTTGCATTTCACTTGACTGTTACGCTCGATCGAAAAGAACGTGTAGATTTTAGTATTCCTCATACCCGAATAAGACAAGTTTTGGTGCAAGGTAAACCTGAGAATTGGCGGAAAATGAAGCTGCACAAGATCGAGGAAGTGATGATTCGGGATGTGTTAGATCTTGGTGGTAAAACCATACATGTTAGAAAAGGCTCTGCCTTTGCTGAACGATTGAAAAACCTTTCAACTGAAATTGGTGAAGAAATTGATATTGTTGAAGTAGAAGCTGTGAGTTCAGAGTATTTGATGGAGCAGGTGCTGAATGGTGAAATTCAATACACTGTTGCTGATGAGGACTTAGCGAATATCAATGTTTCGTACCATCCGGATCTTGATGCTGAAACTGCAATCAGTTTTCCACAGCAGATTGCCTGGGCCATTAGAAAGGGTTCCCCAGAACTTAAGGCGGCTATAGATGAGTGGTTGAATGAATTGAAAAAAACAGCAGACTTTCAAACCATTTACGATCGCTATTATAAGTATGCTAAAAGTCAAAGAAAGCGTTCACAAAGTGAATTTTCATCGAGTAAAGGAGGGCGCATTTCACCTTATGACGACATTATTAAAGTACAGTCCAGACGAATGGAATGGGATTGGCGCTTATTGGCCGCACAGATTTATCAGGAATCTCGTTTTGATCCGAAAACCGTTTCATGGGCAGGTGCAGAAGGGCTGATGCAATTGACAAAAGCCACGCAGAAAGAGAATGGATTAAAACAACCATTTAAATCCGAGCCAAATATTAAAGCAGGGGTAAGTCACTTGCTTTGGTTAGATGATTACTGGAAAGATGAGATATTGGATGAGAAGGAGCGTCTTAAATTCATCTTGGCCTCCTACAATACTGGACATGCGCATGTGGCTGATGCCAGAAGGTTGGCAGAAAAGTATGGGGCTGATCCAAACATATGGTACGGTAATGTTGAAAAGTATCTCTTACTCAAGTCTAATCCTAAGTATCACCAAGATCCTGTGGTCAGATTTGGTTATTGTAAAGGAATAGAGCCCACAAAATATGTGAAGGAAATCTTAGAAACATTTGAAGAGTATAAAAATTTCTTTGAAGCAGATGAAGTAGATGTGACGAGTATTACTTCACTCTAATCGAAATGCTGTGACATGATGCTTGCTGAGAGTAAGCAAAGAGGAATACCGCCGCCTGGATGTACACTGCCTCCAACGAAATACAAGTTTTTAATGTGGCTTGAAAAGTTCGGATGACGCATAAAAGCGGCAAACTTACTGTTGGAGCTATTACCGTAAAGCGATCCGCCAATAGAACTGGTCTTAGATTCGATCAGTCTTGGGTCGAGTACTTCTTCTACTTCTATCAGGGCCTTAATGTCTTCACCTAAGGCTGTAGATAGCTTTTTGATTATGGAGCTTTTTGCTTGTTCAATTAAACGGTCCCAGTCTTGCCCGTTATTATTCGGTACATTGATCATGGTGAACCAGTTTTGGCAACCGCTCGGCGCATCATCAGGTTTTTGGGTAGACGTGATGTTCACGTAGACGGTGGGGTCATGATAAATGTCTTGCTGTTTGAATATATGCTCGAATTCAGCTTTATAATCGGCCGAGAAGAAAATATTATGTAGATCAAGCTCCTTAAACTCTTTCTTGATTCCCCAGTAAAAAATCAGTGCAGAACTTGAGCGTGGTTGTTTGAGTACTTTTTTCGGCTCTTTTTGTCCCTTTAACAGCTTTCGGTATGTACCCATGATGTCCATATTACTGACCACCCGTTGGGCTTTATGAAAACCCATATTCGTTTCTATACCCTTGGCTTTGTCTTCGTGAACTACTATCCGTTGAACCTTGGTGTCAAACATGAATTGAACACCCTGCCGTTTAGCCAATTGATAAAGGCTATCTGTGATGTCGTACATGCCCCGTGTTGGGAAATAGGCCCCAATACCAAATTCAAGGTGTGGGATGATGTTCAAGGTTGCTGGTGTCTGATAAGGGTCAGAACCATTGTATGTGGCATAACGATTGAAGAGCTGCACCGTTTTTGGGTTGTTGAATAAGCTTTGATTCGCTTTGTGCATGCTTCGATTAAAATCAAACTTATTGATGCTTGCATAGGCTTTAAAAGCGGAAGACCCTAACCAGGTACTCATTTTATGCAAGGAGCTATGCATAAACAGAGGGGATAGTTCTTCATATAAAAAAGCGCTTTTTTTTAGTGCTTTTTCAACATTGGCTCTTGGTTCTTTGAGTTTCTCCTCAAACTCTTCCAATAACTTTTCTTGATCTGCCCAAGCATTAACGATTGTCCCATCCGGATAAAAATATTTACAAGTGCTTGCTAATTTTTTATAGGAAAAGTGCTCTTCAGGGTTTTCGTTGCAAAGCCTAAAGAGTTCTTCTACTTGTTCGGGCAGTGTAAAAAGAGAAGGGCCGGCATCGAATCGATAACCGTTGAGATTGAATTCCGTGAGTTTGCCACCTGGGTAATCATTGGCTTCATAGACCGTTACCTGATGTCCTGCATGGGCTAAGCGAATGGATGCAGCGATACCAGCGATACCAGAACCAATGATGGCAATTGTTTTTCCCATAAGGAGCAAAAGTGTGAAAATTGAAAATCTAGCGTACGAACAAGATGGTGGAAAGAACTCTTTTTCCCAAACTGATTGGCCCTTGAATTCGGCTTTTTACCAAGCAAAAATCAATGGTAACGATCAACCGCCAATAAGTGAGAAGAAATTGAAACCTTCTCGTTTAGTATATTTTGTGTAATGAGTTGGCCAGTGATGGGTCCCAAGGTCCAGCCGAGCATTGCATGTCCTGTGCCAATGATTAGGTTATCAGCAGCATGTGTTTTACCAATGTAGGGCAAACCATCAGGAGAGCAAGGTCTCAAGCCTGCCCAAGGTTGCACAGATGAAAAATCGTAGGCCTCGTACTGGGGAATTGCTTGCTTTAAATGTTCAATAATGCCTTCTACGCGTCGTTGATCAATGGCATGATTGATTCCGGAAAGCTCCATTGTTCCCGCAATTCTCAGGCCATCCAGCATTGGAGTAGTGGCAATTCTACCTTCCACTAAAATTGATGGTAATTTCGGTCTATGTGTTGGATTCATAAGGAAGCTATACCCTTTACCCCCTTGTAAAGGGACTGAAACACCTAGTTTTTTCATGAGCAACGAAGTCCATGCACCAGCGGTGATCACAAACTCATCACCTGTGATCATTCCTTCACTTGTGTTGAGATGCACAATCTTCTGCCCCTGTCTTTTGATGTCTTTCACTAAGGTGTTATACCGAAATTGTACGCCTTTTTTCCTCAATAATGCCACGAAAGCCCTCATGAAAACATGGGGGGTCATCCAGGCATCAGATTCGAAATAGAGGGACCCCACCATATCGTATTTGATCTGCGGCTCTAGCTTTTCCGTTTCTTCTTTGGTTAGGTTTTCTGCTTGTAATCCATATTCCTTAGCTAAATGCAAGAGTTCCATTTCGTGTGCTAGACCTTTTGGGGTCTGACAAACCATTAAGAGGCCTGATTTTTCATAACCGGCCTCAATGTTCTCTTCTTGCATGATTTGTTCGTAGAGCAATTGACTTTCAGTGGTTAGCTGATAGAGGATAGGTACGGCAGCCTTGACCCTTTTTGATGTGGAGGCTTTCTTAAAGAGCCAGCCCCATTTGAAGAGGTCGAGATCAGCCCTTGGTTTAATGTAAAATGGACTTTTGCTATTCAACATCCACTTTAGTCCTTGGCTAATGATACCAGGAGAAGCTAAGGGTACAAGGTGACTAGGCGCGACATAGCCTGCATTTCCGAATGAACAGTTGTCGTTGCCTTTCGTTTGATCAATGACTTCTACTTCAATGCCTCGGCGGTTCAAGTAATAGGCAGTTGATAGGCCAACGATCCCTGCGCCAACGATGACTACTTTTTTTGTGCTCATTTAAATGACATGAAATCCGTGTGCATAGGGGTCATCCTCATCGTCGATGAGAATCGTATTATAGCCTGTGATCTTCGCCCAACCTTCAATGCTGGGTATAATTGCATCAATTTCGCCAATTTTCTCCAGTCGTTCAATGCGACCTTTGAATTGGCTACCAATGATACTTTCATGGATAAAGTCCTCACCGATGCCTAATAGACCTTTGGCGGCAAGCTGTGCCATGCGAGCCGACGTACCTGTGCCGCATGGTGATCGGTCGATGGCTTTTTCACCGTAGAAAACAGCATTTCGAGCATGAGAATTCTGCTGTGTTGGCTTTCCAGTCCATTGTACATGGCTCAATCCGCTAATGTCACTATTAAGGGGGTGAACAAATTCATGTGATTGATTCAGTTGCTCACGTATGACTCGACTCCATGAGATCAAATCGCTCGATGAAAAATGGGCGAGATCAGTGTAATTCTCCTGTGGTTCGATGATCGCATAAAAGTTACCGCCATAGGCAACGTCTACATGAATGGTACCCAAAATAGGGCAATCAACCGCTATATTTTGTGCTGCGAGATAAGAGGGTACATTGGTTAGTTTAACACTCTTGACTTTTTTCCCCTCTTGTACATAGTCAATAAGAACGAGTCCTGCAGGCGTTTCAAGGCGTAAATGGCCCGGTTTTTTAGGATTCACTAATCCTTCTTCGATCATTACGGTCACGGTGCCAATGGTACCATGTCCGCACATGGGCAGGCAGCCGCTTGTTTCGATATAAAGAACCGCGATGTCATTTGTTGGATCACTGGCTGGATAAAGAATGCTACCCGACATCATATCATGGCCTCTTGGTTCGAACATCAAGCCAGTTCTGATCCAATCGAATTCACGCATAAAATGCTGTCGCTTTTCTTCAATATTCTTGCCCTCTAACTGTGGGCCACCACCTGCAACTACCCGCACAGGGTTACCACAGGTGTGCGCATCGATACAAAAAAATCGCTTGTTCATTCAATACCTGATTGAGTCCATTGATCATTAACTAAACGCCAAATTCCTTTTGGATTTTCATCTTTGAGTTCATCAGGAAGCTGTTGGTTTGGCCAGCTTTGAAAAGCGACGGGTCGTGTAAAGCGAGTAATGGCATCGCGCCCGACTGAAGTGTAGCGTCCATTGCTGCTGGCAGGGTAAGGCCCGCCATGTTGCATTGAGGGGCATACTTCAACACCCGTTGGCACCCCATTGCAAATGATCCGGCCTACACGTTCTCTTAATGCATCGATGATATCAGCATTGGATTCCATGTCTTGGGTGGTCGCCATAAAAGACCCCGTCAGTTGACCATCAATGGCCTTTACTGCAGCCAGCATTTGATTCTTATCATCACATTCAATGATGATGGTGAAGGGGCCAAAGACTTCATGATGTAGCGTAGGGTTATTGATGAAACTAGTCGCCGACACACTTACTGAAGCGGGTTTACCTGCCGTTTCGATGAGTTCACTGCCTTCTACCGAAGCGGTGGTCTGTACGCGATTGGCATTTTTTACATACGATTGACCAATGCCTTCATTCAGCATGACGCCTGATGGTGATTGCCTTAATTTTTCAGCAAGCACTGATTTGAATTTATCTAGCGCAGGAGATTTTATGCCAATTAATAAGCCGGGACTTGTGCAAAATTGCCCAACTCCTAATGTCACTGACGAGGCGAGGGTTTCGGCAAGCTCTTCTGTTTGTTCTTGAAGTTTTTCAGGGAAGAAGAGAATTGGATTCGTACTGCCCATCTCAGCATAAACGGGTATAGGTGTTTTTCGTTGAGCGGCACTATCCATCAGTGCTCGGCCGCCTGCTAGAGAACCGGTGAAGCCAACAGCTTTGACGCCTTCATCTTTGACGAGTTGTTGACCCACTGCAATGCCGCCATTTACCATTGAGAATACACCATCAGGCATGTTTGTGGCTTCTGCTGCATTGAGAATGGCTTGTGTCACAAGGTCATTGGTGCCCAAATGTGATTCATGTCCTTTGACAATAACCGGACAGCCGGAAGCCAGCGCTGAGGCGGTATCGCCCCCTGCAGTTGAATAGGCCAACGGAAAGTTACTGGCTCCAAAAACAGCAACAGGACCGACTGCCATATCCATCTTGCGAAGGTCAGGCTTTGGTGCCGGCGATCGATCCGGAATTGCCGTATCGATCCTTGCGTTAACCCAGGAGCCTTCTTCTAAAATTGCTGCAAAGGATTTTAGCTGATTACAGGTTCGTCCTCGTTCGCCTTTAATACGTGCCTCAGGTAGGCCCGTTTCGGCCATTGCCCTGTTCACTAACTCCATGTCTAAGGCCATGATGTTCTCGGCAATGGTTCGTAGGAATTCAGCCCGAGATGCTGCTGACTTTTGTCTGTATGCCTTGTATGCCTTTGTGGCTAATGTAATGGCTTGACTGACTTCATCTGTTGTCGCTGTTGTAAAAACTTCTCCATGTGTAGCTCTTGTTGCAGGGTTGAAGGAGATTAGTTGTTGTTTTCCTGCTGAACTTCCGGTTTGGCCGATATAGTTTTTTCCTGTGATCATCTTATAAAGTTAAATAATCAGTGAGTTGTGGTCTATTGGCTAGGCCATTTTCGATGACTTTTAGCACCTGTTCCCTTTCTTTTCCTGCTAAGGGTAGTCGTGGTGGTCGAACGTTTTCGGTTCCTAAACCAGTTGCTACCTCTGCTAATTTAATGTTCTGTACCAACTTAGCGTTTATGTCTAATTCGAGCAATGGTAAAAACCACCGATAGATCTCGAGTGCTTCTTTGAGCTTTCCTGCTTTTTGTAGTCGATAAATGGCGACTGTTTCTCTTGGGAATGCACATACTAAACCAGCCACCCAACCGTCGGCCCCCATCAGCATGCTTTCCAAAGCGAGCGTGTCGACTCCACTTAAAATGTTGAAGCGATCGCCAAAACGATTTTTCATTCGGGTAATGTTGGAGATGTCTCTTGTAGATTCTTTTACGGCTTGAATGTTTGGGCATTCGGCCAACTCACTGAACATGTCTAGTGTGACCTCGATCTTGTAGTCAATAGGATTGTTGTAGACCATGATCGGAAGGTCTGTGCTATTGGCAACAGCTTTATAATAGGTGACCGTTTCACGATCATCGGCTTTGTAACGCATGGGAGGGAGCATCATCAAGCCGAGTGCTCCATGAGATTTTGCCTTTTCTGCTGCCTGAATCGCACCTTTTGTTGTTTGTTCAGCAATATTCAAAACCACAGGAACCTTACCTTCCACGATGGATACGGTAGTTTTGACAAGCGTTTCTTTTTCGTCATCGCTTAAAGAACTGGCTTCTCCTAGCGTGCCGCCCAAGATGATGCCATCTACACCAGCAGCGAGTTGTGCCTTAATGTTCCGCTCAAAAGTAGCCAAGTCAAGCTCATCGTTGGCAGTGAATTTTGTGGTGACCGCAGGGAACACCCCTTTCCAATTTACAGACATAATACAATTCAGTTTTTACAAAGCTAAGCGAGATGGTCATCTTAGTCTCCTGTAATATTGTCAATTTCTGATATTATATTTGCTCTATTGTAGCTTATTTGAAGGTATATGTGTAATAATATTACAAGTGAAGGTATTACCATTTCGAATTCCAAAGGATAAGTCAGCAACAATTCATCTACAGATCGATGATGATGAATGCTTTTATGATAAGCTTCATGCACATGATGAGTTTCAATTAACGCTGATTGAAGAGGGCTCAGGAACGTTCATACATGGGGCCTATGTAGGGCCCTTTGGACCTGGCGATCTTTTTCTCGTTGCAGGAGGCACTCCCCACTTGTTTAGGTCTGATATGCGTCAACATGAGAGAGCTTTTGCTCGGTCTATATTTTTCAGTTGGCAATTTTTACAGGAGCATTTAGGCGTATTGTCGGAGTTTGAATTTTTGAATAACAAGAAGGTGTTGGCTGAAAAAGGCGGGCGAGCGGATGGTCAGCTATCTCGCGATAGTGCCATTTTGATACAGTCAATTTTCTCAACTGAGGGCATAGCAAGAATTCATGCCTTTTTTATTTTGCTCGACACCCTGCTGACTAGTAGTGAATGGCTCCCTTTCAAGGGCTTACCAAAGCGAAGCTTGAATGAATTTCAGGGGCGAAGGCTTGATCAAGTTTTCGAATATACTTTGGCGCATTTTGCTGAACCCATTTCGTTAGCTTCCATTGCTGCTGTTGCTCATATGAATGTGAGTGCCTTTTGTAGATACTTTAAGCTACATACTCGAAAGTCTTATGTTACTTTTCTCAATGAGTATCGCGTGCAGCAGGCTTGTCAATTGTTAGCTCAAAGCGAGCAATCTGTTTATGGAATTGCCCTTGAAGTAGGGTTCAATAACATTTCAAATTTTAATCGGCAGTTTAAGAAGTGCTTGAATTGCACACCTAATGGCTATCGGAAGCAGCTTCGTTCAGGCGGGCAATGATCTGATCGAGGTCGAGATTCTCCCAACTTTCTTCAATGCCTGTTTGAGTCAACAGCTCATCCATTATCTTTTGCTGCTTCAACCCTTGTGCTAAGGCTTCTGAATAGCGCAAATCACTGAAAGTCACCATTGAATACAGTGGCATCCATTGGTCTGGGTACTTTTCATGAAGCCTTTTCTCAATCTTCTTTTGGGTGATGAATTTAGGATCAGCCACTTTGTCTCGCATTTCTATGAAATTATAGAGGGCCAGGTCTGCAATGGCATCCGCATCAGGTTTACGAAGTTGTTCGTACTGCTTTAGCATTTTATTACTGATCGTTCCAACCTCATTGAGCAATTGGTCGAACACATGGCAATCTTCAAAACCTGCATTCATTCCTTGTCCATAAAAAGGAACAATGGCATGCGCCGCATCACCAATGAGCGCACTCTTGCCTTTTACCCAAGGCGAGCAGCGTACAGTCACCAAGCCAGCCGTTGGATTTTGCTGAAAGTCATCAAAAAGGGTGGGCATCAACTCTTTGGCATCCGGAAAGGAATTGACGAATAGGTCGTTAATGGATTTTTGATCTTTTAATTGCTCAAAAGATCGCTCTCCTTCCATTGGATAAAAAAGTGTACAAGTAAAACTCTTGTCCATGTTGGGTAATGCGATCAACATATAATCACCGCGTGGCCAGATGTGTAAGGCATGAGGCGCAATGGCAAAATCGTCTTTCTTTGCAGGAATACACAGTTCTTTATACCCTGCAGAAATATAATTCTGAGAGTAGTTGAACATAGGTGTTTTCATCAAAGAGTTGCGCAATGCAGAGAAAGCTCCATCTGCTCCGAAAAGCCAATCTGCTTCTACAGTTTCATTTTCGAAATAAGCGACCGCAGCTTGAACGTCGACTTTATGACATCTCTTCTCAAAAACTATACGAACACCTGCTTCTTCTGCTGCATTCATGAGGGTTATATTTAACCCCGAACGTGACACAGAATTAATGTATTCACCTTTTTTACCGTAGGGTTGAAGCTCTTGATTTCCTGTTAGGTCATGGATCATGCGTCCATGCATGGGAATGCACTCCTCTTTTACCTTTTCAGCAATACCAACGGCAGCCAAGGCCTTCAGTCCTCTGTGGCTTAGGGCTAAGTTGATTGATCGACCACCAGCCAGCGAATTTTTGCGCATATCAGGGCGCCCTTCAAAAATGGTTACCTGATAGCCTCGCTTGGCTAAAAATATGGAGAGCAGAGAACCCACGAGTCCTGCCCCTAATATGGTGATCTTTTCACCCATCAATTAAAAAGTCTAATGTTTGGAAAGGGCTTCCTTTAGCAATCTACCGAATTGATACACATCTTCAAAACTGTTATAAAGTGGAACAGGCGCAATTCTGATCACATTAGGTTCTCTCCAATCGCCGATCACACCGTTTTCAACCAAATGATCAAAGAGTTCTTTCCCTCGGTGGTGAAAGAAAATGGACAATTGCGCGCCTCTGTGCTTAGGCTCTCTTGGGGTTATGATTTCAAACGATCCGTTGGCTTCATTAAGCTCATCCATGATGAATTCAAGGTAACCCGTCAACTTTAAACTTTTTTCTCTTAAGGCTTCCATGCCAACTTCTTCAAAAATCTCAAGAGAAGCAGCATGTGCTGCATTGGCTAGAATGTTACCGTTGCTGAGTTGCCAGCCATCAGCACCGGGCATCGGTTTGAACCCTTTCTGCATGAGGAAACGCTCATCTTCATCGTGGCCCCACCAGCCGGCAAACCTGTTGATGCTGCTGTCATTCGCATGACGTTCATGCACGAAAATACCGGAGACATTTCCTGGGCCGGAGTTTAAGTATTTATAGGAGCACCAGGTGGCAAAATCGACATTCCAATCATGCAAGTAAAGCGGAATATTGCCTATACCATGTGCCAGATCAAAACCTACTTTGGCACCCACCTCATGACCGGCCGCTGTGATCTTATCCATTTCAAAGAGTTGCCCTGTGTAATATTGCAGTCCGCCAATGAGAATCAGCGCAAGCTCATCGCCCGTTTCGTGGATGGTTTTGATAATATCTTCGGTTCGAAGGGTGTATTCTCCCTCTCTGGGTTGTATCTCAATCAGTGCATTAGCGGGTTCGAGCCCATGATGCTTAAGTTGGGTCTCGAACATGTACTGATCGGAAGGGAAGGCGCCGGCTTCACAGATGACCTTATATCTGCTTTTGGTAGGTCGGTAGAAAGAGACCATAAGCAGGTGAAGGTTGACTGACAAGTTATTCATGGCCACCACTTCGATGGGTTTAGCGCCAACTATGTTGGCCAAGGCATTTTTAGTCACTTTATGGTAGTGCATCCACGGCTTATCTTTCGGGACGAAGTGGCCTTCAACACCGTATTCTTCCCATTTCTTCATTTCATCCTCGACGAAGCTACGGGTGCGCTTAGGCTGACATCCTAGCGAGTTACCCGTAAAGTAGTAGGCTTCTTTTCCATTGATGATGGGAATATGAAACTCGCTTCTCCATTTTCTTAATGGGTCATTTTTATCGGCGTTTTGCGCAAAGGCAAGGGAATTTTCGTATTTCATTAGAATAGTTTGAGTTGATTGAAACCGGGTATGGAGCATTCATGTTTTAATAACCACTGCTTTCTTTCTATTCCTCCTGCATATCCGGTTAAACTTCCATCAGAACCTAAGATTCGATGGCAAGGAATGATAATTGCGATCGGGTTTCTTCCATTGGCTGCTCCAACGGCTCTCAGTTTCTTTTGATCCCCCAATTTTACAGTTTGTTTTGCATAAGTAGAGGTTTTTCCGAAAGGAATTTCAAGGAGCCCTTCCCACACTTGACGTTGGAATTCGGTTCCTTCAGGTGACAATTGTAGGTCGAATACTTTGCGTTTTCCTTCGAAGTATTCTTTTAACTGGAACTTCGCTGTCCTGACAACATTAGGTACTTTGCCATCGGTAGATCGTTGATCTTCGTCTGTGAATGTAACCAGTTTAATGGCCTCCTCATCTCCTACGATCTTTAGTACACCAATCGGTGTTTCTAAAAAGGTGATGGCGGTGTTACGCACTACTCAAAAAGGGTTTTTTCTAAATTGAGCCATTCCAACGTAGCATGACAAAAAATGTCTTCTACAATATGGTCTTCTAACCCCATTTCTTCGATGTAAGCACCAATCTCTAAGTCTCCGAGCGGGAAGGGATAATCGGAGCCCAAGGTGATTCGCTTACTGCCCTGATGTGACAAAATGTAATTGAGTAAGTGCGGATCATGGGTAATGCTATCGACCCAGAATTTCCCTAAATAATCTCTCGGGTTGACCTTATTGTCAATAGCTACCAGGTCTGGACGACAATTGAAGCCATGTTCTACTCTACCCAAAGTAGGAATGAAGGAACCTCCAGCATGGGAAAAATTGACCCGAAGCTTTGGTAGTCTTTCTAACACCCCACCAAAGATCAAAGAGCAAGCGGCTCGGCTTGTTTCAGCGGGCATGCCGACCAACCACGGCAGCCAGTATCGCTCCATACTATGAAAACCCATCATATTCCATGGATGCACCATGACCGCGATGTCGAGCGCTTCACAGGCTTGAAAGATGGGGAAGAAGCGCTCCGAACTCAAGTTCTTATCATTGATGTTCGATCCGATCTGAATGCCAGGAATATGTAATTCTTTTAGCCGATGAAGTTCTTCAATCGCCAACTCTTCATCCTGCATGGGAATGGTACCAAGGCCGATATAATTTTTTGGATAGTCTTGACATATCTGCGCTATGTGATCATTCAAGAACTGTGATACAGCCAATCCATCCTCAGGTTTGGCGTCATAGGAGAACATCACAGGAATGGTCGAAATCACTTGTACCTGTGTACCCTTGGCAGCGTATTCTTCAATCCTTACCTCGGGATCCCAGCAGTTTGCTTGAATCTCGCGAAAAAATTTGCTCCCTTTCATCATCATGGCTGCCCCTTTTTTATGGTGCTGCAAATGAATGAAATCACCATAACCGAACTTTTCTGTCCATTTGGGCAGATGTTCAGGAATGATGTGGGTATGCATGTCGATCTTAAGCATTTAGTTAGTGGTTATTTGTTAATGAGAAATAGGTATACTAATTCCTCGTTGCTGATCTTCAGTTACTATCCAACGAAGCGAGGGTCAGTTTCCATGACATGCCCACAGTTTTTACAAGTTCTTTGCTTCGTTGAGCCATAGAATTCTTTAAATCTGGGTAAAAAATCCTTCTCAATATTAGTCAATGGGAAGTAAGTTTCATGAAGCTTCTCATTGCAATTATCGCAGAACCACAGCAAACCATCCTGATGTTCCGGTTTTCTAACCCGCTCGATGACAAGTCCTAAAGAACCTTCAGATCGAATAGGTGAATGTGGCACTTTAGGAGGGTGAAGATACATGTCTCCGGGTCCGAGCGGAATATCAACTGCCTTACCGTCTTCTTGGATTCTGACGGTAATATTGCCTTCTAGTTGGTAAAAGAGCTCTTCTGTTTCGTTGTAATGGTAGTCTTTACGCGCATTGGGGCCGGCGACGATCATCACAATGTAATCAGTTCCTTCGGGATAGAGGTTCTTATTGCCTACGGGCGGTTTAAGAAGTTCGCGGTTTTCCTCGATCCATTGGGTGAGGTTAAAAGGTCTACGAATTGCCATAGCTATCTAGTTTACTTCCCTAAATTACAGAAATTCGAAAAAGGCCTCTAACTGAATTTTATAACTTTACGACAAGATGAAAAACCTATGGATCTTAATTTAAAAGGAAAAAGCGCCTTAGTTGCGGGTAGCACTCAAGGTATAGGACGGGCCATTGCTACGGAATTGGCCAATTTAGGGGCAAGCGTAACACTTTTGGCAAGAAACGAGCAAATGCTCAAAGAAGTAAAAGAAACACTTTTTCATGCCTCGGGGCAAACGCATCAATTATTGGTTGCAGATTTTGCCAAGCCCAATGAGTTGAAGTCAGTGCTCGATCAACACCTCAAAAAAAATCAATACCATATTCTTGTCAATAATACGGGTGGACCTCCTGCAGGTCAAGCCATCGATGCCGATATCGAAGCCTTTCGGATCGCCTTCAATCAACACCTGATCTGTAATCAGCTCCTCGCGCAGGCAACAGTTCCATTTATGAAGGAGGCAAAGTATGGGAGAATCATTAACGTGATATCTACTTCGGTCAAAAGCCCGATTCCTGGTTTAGGTGTTTCAAATACCATTCGGGGTGCAGTGGGAAATTGGTCGAAAACATTAGCGAATGAATTAGGTCCATTTGGGATCACCGTGAATAATATCTTGCCTGGTGCTACGGCTACACAAAGACTTACCAATATTATTGAAAACAAAGCTAAAAAAACGGGTCAACCGATTGAGCAGGTGGAGGAAGCAATGAAAGGCGAGATCCCTGCGCGTAGGTTTGCTTCGCCGGAAGAAGTGGCTGCCGCTGCGGCTTTTTTGGCGACGCCATCCGCAAGTTATATCAATGGCATCAATGTTCCTGTTGATGGCGGAAGAACTCCTTCACTTTAGGTCATGGAAAGAATTCTGAACTATATCAATGGCGAATTGATCGAGCCTCATTCTAAAGAATATCTAGAGAATATAGAGCCGGCAAAGGGATTGGTGTATGGAGAGATTCCAAACTCTAGCGCTTTAGATGTGGCTGATGCGGTGGTGGCTGCTGAAGAGGCATTTCATGGATGGGCAAATACAACAAGGAAAGAGCGTTCTTCAGTTATGCTGAAAATTGCCGATTTGATCGATCGTAATCTTGAGAAGTTAGCCTTAGCGGAGTCGAAGGATAACGGAAAACCGTTAAAACTCGCACGGCAAGTAGACATTCCTCGAGCTTCAGCGAATTTCAGATTTTTTGCAACAGCCATCTTGCACGAATCAAGCGAGCTGCATGAGTCTGACGAGGAAGCGATCAACATGACGTTGAGATCACCAATCGGCGTTGTGGGCTGTATCTCTCCATGGAATTTACCGCTTTATTTATTTACCTGGAAGATTGCCCCTGCACTTGCGGCTGGTAATACAGTGGTGGCAAAACCCTCGGAAATTACCCCGATGACGGCTTTTTTACTTTCAGCACTTTGTATGGAAGCCGGACTACCAAAGGGCGTATTGAATATTGTTCATGGTTTGGGTCCACAAGTAGGTCAGGCAATGTCTGAGCATCCTAAGATCAAAGCAATATCGTTTACAGGAGGGACGCAAACGGGAAAACAGATCGCGGCAACAGCAGCCCCGATGTTCAAGAAACTCTCTCTGGAACTAGGAGGGAAAAACCCCAATATCATTTTCGCAGATTGCGATTTTGAGAAGGCCCTCAAAACTACTGTTCATTCTAGTTTTGCTAATCAAGGTCAGATCTGCTTGTGCGGTTCGAGAATTTTTGTGGAACGAGCAATCTATGAGCAGTTCAGAGATCAATTTGTGGAGCAGGTGAGCAAGTTGCGTGTAGGCGACCCTAAGGATGAAAGCACTCAAGTCGGTGCCGTGGTCTCGTCTGCACACATGGCAAAGATTCTCGATTATATTGACTTGGCGAAAGAAGAAGGAGGAAAGCTACTTTGTGGAGGTGAACGTGTTGTATTAGACGGTGAACATGCCAATGGATATTTTATTCAACCAACGGTTTTTGAAGGCTTGGCCTTTGATTGCAGAACAAACCAAGAAGAGATCTTCGGACCTGTTGTCACCTTAACCCCATTTGACAACCAAGAGGAGGTGATTCAGATGGCCAACAGTACGGCTTATGGTCTTTCCGCAACCATTTGGACCAGTAACCTGCATCAAGCCACAAGAATGAGTAAAGCCCTGCAAGCTGGAATTGTCTGGGTGAATACTTGGCTTTATCGAGACCTGCGAACGCCTTTTGGGGGTATGAAAAATAGTGGGATGGGAAGAGAAGGGGGATGGGATGCTCTTGGTTTTTTTACAGAAAAGAAGAATGTCTGCATAAAACTATAGTTGTATGTAAGCAACAAATTTGCGTATGCATCCGTAAATAAAGAAATGCTGAAATACAGTTCCGCAAATTAAAGTTATTGGGAGAGTAAATTTCTTTTTATGAAAAATCCTATTAACTTTGATTTCACACGAGGATAAAAGGGCCTCGTTCCGCAAGACAAAAAGTCGCATCCGCGATTAAAGATAAGTCTGGGTGTAGGAACCGAAAGGTTCACTATGAGTAGTTAGTTACCCAGGTGTTTAGGTGAAAGGGAGTCGCTCCAACGGGAGTGACTCTTTTATTTTGCCCCTATCGGTTTTGTGTGTTTTTCGAAATTTGCCCCATATTTTTCACTTTCTGTTTTCATCCATTTGTCCCAAAAAGTAAAGTACAGGCCATAATTGCGTTTGTATTGGGTATGATGTAGGCTGTGATGTGTAGCGCCTATGAACCATTTTCCTAGCCAATGTTTATAAAATCCGCTAGGGTAGATTTCTACATTGGAGTGATTGATCGCGCTGGTCAAGGTCATGAAGGTAAGCAGTGCTACGATTGTCCAATACTGCATGGGAAGGAACAAGATAGTAATCGGAACAATGATGGATTGTAAAACACCTTCACCTGGATGGAAAGAGAAGCTGGTCCAAGGTGATGTAATATGGCTATCATGATGCACTTTATGAATGGCTTTGTACACCTTCGGGCGATGCATCCATCGATGCAACCAATAATAATAGGTTTCATGAATAAAAGCAGCGAGCAAAAAACTGAGGGGAAGATACCAAAGCGGATAGGCGTTGAGGTCTTCATAAATTGCTGTATAGCCTAATTGCCAAAGAATAACCATACCACTGCCCGCAAGGGCAAAAAGGAGCGAGGTGAAAACTGACCAAAGGAACTCTTTTTTGTATTGCTCATAATTTTTGGGGCCATTGAATATTTTCCGTGCTCTAAAATTCTTTGGATCAAGAATGTAGAAAATTACATAGAATGCGCCTGCGATCAAGACGTACCTAAAGATGACTAACAGAAAGAAAATCCCTGTGAGAACAGCGAAGTTTTGAGGAGCTAAAAAGTCAAATTCCTTCATGAATCGTAAAGGTAATTAGAAAGGAACTAACGAATTTGAGTTTCTGTTCTGATTTAAATTGTTGAATCTATGAAAGGGAAGTTTCAGGCGCTTATTGAACAGGATAAACCAGTATTAGTTGACTTTTATGCAGATTGGTGTGGGCCATGCCAAATGATGGCACCGCTATTAAAGGAAGTTGCAAAAGAGTTTGGTGATCAGGTAAGTATCATTAAAGTGGATGTCGACAAAAACCAACCCATTGCACAACGTTTTGGAGTCAGATCGATACCTAATTTGATTCTTTTCAAGAATGGGCAAATTCAAGCCAACAGAGCTGGAGTATTGACGAAAAGAGATTTGAAACAAATGATCGAACAAGCGCTCTGATCAAAGTGCCTTAACGGATTGAAGTGCTAAGGCCTTCACTGCTTTGCTAATGCCTACAGCATCAAAGTTACACTCTGCATGCAGTTCTTCTTGCGTGCCATGTTCAACGATACGATCAGGAATTCCAAGTCTTGTAACCTTAGCGGAATAGTCATTTTCAGCCATAAACTCTAGAATGGTTGAGCCAAATCCACCAGGTAAACATCCATCTTCTACCGTTACAATCTTTTTGAAATGTCTGAAGATGTCATGAAGGAGCTCCTCATCAAGGGGCTTGACAAAACGCATGTCATAATGTGCAGGAATGATGTTTTCCTTGGCGAGCATGTCTTTTGCATCGAAAACATAATTCCCAATATGACCAATGGTTAGTATGGCGACATCTTCTCCGTCAGAAATTTTTCTTCCGGTTCCAATGGTCATTTTTTTCATTTCTGTTCGCCACTCAGGCATCACACCTGTTCCTCGTGGGTAACGAATACTAAAGGCTTGTCCTTCACGTGGAAGCTGTGCCGTAAACATCATGTTGCGAAGTTCTGCTTCGTTCATTGGAGCTGCCACGATCATGTTTGGAATGCTGCGCATGTAAGCGATATCATATGCACCATGGTGAGTCGGTCCATCCGCCCCTGCAAACCCTGCTCTATCTAGGCAGAAGTTGACGGGCAAGTCCTGAATACACACATCATGGATCACCTGATCGTAAGCACGCTGCATAAAGGTGCTGTAAATGTTGCAAAAGGGGATTAACCCTTGTGTTGCTAAACCAGCAGAAAATGTCACGGCGTGTTGTTCTGCAATACCAACGTCAAAAGCGCGATCAGGCATAGCCTTCATCATGATGTTCATCGAAGACCCTGATGGCATTGCCGGAGTTACTCCCATGATCTTATCATTTTTTTCAGCCAATTCTACAATGGTGTGGCCAAAGACGTCCTGATATTTTGGAGCTTGTGGTTTGTCTGCTACTTTCTTGAATACCTCACCAGTAACTTTATCAAACTTGCCTGGCGCGTGCCATTTGGTGGCATTACCCTCTTCAGCAGGTTTATATCCTTTTCCTTTTACGGTAACGCAATGAAGGATCTTCGGTCCTGGAATGTCCTTGAGGTCATTCATTACGTGGGTCAAATGATGCACGTCGTGACCATCCACTGGGCCAAAATACCTTAAATTCAGTGCCTCAAAAAGATTGCTTTGTTTGAGTAATAGCGACTTCATCGAGTGCTCTACTTTTGAGATCACTTCTTGCGCACTTTTACCAAATTTGGAGAATTTACTGAGGATATTCCAAACGTCTTCTTTCACCTGATTATAGGTGTGAGATGTTGTTACATCTGTTAAATAGTCTTTGAGCGCCCCTACATTCGGATCGATCGACATGCAGTTATCATTCAATATGATTAACAAGTTCGCATTAGTGTCGCCTGCATGGTTCATGCCCTCAAAAGCCAAGCCACCGGTCATAGCGCCGTCACCAATCACTGCAATATGTTGACGATTGTCTTTTTGGTATTGGTTGGCAATAGCCATGCCCAATGCACCAGAGATCGAAGTAGAAGAGTGGCCTACTCCGAAGGTATCATAAGGACTTTCTTTTCTTTTTGGGAAACCAGAGATGCCACCGTACACGCGGTTGGTGTGAAAGGCCTCTTTTCTTCCAGTTAAAATTTTGTGACCGTAGGCTTGATGGCCTACATCCCAGACCAATTGATCTTTTGGAGTGTCGAAGATGTAATGTAATGCGACGGTGAGTTCTACAACTCCTAACGAAGCGCCAAAATGCCCCCCATAGACAGACACACTATCAACAATAAACTGTCTCAATTCATCGCAAACTTGCGTTAGCTGATCTTGATTAAGCTTTTTTAGGTCGTCAGGAGAATTAATCTCCTTTAAAAGTGGGCCGGCTTCTATTAACATCTCGATAAAAACTAATGCCTAAAGAACTCTGAGCATAGTTAAATGTTTCAAGACTTCATTCGACAATGCACAAAAGTAAATAATTCTTCAGTCACCTCCTTAGATAATACAAACTCTTATATTTGAAGGATTAGTACTATGGAGCAAAGTTTCGAAATCAAGTTACCCTTATTCGAAGGTCCTTTCGACCTGCTGCTTTTCTTTATTCAAAGAGATGAACTTGATATCCATGATATTCCCATCAATCAGATCACAAAAGACTTTCTTGACTACTTGCATCATCTAGAACAGATGAATGTGGAGGTGGCTAGTGAGTTTATTTTGGTGGCAGCCACTTTGATGAGAATCAAAGCAAAAATGCTTCTACCTAGACCAGTAATAGATGAAGAAGGAAATGAGATTGATCCAAGAGAGGAATTGGTCAAGCATTTGCTGGAATACAAAAAGTATAAATCTGTGATTGAAGAACTGAGTCAGATGGAGTTCGATCGATCACAAAAGGAGAGAAGAGGAAATATTGTCAAAGAAATCAAGAAGATCGCTGAAGGCAATAATGTAGAAGCGGAGTTACAACATGTTGACCTTTATAAACTATTGAAGGTGTATCAGAATGTCTTGGCGCGCTATGAAATAGAGCAAAATAAACCCAAGCACGAAGTGATCCAATTTCCTTACACCATTTCGGCTCAACGAACATTCGTATTAAATAAGCTTATCGAAAAGTCACGCCTGAGTTTTACGGAACTCATCAGTTTTGAGCCCAATAAAATCGCTGTTATTTTCAACTTCCTTTCCATTCTCGATCTGCTTCAGATGCGAAAGATCACCATGCATTTAGGAGAGGGCTTCAATAATTTCTGGATAGAAAAAGCTGACGAGGCGCTCGTTGAACATTGATGGAGGATCAGAAAGCATTAAAAACGCTTAATTCGAAAAGTGCGATTCTTCCTGTACTTCTTTCTTTAGCTATTCTGGCCATTATGTTTTGGCGTGATGATCAATTGGATCGAGAGAGTCTTTCAGCCATCACCGCCGTCTCGCTAGTGGCTCTTGCTTTCGCCTTTGTGACCTTATTCGCTAAAGATGGGCTGAATATGCTACGCTTTCAGGTCATGAGTGAAGGCGAGTTAAGCCTTAAATCAGCGTTTTACATTGTGATGCTTTGGGAGTTTACTATAGCAGTTGCTCCACCACTAGTCGGGGCGACTACTGTGTTGATCTTTGTCATCAATAGGGAGGGAGTGCCTTTAGGAAAGGCCTTAGCCTATGCTTTACTTGCTGCCTCGCTTGACAACCTCTTTTTCATTACGGCCACGCCCATTGCGATCTGGTGGTCTGCTGGAGCGGTAATTCCCGATGTTGCGTTATTTCCTGACCAACCCGATACAAAGATCTCATACCTGTTTTGGTTAAGTTACTTGATGATCTTTGGCTTTACGCTGTTCATGCTCTCTGCCATTGTCCTGATGCCGAGGTTCATCAACCGGATGACCATGAAGCTCTTGAAGTTTTCATTGCTCAAACGATTTGAACCTATGGCCATAGAACAAAGCCATCATTTGTTTGAGGCGGCCAAGCAGTTGAAAGGTAAGAGTGGGCTGTTTTGGCTGAAATTGATTGGTATCACCTATTCGATCTGGCTATTTAAGTATGCGGTCTTGTCCATAATCGGCTCCGGCTTTGTTGCCATGAGTTTGTCTGATCATTTGCTAGCCATAGGCAAACATTTGGTCTTTTGGGTGGCCTTACTGGTTTCGCCGTCTCCGGGCAATGCCGGTACAGCCGAATTTGTGTTTCCTGTGTTTTATGGAGAACAGCTAGGTGATTTTAGTTTTGCTTCCAGTCTGGTTTGGCGTTTTGTAACCTACTACCCCTATTTGATTTTGGGAGCTCTTTTATTGCCAAGGTGGCTGACCAGAAAGAAGGAATAATTTGCTTAATTAATGCCCATAAAAAAAGCCGCAAAAGCGGCTTTCTTCATTTAATCAAAAATTTGGCTTAGAATCTCTCCTGCATAGAGAAGTAGAAATTGCCTTCAATTGCTGCATTCTCATCAGAGTCAGACCCATGAACAGCATTCTCGCCGATAGACTTTGCATATAATTTTCTGATGGTACCGTCAGCTGCTTCAGCAGGATTGGTAGCACCGATCAATGTTCTGAAATCAGCAACAGCATTCTCTTTTTCAAGAATTGCTGCGAAAATTGGTCCTGAAGACATATACTCGCAAAGTTCGCCGTAGAAAGGTCTCTCTTTGTGTACTTCATAGAATTTGCCAGCCAATTCAGGTGTTAACCTAGTGTATTTCATCGCGATGACTTTAAAGCCTGCGTCTTCGATCATCTTTAATATTGCGCCTGAATTACCGTCTTGAACAGCGTCAGGTTTGATCATCGTAAAGGTTCTATTTGTTGCCATATCTTTAATATTATAGTTCTTGTGCTCAAATGCGGGTGCAAAATTAGCAGATATTTTGAAACCTATGTTGCCTGTGTATGAATCTTTTAAGTCCATTTGGCAAGTGTTGATTCAAACTGCATTCATTGTTTTGTAAGTCTTTTCTTGGCAACTTTGCGACTTGATCTTAGCACCTGATGGTGCCTTTATATGCAAAACATAGATTCATTCAAGCAACAACTTGAACAACCCCAAAAAATTGTCATTACTACGCATCATAAACCTGATGCAGATGCCCTAGGCTCTTCTCTTGGAATGGCAAATTATCTAGTCAAGAAGGGACATGATGTTCGGGTCATTACGCCTTCAGACTATCCCGATTTTCTTAAATGGATGAAGGGCAATGATGATGTACTGGTTTTCAGTGAAGACAGCAAAGCAGCCGTTGCTCAGGCAATACAAGAGGCCGACCTGATCTTAACCCTTGATTTTTCTGTGTTGAGCAGAATCAACGAGATGGGTGAAATGGTACGTGAAGCATCAGCCTTTAAAGTAAATGTTGATCACCACTTAGCTCCTGAAGATTTCGCTGATTTTCAGCTTTGGGACACCAAGGCAGCAGCGACTTGTGAATTGTGCTATGAGCTGATCGTTGCTTTAGGGGATGAAGAGTTGATCGATGAAGACATTGCCAACTGCCTTTATGCAGGAATCATGACCGATACGGGCGGTTTCCGTCATCCGAATACGACGCAAAATGTTCACGAAGTGGTGGCCAAGCTGATCAGCTTAGGTGCCAACAACAGTCAGGTTGCGAAGAACATATACGATAAGAGTACGTTGAGTCGTTTGAGATTTCTAGGGTTTGCTTTAGGCGAAAACTTGCAAGTAATTGATGAGTTTCATACTGCTTTTTTTGCACTCAAAGAGAAAGATCTGCAACGATTTAGCTCAAAGACTGGAGATACAGAAGGACTGGTCAATTATGCTCTATCGATAGAAGGCATTACCCTTGGTGCCCTGTTCAAAGAAACGGATGAAGGGGTGAAGATCTCTTTACGATCTACCGGCGAATTTCCAGCAAATGAGATTGCTAGCCGTTTTTTTAACGGCGGAGGGCATCGAAATGCCGCTGGAGGTAGAGTATTCGATGGCCTAGAAGAAACGGTCGAAAGGTTCAAAACGATCTTATTGGAGTATAAAGAGCAATTAGAAAAAGAAGTACGCTAATGAAGTTGAGAAAGCTATTGATTTGTGGCTTAGCCATCTTTTCCATGTATGCTTGCCAGCAAGAAGTTGAAAAACTGCCGTCTGGTTATTTATTCCGAGTTGTTGAAGCAAAAGATGGGCCTAAGCCTACGCTAACAGATGCCGTTAAAGTGCATTTGAAAATAGAATTAGAGGATTCTTTGCTTATTGATTCCCGAGAATTTTTCCCAATCGGTAGGCGGTTGGCCATGAATAATATGTGGCCCGAATTCAAGGATGTACTTAGCCGTGTTGGGGCCGGAGACTCTGTTCAGGTCATCATGTCACTTCCCGAGTATGCGAAGCTTGAGGGTAGAAGTACTCCATTGAAAGATTCCACCCTCATGGTCACCATGAGCTTAAGGATTCTTGATGTAGCAAATGAGGCGACCTTGATCGATAAAATGGTTCGTGAACAACTGGCTTATGAGACGTCTTTAATCGAGGAGTTTATCGTTAACAATAATTTAGAGGCAGAACGAACCCCGGAAGGAGTCTTTTATCTAATTTCACAACAAGGGGATGGTGAGTTTATTCAGCGAGACAGTAAAGTGCTCGCGCATTTCACCTTACGACTACTTGATGGTACCGTTTTATCGACTACCAATGAAGAAATTGCCAAGGCCAATGGCTTGCATCAGGACACGAATATTTACGAACCTTATCCTTTTATGTTGGAAGAGGCCAGTATAGACGGTTGGTTACTGGGCATGCCAAAATTCAATACCGGGGCTATCGGAACCTTGATTATTCCTTCGCGTTATGCTTTTGGAGATAAGGGAGCGAATGGGGTGATTCCCCCCAATACACCGGTTATTTACGATTTAGAAATTATAGAAATACAATAAATGAAGCATTACATTTTCTTGATAGGACTGATATTAAGCATGGGTGTTTTTTCCTGTGGCAATGATGTGATCTTTGATGAGGGAGCTCAGTATGAGACAGACATTATGTTGATCGAAGAATACTTGGCCGATAATGGCCTGGAAGCCGATACGCTTCTACCTAGTGGAATCCGAATTATCATTGAAGACCCAGGGCAAGAGCCGAAAGCCAAGTTTGGAGATTCTGTAGAAACCCGTTATCGCGGCTACTTATTGGATGGAACGGAGTTTGATTCCAGTGAGGGTAAAGCCCCGCTTTGGTTTATTGTCGGTAAGGGAGATGTCATTCAGGGCTGGGAGATTGCCATAAGAGAATTGGGGAAAGGAGCGCGAGCGACCATTTTTGTTCCCTCCGAATATGGCTACGGCAACAGGGCTCAGGGTGTCATTCCGCCAAACTCAGTATTGATTTTTGAGATCAATGTATTAAATATTAGATAAGATGAAACTCTGTTTCGCGACCAATAACGCCCACAAACTAGAGGAAGTTCAGCAGATTTTAGGAAACCGATTTCAGCTGATCTCCCTCAAAGAGGCAGGCTTTGAAGGTGAAATTCCAGAGACGCATGAAACCTTGGAAGAGAATTCCCTCGAAAAGGCTGCATTCATTTACGATCGTGTTCAAATGCCTGTATTTTCAGACGATTCTGGTTTGGAAGTTGAGGCCTTGAACGGAAAGCCAGGAGTACATTCTGCACATTATGCCGGTACAAGAGATGCCGATGTCAATATGCAAAAAGTACTAACAGAGCTTGAGGGCAATACTCACCGAGCAGCCCAGTTCCGAGCGGTGATCACGTACTGCGATGGATCGCAAGTGCAGCAGTTTGAAGGAGCTGTCAAGGGTAGTCTAGCAGAGAAGAAGTCGGGTGCTGATGGTTTCGGTTATGACCCCATCTTTGTACCAGAAGGCTACGACCGTACCTTTGCAGAAATGAGTGCCGACCTGAAAAATAGCATGAGCCATCGCAAGCGCGCTGCTGAAAAATTAGCTGATTTCTTACATTCATTGAACTGATATTCAATAGCCTTCCTATTTTTGCGTCAGCATAGCAATCTCTGGCAAACATGAAACCTTACATTATTGGGATTACCGGTGGGACAGGCTCTGGAAAAACTAGTTTTCTTAGTGCTATTCTCGAGAGCTTTGGATCACAAGACATCACGTGTATTTCACAAGATGATTACTATTTGCCCAGAGAACATCAATTCGTTGATCAGAACGGAGAATTTAATTTCGATCGACCAGAGTCTATCGACTATGATCATTTTGCTGCTGATCTAAAGGGGTTAAGTGAGGGGAACCAGGTGAGTAAACTGGAGTATACCTTCAATAATCCGGACGCCAAGCCAAAAACTATTACGCGCCATCCTGCTCCGGTTATTTTGGTAGAAGGCATCTTTATTTTTCACTATGCCAAGGTAAATGCCTTAATCGATCTCAAAGTATTCATTGAAGCCAAAGAGCATGTCAAGTTAGGTAGGCGATTAAAGCGTGACAGGGAAGAGCGAGGTTACGATGCAGAGGATGTGCTTTACAAATATGAGCATCACATCATGCCTTCTTTTCAGAAATACATTGAACCGCATAAAGAACAAGCTGACCTGGTGGTGCCAAATAATGAAACGTTCACTAATGCACTGGAGGTAGTTAAGGCATTTATCAATGCCAAAATCAACGGGATTTAGTGTTATTTATTCATTCCTTTTGCTACATTTGACGCCCTTAATGCAGTGGTTTGTCAACATATCGAAGTTTAAAAAGGGCCTGATCGTCATGATGGGACTTTTGGTTGCTGCCTATGTGCTAACCCAAGAGGTATGTGAACGACAAACCATTCAAATCAATGCGCAACTAACAGAGGAATCGGAAGATCAGGGCGAAGAGAAGCAAGAAGAGCCCGTAGTACAGATACTCAGCCTGCAAATGTTACCGGCCGTATCGTTTGAATTAGCTCCTTTTGAGGCCTTTTTCATCCGAGAGCTTTTCACTGAAACGCAAGAGCCTTTGCCTTTCATCGCAAATGTTCCTTTAGAAGATACACACTATTTCAAGACACTTTTTAGGCAAATTCAATCGCCTAACGCGCCTTAGTCAGGCATTCAACTTCCGTCTTAATTAATTCAATTTTAATCATGTGAGCGCTAAATGCGCTGCAACCTATAAATCAATGAAAAACAAGAATACAATTATTTTATTGACAGTCGTGGTTACATTACTCTGTATCTATTACTTGTCGATCACCTTCTTCTCGAGGGGTATCCAGCAGGATGCCATTGAATTCTCGCAAGATGAAGCAGGAATCGTAGATCAAACAAGAAAGCAATCTTATCTCGATTCAATCTGGATGGAGCCGGTATTGAACCTCTTAGGTGCTGAGTTCACCTATAAAGAGATCAAAGACATTGAGTTGAATCTTGGTCTTGACTTGCAAGGTGGAATGCATGTTACCCTTGAGGTTTCTCCTGTTGAGATCATCAAAGGACTTTCGGCCAATAGCCAAAATGCAGATTTCTTACGAGCACTCGAATTGGCAAATGAAAGACAGGTTAACTCACAGGCTTCGTTTACGACATTGTTCGAAGATGCTTTCAATGAAGTCAGCGACAATGGTCAGTTGAGCAGAATTTTTGCTAACGCAGCCAATAGAGGACGAATCAGTTTTGAATCGACCAATGCAGAAGTGATGGATATGATCAACGAGGAAGTTGAGCTTTCCATTGATCGAGCTTTCCAGATCTTGAGAACACGTGTAGACCGTTTCGGTACTTCACAACCGAACATCCAACGTTTACAAGGTACAGGTAGAATTCAGATCGAGCTACCAGGTGTTGATAACCCAGCAAGGGTAAGAAAACTCTTGTCAGGTGTTGCAAAGTTAGAGTTTTGGGAAGTACATGAGCCAAATGAAATTGGCCAGACCTTGTCAGCAATGAACGATGAGTTACTGAAGATCGAGGAGGCTGAAGAAGCTACCTTGAATTCTACAGAAGCACAATCTGCAACGGATATTGAGAATCCATTAGAGGCGCAGATCGCACAGGAAGATACGGCTTCTAACGACCCAGCGTCTTTGGAGAACCCAGGTGTATCAAGCTTTTTCGCATTGCAGCAACAAGGACCTTTTGCTGGCTTCTACTATGATCTGGCAGATACTTCACGCATCAACAGAGCCTTGAAGAACGAGCGCATTCAACGATTGATCCCGGCCAACTTAGACTTCAAATGGGCGGTAAAACCAGCTGAAGGAACAGAATTGCTTGAGCTTTTCCCTATCAAAATTGCGAGAGGTGGAGAAGCACCTTTGACTGGTGAGGTAATCACCGACGCTCGTCAAAGCTTGGACGAAAGAGCAAGACCTGCCGTGAGTATGCAAATGAATGCGATTGGTGCTAAGAAATGGAGAAACATCACTGGGCAAAATATCAACAGACAAATTGCGATTGTGCTCGATAATTATGTCTACACAGCGCCGAATGTTACGGGTGAGATTCCTAATGGGTCTTCTTCTATTAGTGGAAACTTCACCGTCGAGGAGGCGGAAGATTTAGCGAATATCTTAAAAGCAGGTTCATTACCGGCACCTACTCGTATTGTTGAAGAGGCTGTTGTAGGACCTACTTTGGGTGTTGAAGCTCAGAAGCAGGGGATTACATCTATACTAGCCGGTTTAGTGATCGTGGTCTTATTCATGATCGCCTATTATGCTAAAGGTGGTGTGGTCGCCAATGTTGCCTTGTTGTTCAACATTTTCTTCATTTTGGGAATTTTGGCTAACCTTGGTGCAGCCTTAACCTTGCCGGGTATTGCCGGTATTGTATTGACCATCGGTATGTCTATTGATGCCAACGTACTGATCTTTGAACGGATCAGAGAAGAGTTGCGTAACGATGTGCCTTTATTGCAAGCGATCAATTCAGGTTATAAGAAAGCGTATAGCTCAATTATAGATGCCAACGTTACAACCTTCTTGACAGGTATTATTCTTTATGTGCTGGGTCAAGGTCCGGTGAAAGGATTCGCCGTTACCTTAATGATCGGTATCATCTGTTCATTCTTCTCAGCAGTATTCATTACACGTGTGATCGTGACATGGATGACGAAGAAGGGTAACGAAAGTAACATGACTTTTGAAACAGGATTGGCAAAAGGCAAATTGCAAAACTTAAACATCGACTTCTTAGGTAAAAGAAGATTGGCTTACCTGATCTCAGGTATTGTGATCGCTGTTGGTATTGCTTCTCTGGCTACTTCAGGGCTAAGACTTGGTGTTGATTTCAAGGGTGGTCGTTCGTATGTTGTGCAGTTTGATGAGCCAATGGCGGCTTCTGATATCAAAACGGCACTCTCTAGCGGGGCATTCAGTGAAGCGGGAGTCGAAGTGAAAGAGTACAATGCGAGTAACGTATTGAAAATCACAACTTCATACCTTGTAGAACAAGAATCGCTCGAGGCTGATGAAGAAGTGAAAGAAGCTTTGGTTGCAGGCCTTACTGGAACAACGGGCAAGACCTTTATTGATGGAACGCTAGCGCTGGCGGATGGTCAGTTTACAATAAGTGGTTCGTCAAAAGTAGGGGCTACTATTGCTGATGATATTAAGAACTCGTCTATCGAAGCCTTTGCCTTTGCTATCATTGCAATCTTCTTGTACATCTTGGTACGCTTTAGAAGATGGCAGTTCTCGTTGGGAGCGATCTTGGCTTTGGTACATGATTCAATCATCGTGTTATCTGCCTTCGCCATTGCCGGATTATTCGGCATTAGTTTTGAGATCGATCAGGTATTCATTGCTGCCTTGTTGACGATTATCGGTTATTCTATTAACGATACTGTGGTTGTATTCGACCGGATCAGAGAGAACCTTCAACTCAGAGGGTCGAAGGATTTGATCGGTACCTTTAATGAGTCGATCAACTCAACGATCAGCCGTACCTTGATCACCTCAATGACAACCTTTATTGTGGTGTTGATCTTGTTCATCTTTGGTGGTGAAGTGTTGAGAGGATTCTCATTCGCTTTGTTGATCGGTATTTTGGTGGGTACCTACTCATCGATCTTTATCGCAACGCCAACAGTAGTTGACTTGACCAAGAAGACATTGGGTGCAGCTGCAGACAGAGAGCAAGCAAGCGCAAGAGCTAAAGCGGCTGCTAAAGCAGAGGCTACTGCACAGCAAGCGTAATCGTATGTAGATTTTAGCACATAGTATATAGCAAAAAGCCATTCCGTTTACGGAATGGCTTTTTTACTTATAGCTCGCAACTTGAGGCTTATAGCTTAAAGCTTGCAGCTTTTCACACTTCTTCCACAATAAAGAAGCCATCATTGCCTGTGTTTTGGTATAATGGCATGAAGATAAAACCGTTCATGGGCGAATTGATCAACCCTTGCTTATCCTCGGCTAAAAGTTCACCTTGCCTCACTCTTTGGAAGTTTTCGAACCCAGGTTTCATATGGAAGTAATCTTTTGGATGAATCTCGTGCCGATGTAAAACGCGAACAGCACGAGGCAAGTCAATGTGCAGTGATCCTATTAGTTCTTCGTAGTGTGTGCTCAATTCAGGGTCATGGGGTTTTTCAATCAAGCCAGAACTCATCATTACTTGCCAAAGACCATAGGTATGAAGTTCAGTTGATTTGTCTGAACCGATTAGCCCCCCTTCAAAAACCACAGAATTGAAGCCAAGACGCTGGCTGTATAGCATTAAAGTGCCTTCTATATACTTTTCTAAATTAACAACTACTGGCAGCTTGAGAGATTGTACAATCGGGTCCTTATCAACGTCGCCTGTATACACAAGAAAATTGCCATTATCAGCCGAAGTAGTATGCAGGTCGATGAGTATTTTTTTCTTATAGGGTTCATCAGCTAAGGCTTCTAGTTGCATTAAAAGCTCATAAGCTTCTTTTTCTTCTGCCATTAATGTATTGACATTCCTCTCTTTCAGTTCTGTGACAAATTCCTGTGTCCATAATCGATTGAGGTCATAATGCAAGAACCTCATTTTGGCATTTATGGCGGCTAAATTACCAGCCAAACCAATAATTTTGCCATTAAGGTTTAACTGTTCACTATCAATAGTGGCAAGGATATTACTAATAGCTGCAATGCCTTCCGTTTCATTCCCATGCATGGCGCCAATCAGGACTAGTAAAACCTCCTTCGAATCACTACTCCGTTCGCCAATGACTCTATTCATGGACTGATTTTGTTGAGTTTAAAATTTTGATCAATGTGGATGTAATTTCTAAGAAATCTCCTTCGCTGACAATTCCGATCAGTTTCTCGTTTTTCACAACAGGCAAACAGCTTACCCTGTTTTCCTTCATCATGCGCATCGCTTCCCAAATGGATTTTTCCGGTGCAATGATCACAGGGTCTTTGATCATGATATCAGCCACAGTGGTTTCCCCTTCCTTTCTACCGACGCTTTTACGGAAATGTCGTAAGATCATTCTCGAGCTTACCAAGCCGAGCAACTTTCCTTTTTCGTCTTCAACAGGGGTAAATCGAATCCGTTGCCAGTCCATCATATCAGCGACAAATTCTAAAATATCCTCCTTACGAACCGTGAACAGGTCAGTGGTCATGAATTCTTCCACCAAAATGCTCGATGGATGTATTTTTTTGATGCCCTCATGATCGGCCAACTTCCATAAGTGCACGGGAAGGCCAGAACGCATTCGACTTTCCATGCTTGTGGAAATTGAAAGTAGGGCTTCTTCCTTGTTGGATTCTTTCATCAATTTGTTGAAGGAGTTGAGTGTCCAATAAGTGCCATTTTGAGTGGTTTCCACACGCTCTTCGGCGATGCCAATGTATTTGGAGATGTCCTCTTCATTGACATTACGCATGCGTAAGCCTTCACGGGCTAAAGGAATAAATTCTTGTTTGAGCATGTCGGTGATGGAGTATTTCTTGCCATCGATCCATCGGAATTTGGCATTCAGACTATTTCGAGCAGAATCATAGAAGTTTGATTTGACCTGATCGAATTCAATGAGTTCGGTAATGTTCTCATAATGATCGTCAAAGGCTGTCATCGCCCCTAACCAAAAAGCCGAATTGGCCATTTCATCGACCACTGTAGGCCCCGAAGGGATGATGCGGTTTTCGATGCGCAAATGTGGTTTTCCATTAGGGCTGATCCCGTAACAAGGACGCATCCAGCGGTAAACGGTAGAATTGTGAATGTTCAGCGCCGTAAGTTTTGGGGAAACGCCATTCTTAAAATCGTTTTCACACATGTCGGTCGCGGTGGTCATCAGCATGACACGGAACCGACTGATGTCTTCTTTAAAGAGATCGACGACAGAGTTTTTTAACCATTGATTGCCAAACATCACACGCGGTGATCGATCGCGTAAGTGTTCACTTGTAATGCGGGTATCAACAGACTGTTCAAATAGGGCGATACGCGTCTCATGCCAAAGTCTTTTGCCAAACAATAGCGGACTATTTGATGCGAGTGCCATGGTAGGTGCTGCCAAGAAAAGGGAGCTGTTGTACTTGGTGACAAAATCATCGGGAGTCACTTGTAGGTGTACCTGAAAGCTCGTATTACAGGCCTCTAGCATAACCGAATCAAACTTGAGATTGAGCTCGTCATAACCCGAGAGGCGTAATTCATATTCCTTTCCCCTAAGCTTCATGATGGCCTTACCTAGGGCTTCGTAACGTTTAAGCGGTGTGATGTTTTCAATGTCGAGGTCGAATTTTCTGAGGGTTGGTAGGATCCCAGTGAGCAAGAAGTCGATATCGTAGGTCTGACAAACGCTATCAAGCTTGGCCAATTGATCGCGCAATTCAGACTCAAGGTCGCGCAAACAATTTCCATGAAATGGTTTTGGCTGAAGGTTACATTCGACATTGAATTTGGCCAGTTCTGTGGTAAAGTCTGGATTGTTAAGGTCATTGAGGACCTCCATGGCCAAGCCAATGGGTTTGCCGTGTTTATCAATGAGGCAGATCTCTTGCTCAGCGCCAATGTGCATTTGTTCGGTGTCGAACCATTGCTCTTCGAGCATTTGCTCGAGTAAATACACATCTCTCAACAGACATTTGGTAAAATCATTGAGTTGCTTTTGTGTATTGACCACACGTACGTTTAAGTCTCCCATGCGTAAGGATTAAGTTCATAAGATTACCAACAAAATCCTAAAGAAGATGTGACATAAGTCAGGTTGAGTTGCCTTTCTTATTGAGAGGAATTGTCAACATTGTGGTGCTTTTTGAAAGGATGGATCAGTAATTTGTTGTAGAAGGGTGTTGGTGTCACACTAACAGTGATGAATAGAATAATAAAGCCACAAGGCTTACACCCGGTGGCTTTATATAAATTGCTAAGCTCTTTTACCTACTATAATTTGGTGCTTCGCGCGTAATGAAGATATCATGCGGGTGGCTTTCTCTTGAGCCTGCCCCGGTGATTTTTACAAACTTGGCTTTTTTCAATTCTTCAATAGTACGAGCACCACAGTAGCCCATGCCTGCTTGTAGACCTCCAGTGATCTGATAAAGCACTTCTTGCACCGACCCTTTAAAAGGTACGCGGCCTACAATCCCTTCAGGGACTAGTTTCTTGATGTCATCTTCAGCATCTTGGAAATAACGGTCCTTAGAGCCGTCCTCCATGGCTTCTACTGAGCCCATTCCACGGTACGATTTGAATTTTCGTCCTTCATAAAGAATTACTTCTCCGGGTGCTTCTTCAGTGCCCGCCAATAACGAGCCAATCATCACCGTATTCGCACCTGCGGCGATGGCTTTCACAATATCACCTGAATAACGAACACCACCATCTGCTATGATAGGGACGCCAGAACCTTGAATGGCTTTTGCTGATTCGTAAACCGCTGACAATTGTGGCATACCCACACCCGCAATGATACGGGTAGTACAAATAGAGCCTGGCCCTACACCCACCTTGATGGCATCTGCGCCGGCATCTACTAAGGCTTTTGCTGCATCAGCAGTGGCCACATTTCCGACAATGACATCAAGGTCACCGTACATCTTTTTAATGCGCTTGGCTGTATCGATCACACCTTTTGAATGGCCGTGTGCGGTATCGATGCTGACTACGTCAACCCCTGCATTTTTCAACGCCTCAATACGTTCTTCGATGTCAGGCGTTACCCCAACAGCGGCTCCTGCTCTTAAACGACCAAATTCATCTTTACAAGCATTCGGTCTATTGCGGTTTTTGAGGATGTCTTTATAGGTAATGAGCCCGGTAAGCTTGCCGCTCTCGTCGACGATGGGTAGCTTTTCAATTTTATATTGCTTGAGTACCTCTTCTGCCTCGTCTAGGGTGATTCCCATTTGTGCAGTGATGAGGTTTTCTTTAGTCATAATGGTCTCAACAGGTGTGTCAAAATTCTTGATGAAACGCATGTCGCGGTTGGTCACGATACCGATCAGGTTTTTCTCGCTATCAATTACGGGAATACCGCCGATTTTATTTTCCCGCATGATATTCTCTGCCTCACGCGCGGTACTGTTGATGTTCAATGTAATTGGGTCGAGGATCATACCACTTTGCGATCGCTTCACCTTTCTGACTTGTAAGGCTTGTTGCTCAACCGTCATGTTTTTGTGGATGAATCCGAGACCTCCTTCTAGTGCCATCGCAATGGCCAATTGAGATTCTGTTACGGTATCCATCGCTGCTGAAACCAATGGAATATTGAGTTCAATATTTCGCGTTAAGAATGTTTTGGTAACGGTATCTCTTGGGAGTACTTCGGAGTAATCGGGAAGCAAAAGGACATCATCGTATGTCAGTGCTTCAAAGAGGAATTTTTCTGTATCGATCGCCATAGCAAATAAAATCGGGTTTTATTTGCCGGACAAAATTACGGAGATTCACCCATTCTAAAAAATCACTTTCGTTTTATTTCTGTGTGTACTCAAAAGCGCTGCGTTGTCCCTTAGTTTGGGTCTTTTACCTTCAGTACCTTCAATAAATGTTCGAAATCTTTTGGCGTATTATATAAATGTGGAGAAACACGAATGGAATTGCCACGAACGGATACAAAAACTCGCTGCTCTTGTAATTGTTGTTTGATCTCTTCTAAGTTCAAATGCTCGGGTAACCGAACACCTAATAGGTGATGCGCGCGTTGGCCTTCCTCTTCTATCCAAAAGCCAGCTGCTTTTAAGGCTGGGAGATACGGTGCGGCAAGTGATTGCGTGTAGTCTTGAATGGCCTGTGGCCCCCAGGCATTTACCTGATCAATGGCTTTGGTCAGCATTGGGGTCAAAATAAAATTGGCACTTTCACCCACTTCATACCGTACCATACCAGGCTGGTAGGCTTCTTGGTAATTGATCAGATTGCCAAAGTCTTCACTATGCAATCGATTCATCCAGTTATTCTCTATAGGACGGCCCTCAGCAAAATACTCTCCGTAGTAAGCCATCGCCGTAGAATAGGGCCCCATCAACCATTTATAGCCGGCGGCTACCAAGGCATCTGGTTGAAATTCTGTAACATCAAAAGGTAGGGCACCGATGGATTGTGTGCCATCGATCACCATTAAGGCACCAACTGCTCGCGTTCTTTCACGGATGGCCTTGAGATCAAACAAGGTGCCATCAGCCCAATGCACATGTCCTGTGGCGATCAGCTTAGTGTTGGCATCAATGGCCTCTAAGATCAGTTCGTTCCACTTTTCACCACGTCCTTCTTTGATGTTCGGTGGTGCCACAAACTTGATTTCTACTCCTTTTTCTTCCCGCAGCGCCATCCAGGCGTAAATGTTACTTGGGAATTGTTCGTCAGCCACCACAATATTGTCGCCTTTGCCTGCTTGTAAGTTGCGAGCGACGTTGGCCATTCCATAAGAGACGGAAGGTACGATCACGCAATTGTGAGCCGACGCATTGATCAGTTGAGCAAATTGAGTCCGTGCACTTTGTGTGTTGTTAAAAAAGTCTTCAGGCTTAACCACTGTAGGGTCTTCCTTACCGTAGATTCCCTTGACACCCACTTCGGCTACTGCCTTGAGCATGGGTGACATGTAGCTACAATTTAAATACGTGATGTCTTCGGGAAGATTAAAGAGCGGGCGTTGATTTTCAAGCATTAGTTTAAGAGGTCAGCCAAATAGGCTTCAAATGATACTTCTGGTTCTTCAAGAATACGACCGATCTCTTCACCCTCTAAAAGAAAAATGATGGTCGGTGTTTTTCTTACATTATAGCCCTCTTCTTTTCCTAAAAGGCTTTTTTTGTTGACATCTACACCGTAGAGCTCCAATTGGTCTGCAATGCCTAATTCTTCCACCACACGCATGAGTCTTGGAATCTCTCGATTGCTGTCATGACACCAAGTGCCCATAAAAGCCAGGATTTTTAAGTTTTTTAACTTTCGTTTCTTGATGCTTTTTAGGCTATTTTGGTCGATCAAATAGGTTTTGAAATTGGTATTAAACCAGGTTTTGTAAGGCATTTTTTGAAGGCCCTCTTTGGTGATCGGACCGTTCAATATTTTGTCTACATATTCAGAGACACTTTCGGTTTCATTATTGAATTCTTTTTCCTGCGCACTGGTAGCCAAGGGAAAAATGACCATTAAAATGGTCAAGACGATGATTGCTTTAAGGATGTCCATAAACGATTTCAATATATCAATTAATCCTATCTTTGGCGCTATGCAGGTCAACGACATCTGGCAAGACATTCTGGTGAATCTTCAAGCCTTCGATTTTTGGGGCCTGATCGCTTTTGTTTCGGGTATCTTGGCTGTTGTTTTTCTCATCAAAGAGAACATTTGGACCTGGCCATTTGGCATTCTCTATACCGTCATTTCATTGGTGGTATTTTATGAGTCGCAGCTTTATGGAGACCTGATGCTACATGTCTTTTTCCTAGTACTGAATATTTATGGTTGGATACATTGGGTAAAAGGAAAGACACGGACTGACCAAGAGCTACCTGTTACTCGTTTAGCATGGAAGCCAGCCTTGTTTTATTTAGGCGTATCGGGCATGTTTATCTTCATTTTCGGCCAGTTCTTGATCAACCTGCCCAATTGGTTTGAGGGCATTGAGCCGGCGAGTTTACCCTATTGGGACAGCACAACTTCGATGCTCAGTGTCACGGCGATGTGGCTAACGGCTAGAAAGCGGATTGACAATTGGTACTATTGGTTCGCGATCGATGTGCTAGCTACCGGTATTTACTTTTATAAAGGCTTGTATTTCTATGCCCTCTTGTACCTCTTGTATATAGGCATGGCAGTAGCGGGTTATCGGGCTTGGAAAAAAACCTTGATGAGCCAATGAAGAGCGTGGCACTAGTAGGAGCTGAGAGTACTGGTAAAACGGAGCTGTCAGAAGCCTTGGCAAAGAAGTTAAATGGACGTTGGGTACCGGAATTCGCTAGGGAATACCTCAATGAGTTGGGGCGTCCCTATCAGAAGAATGATTTAGTGGAGATCGCCAGAGGTCAGCTCGAGCAGCAAAAGAAAGCACTACATTCAAGTGAGGAATTGGTAGTATTCGATACCGACCTTTTGGTACTCAAGGTCTGGAGTGAATTCAAATATGGACATGTCGATGCTTTCATTCTGGACGCTTGGGAAAGCCAGCGGGCCGATTTCTACATTTTACCTTTTTATGATGTGCCCTATGAGGAAGACCCACTTCGGGAAAATCCCAATGAGCGCCCAGCCCTTTTCTCGATCTATCAGAATGAATTGACCAAGGCCGGCCTTGACTACCTCATTGTTCGTGGGTCGCGAGAAGAACGGCTATCACAAGCCTGTGCAGCGCTAAATAAGAAAGGCTAATTTGAGTTAGGACGTATGGATTTGGTTGCTACATTTGCAACCAGTTAATGAAGGGGTGCCTTTTTCCGATTCATCGGAATGAAAAACAGGCTGAGATTATACCCATTGAACCTGATGCAGGTAATGCTGCCGCAGGGAGGTATGGTAAAACTAAAAAACGGGAAGCTACCCCTTTGGCTCACCGATGTTAGACCATTAATAATCATTTATGAAAAAAGTACTAATGACCATGATGTTGGTGCTAGGCACTACGGCAGCATGGGCGCAATCCCAAGTCAAGGGAGTGGTAACAAACAAAAGCACCGGAGACCCAATTGCCGGGGCAACCGTGCTGCTGAGAAATGACGCACTAAGAAAAGGTGCTCAAAGCAATGCACAAGGCCAGTATCTGTTCAATGACCTGGCCAATGGGAACTATCGACTAACGGTGACTTTTGTTGGTTTTGAGGATTTCAATCAAGAGCTTGAGGTGAATGGAAACCTCAGCTTCAATGTTCAATTAGAGGAGAAAGTTATTGGTTTAGAAGATGTGATCGTCACGGGAACGAGGGCGAACGATAAGTCACCGACTACCTATCAAAACGTTTCGAAAGAGGTGATTGAGAAGCAAAATTTGGGTCAAGACCTGCCCGTTTTGCTTAATTTCACGCCTTCAGTGGTGACCACATCAGATGCGGGAGCCGGAATTGGTTATACCGGTATACGAATTAGAGGTAGCGATCCTACGCGAATCAATGTCACCATTAACGGAATTCCCCTGAATGACCCTGAATCACAAGGAGTGTTTTGGGTGAATATGCCTGATTTCTCTTCCTCTGTTTCTGATATTCAGATCCAACGAGGAGTGGGTACTTCAACCAATGGTGCGGGCGCTTTTGGTGCATCGCTTAATATTCTAACGGAAGGAATTTCAAGTGAGGCTGGCGGCTCAATCACCCTTGGTACGGGTTCATTCAATACACAACGAGTGAATGGTATTTTCTCTACAGGTTTGTTGTCTAACAATTTTGCTTTTGAGGCTCGGCTTTCACAGATCAAATCAGACGGGTATATCGATAGGGCCTTTTCCGACCTTTCTTCGTGGTATGCGGCTGGCGGATATTACGGCAAAAAGTCGACGCTTAAGTTCATCACCTTTAGTGGCGATGAACAAACGTATCAGTCCTGGTGGGGTACGCCCGAAGCACGGTTGACCAATGACGTGGTAGGTATGCAAGAGGTCATTGCCAACAATGGCTACTCGCAGGAGCAAGCAGATAATCTATTGAATAGCGGAAGAACCTTTAATTACTATCTATACGATAACCAGACCGATAATTATGGGCAAGACCACTACCAGCTGCATTTTTCGCATGAATTAGACAAAGCCTGGTCTTTGAATTCAGCCTTGCATTACACCAGAGGAGAAGGTTATTTCGAGGAATTCAGAGAGGACGATGACTTTGCCGATTATGGTTTGAACGACGTCACCATCGGTGGGCAAACAATCAGTTCTACGGACCTGATCAGGAGAAGATGGTTAGCGAATGATTTCTATGGAGGTACATTCGATCTAAATTACGCCACGGATAAGATACTAGCTACCTGGGGCGGTGCCATCAACCAATATGATGGTGATCATTATGGAGAGATCATTTGGGCACAATTTGCTGGTGGGAGCGATATTCGGTATCGGTGGTATGAGAGTAGCTCACAAAAACGCGACATGAACAGCTATTTTAAACTGAATTATCAGCTCAGCCAGAAATTGAATGTGTATGGTGATTTGCAGGTTCGTTCGGTAGACTATTTCGGTTCAGGGCAAGACAATGACTTACGGGTGATCGATTTCGATGAAAACTGGACCTTCTTCAATCCAAAATTTGGCGCCATTTATCAGGCCAATACGTCTACTCAAGTTTATGCTTCATTTGCTGTGGGTAATAAAGAGCCTAATCGCTCCGATATTATTGATGCACCTCCTGGAACGTTTCCTGAGCATGAAACCTTGAACAATCTCGAAGTGGGCCTTAGAAAACAAATGGGTGAATTGGCCTTTGAATTCAACTACTACTACATGGATTACACGAATCAGTTGGTGCTGACAGGTGATGTCAATGATGTAGGGGCTTCGATCAGAACCAATGTGCCCGACAGCTACCGCATGGGCTTGGAAGCTTCTGCTAATTGGAATATCTCAGAACAACTGAATTGGAATGTGAATGCAACCATCAGTGAAAATAAGATTCGTGCTTTTGAAGAAGTGATCATTGATTATGGCGTCAATTTTGACGAGTTCAATTTGATCCGTAATCAATACGAGAATACCGATATTTCTTTTTCTCCAAGTCTGATCATGGGTAGCCAATTGAGCTTTACACCGATCAAGGACTTGGAAGTTGCTGTGCTTTCGAAATACGTTGGTGACCAGTACTTGGATAATACGTCTAATGAAAACAGAAAGATCGACGCCTTTTTTACGAACGACATTCGGCTCAATTATGCCGTACCACTCGATGGCTTGAAGGGAATGACCATAAGCCTGCTAGTAAATAATGTGTTGAATGAGATGTATGAATCGAATGGCTATACGTTCGGCTATTTTGGAGGAACAGATTTCGAGGTAAGAGAAAATTACTTTTACCCGCAAGCTGGGACGAATTTCTTGTTAAATCTCAGTTTAAAATTTTGATCCATAAAGGGAGCTTTGCTCCCTTTTTTTATGCAGAATTGCAATCGATTTCGGATTTTGTTAATCCATACGCATATTAGCTATTTCAAAATCAAGATATTGTAGGGTATTTTGATGTGAGGTGGAAGCCTTACATTTTTTAACGTAGAAGTCATGAAGCAAACTGCATTGGGTATTGATATCGGAGGGACATTCACCAAGTTCGGCTTGAGTGATATTGATGGCAACATTTTAATGGAAGGATCGATCCCGACTTATACCTACAAGGAGATTGGTGATTTTTTGGAGGCCTTGAGTGCAGAGATAAAGCAAAAACTGGATGCCATTACAGAGCCTATCCATGTGATGGGTATCGGAATTGGTGCTCCCAATGGCAATTACTACAAAGGGACCATTGAACATGCGCCAAACCTTCATTGGAAAGGCATTATTCCATTCATTGAGCTTTTTCAAGAGCATTTTGATCTACCGATGATCATGACCAATGACGCCAATGCTGCGGCCATTGGTGAGAAAGTGTTTGGTGGAGCAAAGGACATGGAGCATTTTATTGTGGTGACCTTAGGTACAGGCTTAGGTTCGGGAATTGTGACTCGTGGCAAGTTGATCTATGGCCACGATGGTTTGGCAGGAGAGCTAGGCCATATCAATGTAGCAGTAGATGGTAGAGAGTGCAATTGTGGTAAGCGCGGCTGTTTAGAAACCTATGCTTCCGCTTCTGGTATCAAAAGAACAGTCTTTAAATTATTGGCTACCAATAAGGTAGAAACACCCTTGAGAAATTACACCTACGAGTTGCTCTCGGCAAAAAAGATCACAGAAATGGCCCTTCAGGGAGACCTCATTGCGTTAGAAGCCTACGAATACACTTCTGATATCCTTGGATTGAAATTGGCTGATGCTGCAGCTGTGACCAGTCCGGAGTGCATTTTCCTTTTCGGAGGCTTGGCCAAAGCGGGAGATATTCTAGTGGATGCAACGAAAAAATCCTTCGAGAAATACCTGTATCCTGGATACAAAGGCAAGATCAAAATAAAACTCTCTGAACTCATGGATAAGAATGCTGCTGTATTGGGTGCTTCTGCTTTGGTTTGGAGTGAGATCGCAGGCAGCGATCAGATCAAAGTCCCACAGCGATCAAAAGTAGTGGCCTAATGTCATCGCATCATGTGGTTAGGGATGAGCAGGAGCCTGCTATTTTGATCGATGATCCCTTCGCATTACACCTAGAATTTGTTGAGCTATTGCTGGAATGGTCCCCAACCGTGATCGTGACGGCCAATGCCTTAGATGAGGTGTTGCATTGGGGGATTAAGATAGACGTGGTCTTGGCCCAAACTGCCCAGATAGAAAAGCTAAAACCAAGACTCAAAGACCAGCAGCCCATAGACCTTTATGCTTTTGAGACCAATGACCTGCTCAATGCCGGCTTTATTTTTCTACTCGATATGGGGAGGAAAGCCGTGAATGTGATGGCAGATATCTATCAAACCCAAGTACTTGATCAGATCAGGGAATTGTCAAGGGAGATGGATATTGTGCTCTTTTACAATAACCAAAAGTGGATTTATACACCACGAGGTTTTTACCAGAAATGGGTGAGAAGTGGGCATGTTTTTGGAGTCCATCCAGTAGCTGCTAATACCTTCATCAAGACCAAGGGCTTTTATACTGAAAAGAACGATGAGCCATTCGTTGAGCCAGATGAATTAGTGGCAGAAGCGTCGGGTAAAGTAGTCATTGAAACCAATCAAAAACCGTTTTGGGTGATCGAGCAGGTGGAGACGGATCTTTATAAGTAGCTCTTGATTACCTTAACTAAGCGCTCTAGATCAACTTTTTCGATCTGATGTGGTTGATCTGATAGTTCCTTAAACTGTCCTTTCGGCAAATGTGCCACAGCCCATTTGCTCTCAACATCATTGACCATCTGGTCTTCAGATCCACGCATGATCAGCACCTCCTTTTGAATTGAATGAAGCGTTTCTACGGTCAACAAGGGTTCTTGGCCAAGCTCCATCATCATGCCGGCTGTTTGCCAAACTAATTCCTTCCATTGCTTCCCATGAACCGATACTAGTTTTTGGGTGTAGGCTGGAATTTTTTCTTCCATCACTTCTGGGTTCATTCTGCTTACTTCCTTATCAGCTGACTCAGCAGACCAACCGAATTTAGTACCATAGGTAATGATCTTGCCGATCAGATCCGGATGTTGATGTGCGAGGTAAAGTACCACGTATCCACCCATGCTGTAGCCAAAGATGTTCGGTTGTGCTAGACCGTTTTCTTTGATAAAAGCATTCAGTTGTTCAGCAAAATATTCGATGCCAAAGCCATCAGGATTGAATTCAGCTTTTCCATGACCGCTAAAGTTGAACTTATGGCAAGTGAAGTGATTTGAGAGATGGGTTTCAACTTGATTCAGTGAATCTAAACTTCCAAGAGCACCATGAAGTAGTATGATATCTTTCATTTCGAGGCTTTGATCATTCGGTCTTTTCCGTTTATATCTTGTCTTAATTCTACATGCGTATAGGCTATACCGAGTAATAAGTTTTTCACTGCATCTCCATAGTCTTCATGGATTTCAAAAAAGAGGAGGCCATTGCCTTTCAATGCGTCAAAGGCTTTTTCACCAATCACTCGATAAAAAAGGAGTGGGTCTTCATCCGGAACAAACAAAGCCTGTTCAGGATCGTGGGCCGCTACATTGACGTGCATGGTATCTTTCTCTTTCCATGGGATGTAGGGCGGATTGCTGATAATGATATCGAAGCGATCAGTAGGTAAATCTTCGAGTAAGATATCGTGTAATTTGAATTGCACCTTACTTTTCAATGATCGGTTGTTCTCTTCTGCCAGACTCAGGGCTTCGTTGGAAACATCATAGCCCCAAACCTGGGTTTCAGGACATGCCAGAGTAATACTGATCGGAATGCAACCTGTGCCTGTTCCAATGTCAAGAATGGAAGATCCTGAAACGAGTTCAGGATGAGGTGCAAACACTGTTTCCCGATTATTTAATTCAGTAATCACCCAATCAACTAGTTCCTCGGTCTCAGGTCGTGGGATCAACGCATTGGGGCCACATTTGAAACGATGTCCGTAAAATTCAGTGAAGCCCACTACATGTTGTAAAGGGCTGCCTTTCTTGAGTAGTTTAAGGTCGTGTTGGAGTAGATTTTCGTCAATATGAATCGGTGTATTTAGGGCAATTTTCATACGATCTGCATGAAATCGATCATGTAAATATCGGATGCTGATGGCCTTTGCTTCCCCCTCATCATACAAGTTTGCCAATTCATTAATAACTTGGCCCAATAAATCCTTCGCCTTGACTTCAGACATGTCACAAAGTAAGCAAATATCAGAGGAAGCGTTCATGCAACGAGCGCTTGAATTAGCTGCTTTAGGTAGAGGCCGGGTGAGTCCTAATCCGATGGTAGGTTGTGTGATTGTGTATGAAGGACAGATCATAGGGGAAGGCTGGCATCAGCAGTACGGACAGGCCCATGCAGAGGTCAATGCTGTCAATGCCGTCAAAGATCCATCGCTATTGTCAGAATCGACGGTTTATGTCACCCTCGAGCCTTGTGCGCATTATGGTCAAACGCCACCATGTGCCGATATGCTCGTCAGGCATCAGGTAAAAAAAGTAGTGATCGGTGCGGTAGATTCAAATCCACTGGTTGGAGGAAAGGGCATTGAAAAATTAAAGAAAGCGGGAATTGAAGTGATTTCGGGCATTTTAGAAGGCAGATGTCGAGATCAGAATGTAAGGTTCTTCACCTCGATAGAAGAAAAACGACCCTATATCATTTTAAAATGGGCACAAACAGCCGACGGCTTTGTGGCGAGGTCAAATTATGATTCCAAATGGATCAGCAATACGCAGTCGAGGCAATTGGTGCATCAATGGCGCGCTGAGGAGGATGCCATACTTGTCGGTACTAACACGGCAAAATATGATGACCCACGTTTGAATGTCAGGGGAGTTGAGGGAACCGATCCGGTCAGAGTGGTGATCGATAGACAGCTAAAATTAGACCGTGCATTAACGCTATTTGATCAGTCACAACCTACGATCGTTTACAACCTGAGGCAAGATGAAGAACATACGAACTTAGACTTTGTGCAGCTTGAGGAGGCCTACTTCCTAGAAAGGTTATTGGCCGACTTACATCAGCGAAAAATCCAATCCGTGATCATTGAAGGTGGGGCCGGTATATTGAATGCCTTTATTCAATCGGGTCTATGGGATGAAGCGCGCGTATTTACCTCCAAAACGGAATTTGGAGAGGGAATTGAGGCCCCGAGCATACAGGGTGATGTGAAGGAGAGGCTGGATATTGAGGGAGATGAATTGGTGATAATGAGCAATTAAGAAATAATTTTTTCCATGAGCACTGGGCACTAAAAACTATACGCATTGAACTCTGAACTAATCCCGCCTGTTAACTTTGCAATACAAATTTGAATCCTATGGCAGAAGAATTAATCATAGAAAGCACAGCGACTAAGGAAGAGCGCTACAAATCATTGATCCCACAGATCGAAGCATTGGTAACGGGAGAGTCTGATTTGACAGCAAACCTGGCCAATATTGCTGCTGCCCTTAAATATGGGATGGATTTCTTCTGGGTTGGTTTTTATTTGGTCAAGCAAGATGAGATGGTGCTCGGACCTTTCCAAGGGCCAATTGCTTGTACCCGAATTGCTATGGGAAAGGGTGTTTGCGGGACTACTTGGGCGGAAGGTAAAACCATCATTGTACCAAATGTTGATGAGTTTCCAGGACATATTGCATGCAGTTCTGATTCTAAATCGGAGATTGTGCTTCCAGCATTTAAAAATGGTGAAGTGGCCTTGGTCTTAGACGTTGATTCTGATCAGCTGAACGATTTCGATGAGATGGATCAGCTCTATTTAGAAAAATTGATGAGAATTATCGAGAAAATGCTCTAATAAGGAGCGATCGCTAGAGTCATTAGTCAATTTCTGCAATAACAGTTTTTCCTCCTTTGGTTTTTTGACCGTTGGTTACCTTGATCTTAGCATCGAGGGGTAGGAAGAGGTCTACTCTTGAGCCAAATTTGATGAAGCCAAACTCTCTGCCTTGAATAACACTTTGACCTTCTTTGACATACCATTTGATGCGTCGGGCAGCTGCTCCTGCGATTTGACGAGTTAGAATTTCCACGCCTTTGTGAATCTCATACACGAGGGTGGTGCGTTCATTTTCAGTGCTCGACTTCGGATGCCAAGCGACCAAATATTTTCCAGGATGGTACTTAAAGTATTTGACTAGACCGGTGACGGGGTTGCGATTGACGTGTACGTTAAACGGCGACATGAAAATGGAAACCTGCATGCGTTCGGCACCCTTGAAGTATTCACCTTCTGTCGTTTTTTCGATCACAACGACCTTGCCATCTGCCGGAGCTATGATCTGTTTATCATTGATCTCAATATGTCTTTTCGGATTACGAAAGAATTGCAAAAAGAACAGAAAGAAGAAAGAAGTGACGGCAATGCTCACAATCAACCATAGTTGCTCTACTTGCAAGAAGAACAGCGCCAAATTCAGTAGTAAAAAGATAAGGAAGAGCATTAGCAAGAATACTCTTCCTTCTTTGTGTATTTTAATCATGAGGTTTTGCTTAAAATCCTCCTCTATATTTATATGTTTCAGCAACCTTGTCGATGGCTACAATATAGGCAGCTATTCGCATGGGCACTTTATATTTTTGAGAGGCGCTGTATACTTTATCAAATGCGTCTTTCATGATACGATCCGATCGACGGTTGACGCGCTCTCTAGTCCACTTGTAGCCCAATCGGTTCTGCACCCACTCAAAATAGGATACCGTAACACCACCGGCATTCGCCAAGATGTCGGGGGCCACCATGATGCCCTTTTCGTTGATGATGGCATCGGCCTCAGCAGAGGTTGGTCCATTCGCTCCTTCAACGATCAATTTGGCTTTTACATCATTGACATTTCCTTTGTGGATCACGTCTTCAATGGCTGCTGGCACAAGTACGTCAACATCCAATGTCAATAGAGCATTGGGGTCGTCCATAACGGTTGCGCCGTCAAAGCCTTCTAGTGTACCATTGTTATTATTTCTGTAGCCAATCGCTTTTGCGATATCAATTCCGTTTTCATTGTGGTAAGCACCGCTGATATCACTAACCGATACAACCGTACAGCCACGTTCAGCTAAAAGCAAGGCGGCATAAGATCCTACATTGCCAAAGCCTTGTACGGCCACTGTCGCATGGTATGGATTGATCTTCAGTTTCTCCATTGCAGCCAAAGCAGACACCATGACACCACGTCCGGTGGCTTCCACGCGCCCCAACGAACCACCCAGTACGAGTGGTTTACCAGTAACGACAGCATTCACGGTTGTTCCTTCCGAGCGAGAATATTCATCCATTAACCAGGCCATTTCTCTTGGTCCTGTACCCATGTCAGGAGCTGGAATGTCTCGATCCGGACCGAACACGCCCAACATGGAGTTGGTATACGCTCTGGTCAGTCGTTCCATTTCACCAGCCGACATTTCTCGTGGATTACACTTGATTCCACCTTTTGCACCTCCATAGGGAATGTCCACAACGGCACATTTCCACGTCATCCAAGCGGCCAAGGCTTTTACCTCGTCAATATTCACATCCATCGCATACCTGACGCCACCTTTCGAGGGGCCAAGGATGTTTGAATGAATGACGCGGTGCCCTTCAAATACTTTGATGGAGCCGTCATCCATAGTGACAGGAAGTGATACAGAAACTTGTTTAGAAGGTGATTTTAATACGTTATACACTTGCTCATCCAAACCCAATGCTTCAGTAGCAATGTTGAATCTGGACATCATTGACTCGAACGGATTTGCCTTGTCCGTAATCGGAGCCGGTTCAATGTAACCCATAGGGACTCTGTTGTTTTAAGATAGTGCCAAAATTAAGCAAAATTTGAAGCACAAATTGCAAAAGAATGCCGCTTATTTACACCTCAAATGATAAGATGAATGTATAGTGTTGCGAACGGTAAAGCAAGGAATAAACCGTCAAAGCGATCGAGGAAGCCTCCATGCCCTGGTAAACTGCTTCCGGAGTCCTTAATAGCAAGATTTCGCTTAAAGAGAGATTCGGCAAGGTCTCCTATACTACCAAACACAGAAATGACGGCTGCAAGGCCTAACCATTCAATTAAGGACAACTGATCAAAGATCAAACTCAGGGCAAAACCAATGAGCAGTGCCAATAGAATACCGCCAACACTGCCTTCTATCGTTTTCTTGGGGGAAACACTTTCATAGAGTTTTGTTTTTCCCAGCGACTTACCGATTAAGTAGCCACCCACGTCATTGGCCCAAAGGCAAAAAAGTAAGCCAATGATCAATTCAGGGCGATAGGTGCCATTGTAAAGTGCAATAACATTTAATAAGGACATGGGCACTGCAATGTATACGATGCCCAAGGTGCTGAAGGCGACACTACTAATGGCTTCGTCTTTGTCTCTTCTGAAAATGGCTAAGCCAAGAATTGAACTCGACCAGGCCAAATAGATCAATAAATAAAGGATGTCGAATGAGCCCGAGCTGAATAGAAAGGTTAAAGAGAACAGAATAGCAGCGTTGAGTAAGCCCCAGGTCATGAAGGGTTTTTTACCCGATTTTTTCCCTAGACGTAAGAATTCTAGCAGGGATAAAAGTGTGATGACTAAAAAAACAACGAGGTAGGTCCATTGATCGTAGAGCACAGCGCTTAACAAAATGGCCACGCCAATCAAAGCCGTTATGATACGTGCCAACAAATTACTCATCATCAAAATTGATTTCTTCTCTGATGATTTTAATTGCGGTTAACACAGTATCCGGAGAAACTCTAACTTCCAACCGACCCAACTGATAGGAGCTGTCTTTTAAGTTGACCACGGTGGCAGGAAGCTCTGCATTGATGAGAATATCTTTGACGATTTCAGCTCGATGCGGATTGCTCGTGGTATATACGGTTTGCCAGTTGCTCAAGGACTTGTTGTTTTTGAGAAATTATTCTTGAATAAAAGCATAAATCCAATAAATGCCACTAAACCAAGTAAACTAACTGATAAAGGAATAGCGTCTGCACTGTCGATGTCGATGTCAATTACGCCAACATTGGCAAGATAAACGACCAATACACTGATGCCATTATTTGTCATGTGCGCAATAATTGGATACCAAATATTGCCTGACCAGACATAGAGGTAACCGAAAATCGCCCCTAATACCATGCGCGGAACAAGTCCGAAGAATTGAAAATGAATGAAGCTGAATAGAAACGCCGCTAACCAAATGGCCACATGATGATTCTTTGTCCAGCGGTGCAAGCTGTTCTGTAGAATCCCCCTAAACAGGAGCTCTTCACCTATGCCCGGTAAAACGGCAATCACGATAAACCCTACTAGGAACTGACCGAAGGTTTGAAAATTGGTGAACTGCTCGGTTGTTTTGGCCAGTTCATCTTCTAGCGATCTTAAATAGTTTTCTAAACCCGATAGGGCCTCTGGAAAGGTCCAGCTCTGATTCCATTCCACTAAATAGGAATTCACAAACATGAATGCGAAGGTGGCGAGAAAAGCCAAAACGATCATGAGGATGTTGGTGTTCTTTGCTGGTTGAAGGGCTTTAAATGTCTTCTTAGCAATGAATTTCAAGTAAAACCAAGGGATCAAAAAGGTAAAGAATAGCGTATAGAGCGACTGCCCGCCAAGCACCTCTTCCAAACTCAAGTACTCATAGATGAGCGCAGGATTCGACATACTTTCTTCTAAGGACAATCCGTTGATTACTGCCATTAAAATGGTGGCCATTCCGGCTACAAATTGTCCTACGAAGATGCCTACTAATACAAAGCCGAAAACCACCCAAAAGGTGGCTCTTTCCGATCTACCTCCTGAGAGGTCAATACCATTATCGATTCTCAACATTATGGCGTAAATTTACGCGAAATTTTGAGAAGGGTTTGGTTAAGATAGGAAACATAGAGACAGCGGATTTTCCCCTTTTGTTGGCACCAATGGAAGATGTCAGTGATCCTCCTTTTAGAGCGGTGTGTAAGGAGAATGGGGCAGATTTGATGTATACGGAATTCATTTCCTCTGAAGGGCTTATTCGTAATGCAGCTAAGAGTGTGCAAAAGCTCGATATCTACGATTACGAGCGTCCTATTGGTATTCAGATATTTGGCGACAAGATCGATTCCATGCGAGAAGCAGCGGCCATTGCTGAAGAAGCACAACCCGAGATCATAGATATCAATTACGGTTGCCCTGTGAAAAAAGTAGCCTGTAAGGGTGCTGGGGCTGGTATTCTACTGGACATCCCGAAAATGCAAGAAATGACGGCTGAGATCGTCAAGCAAGTAGCCCTACCCGTAACGGTCAAAACTCGTTTGGGCTGGGACGACAGCACCATTCGTATTGTAGAGGTAGCCAAAAGGCTACAGGATGTAGGTGTTCAAGCATTGACCATTCACGGCCGTACTCGTCAGCAAATGTATAAGGGCAGTGCTGACTGGACAAAGATCGCTGAGGTTAAACATCATCCGGACATACATATTCCAATATTTGGCAATGGCGATATTGACTCGCCAGAAAAAGCATTGGAATACAAGAAAACATTCGGAGTGGATGGCATCATGATCGGCAGAGCGGCCATTGGGTATCCATGGATATTCAATGAGATCAAGCATTTCATGAGAACAGGAGAATTGCTCGCCCCTCCGAATATGGATGAACGAGTGAAGGTTGCCAAACGACATTTAGAGTTTTCGTTGGAATGGAAGGGGGAACGCCAAGGCATCTATGAAATGAGGAGGCATTATACCAATTACTTCAGGGGAATCCGAGACTTCAAGCCCTATAGAACGCGTTTGGTAGAGTCAGATGATCCCCAATTTTTGTTTGATACCTTGGACGAAATTCGTCATGAATTTGCGGATGCTTTTGCGATGGCTTAAGTGATTGGCAACCAAGAAATATTCTACCTTTGGACTTTTCCTAGTTAAGATGAAAAACAACAACGTCCTCGCCTGGGCAATCTTGATCATTCTTGCGCTCGTTTGGGGTAGCAGTTTTATTCTGATCAAAAGAGGCTTAACTGTTTTCTCACCGGGTGAGCTAGGCGCCATTAGAATTTTAGCGGCTTGTTTGTTCCTCGTTCCTGTAAGCATTCCCAAACTACGGAAGCTTAGTGCGCACCATATTAAGCTGCTCTTTCTCATCGGTATGGTCGGCACCTTTATTCCTGCTTTCTTATTCGCATGGGGGCAGACCAAGCTAGACAGCGGTATTACTGGTGTCTTGAACGCGCTCACACCTATATCTACGTTGATCATGGGTGGTGTCTTTTTCAATCAAAAATTCACAAAGGCCAATTATGGTGGCATTGCACTCGCTTTTATCGGCACTACTGTATTACTCTTCGCTGGAAGTGATGGAGGGCTTGGTACCATCAACTTTTATGCATTTTTCATCGTTTTTGCCACCATTTGTTATGGCACGAACCTGAATGTGATCAAGAATTATTTAGCGGACCTGAACCCAGTGGTCATTACCAGTGTGAGCATTCTATTGGTTGGTCCATTTGCTGGTATCTATTTATTGGCCGCCACGGATTTCGATCAGAAATTGGTGGAGGTTGATGGAGCACTGCTGGCTTTCGGTTACATCGCTCTATTGGGAGTTGTGGGTACCGCGCTGGCCCTGATTATTTTTAATAAACTCGTGCAAATTACAACGCCCATCTTTACCAGCACGGTGACTTATTTAATTCCAGTGGTAGCCTTGGGTTGGGGTATTTGGGATGGAGAAACCTTAAATAATGGACAGTTAGCAGGTATTTTGACGATTTTGTTAGGGGTGTTCATTACCAATAGGAAACGAAAAAATCAATTACCCTCATCAAAGCGGAAGGTGGCGACAACAGGATAGTGGTCTTGAGGATAATACCCTTTTGATTTCCACTTGTCAATTTTGTAGCTGGTTTTTACAACCCCATGGTCGTCTAAATAAAAGATATAATCGTAACGAGGGCAGTGGCTGCCACCATGGTAGTCGTGATAGGTACACCCTGCTAAAATGTCACCTTCAAAAGTATCGACAAAGAATTCTTCCATCCGCTCAATGATCGGATTTGTCGGTCTAACATTGAAATTGCCAGTGACAAAAGTAGGCATCGGTTCGGCTTCTGCAATCAATTTTCTTAGCACCAATTCGATGGTGTTCTCTCGACTGTTTTCAGAACGATGATCCAAATGAATGTTCATGACCTTGATCTGCCGGCCGGTGACGAGGTCTTCAAAAACGGTCAGGTTGCCTGTTCTTGACAATGAATTTCCCCAGCTTTTTGAAGCAGGCACATCTGGGGTGTCTGAAAACCAGAACGTATCATGGCTTACTACTTTCCATTTTCTCTTATCATAAAAGATTGCATTCGCTGGTCCGTCGTCTTGTGCTTTTGTACGGCTTCTGTACACGACATCTAAGCGTGGTACTGCTTTTAAAATGTCCTTGATTTGAAGAGGAAGCGCTTCTTGCGTCGTAATAATGGCGTCACTGTAACTATTGAAAACGGCATGGACGCGCTTTCTTCTTTCGCGCCAGGAGTTTTCACGATCGGCTGGTGTTCCATACCTCAGGTTTAGGGTCACAATTTTGACATCGTCTTGTGCCAACGAGGTGGAGGGTGAGCACCAGAGTAGTGCAAAAAAACAGTATGGGAAATGCGAATTTCAAGCTATAAAGCTGCTAAAAATGGCGCTAAAATCAAAAGGACAATCCGTTCAGTCCTCATGGTTTTTTTTGAAATTGATGAATTCAAAGCCAGCCCCCATAGCAACTCCAACAGCAATACCAATGGCTAAATTGTCAAGGATAATGCCAATGCCAGCACCAAGACTAATGCCTGTTGCCATTCCAAGACCTTTTGGTCGTTTGAGTTCTTTTTTATCCATCCTGAGGCTAAGGTATTGTTTTTGAATGAAAGTGTTCAATTGATGGGTCAGACGGCTAACCGGTTAAAAAAAGAAAAGTTTGATCGCAAAGGCCATGGCGGTGATCATCACAAAATACCGAATCCATTTTTCATCCACACCTACCGACCAGCGGCTTGACAGCCATCCGCCAGTGGCATTACCGATCGCCAGAGGAATACCAAAGGCCCAATTGACAATGCCATAGTAAATGAAAATGCCTAGGGCCACAAGTGTATACGTTAAGGCCACGAATACCTTGATGCTATTGGTTTTGACTAGGCTAAAACCATTGATCAAAGTCAAGGCGGTGATCATTAAGTAACCGACACCCGCTTGAATGAATCCACCATAAACGCCAATGAAAAAGAAGACAATGACGGAAATGGTGGTTGCTTTTTGAGAGGTGTCTTCCTGTTTGCGGTAGTTTTTAAATGGGTTCCATCCCATGTAAATCACTACCCCGATGATCACGATGGCAAGAATTCTATTGAAAACGTCTTCATTGATATCGACCGCCAAAGAGGCCCCAAGGATAGCCCCTGCAAAGGCCGAAATGCCTAACCAAAGATTGAATGGGTAAACGGAAACCCCTTTGCTCTTAAAGCCCCTTACGGCAAAGATATTCTGTAACACGATGGCCACGCGGTTGGTGGCATTGGCCACGTTCGGTGGAAGTCCAAGAAATATCAATACGGGCAACGAAAGAAGTGACCCCCCTCCCGCTAAGGTATTGAGCGTTCCGGCAACAATGCCGACCCCAAAAAGAAGAAGAATTTGAAGCCATACCTCCATGAATACAGGTGATGTTAGTCTTGGAACATCTTTAAACTATGATTCATCCAATAAACACTTTTATTCTCCCCATCTCCAATCGCCGCCGATTTGAAGCTTCAACTTCAGGTCATGGCCTTCTAAAAAAGCTTTGGTTTCGGTGTCATTTAGCTTTTTGGAAGGAAGCGCAGCAGCATCCGCCAAGGCATAAAGCATCATGGAACTGAAACGCACATTGTTGACCATATGCTCTCTGTTGACTAAATCAAAATCATCGCAATCGGAATGGTAACAGCCATAGATCGCACGGTCTAGATTAGAAGCGGGTGAAGTATAGGGTACTCCTTGTAGCATAAAGGGCTGATGATCGCTATGCAAACCGGCGCCATTGCTTATACGATTTTTGAAGGTAGTGGAATCCACTGCCATGATCTGCTCTCCAACTGCTTTGAAAAAGGCTTCGGCTTCGGGTCTTCCACCGGTTCCAAATCCTACGGGGTTACCCGCCATGTCCTGATTCATGACATATTTTATCTGATCGATCGTGCCATTTTTGACGGCTTCATCAACCATGTATCTAGAACCTAAGAGGCCCTCTTCTTCACCCATGAACATCACGAATTGAACTGTTCTTTTGGGTTTAAGGTCGAGTGCAGCAAATGTTCTGGCCATATCCAGCACAGCAAATGAACCGATGCCATTATCGATAGCTCCAGTGGCTAAGTCCCATGAATCGAGGTGACCTCCCACGATGATTTTTTCTTCCGGAAGCTCGCTTCCTTCAATCGTAGCGATCACGTTTCTCGCATTGATCAGTCCAGATTGATTGGTCATACGGATCGATGAGTACTGCTTGTTTTTGGCAAGCGTTTCCTTCAACGCCATGCCATCTTCCTTGCCGATGCAAACCGCCGGTATCGAAATAAGGCTACCCGTTACAGAGGCTGTCCCTGTCAGTAGCACACCACCATCTACTTGATTGATAATGATGATGCCTTTCGCCCCGTTCTGAATGGCAAGTGCAGTTTTCTCAGAACGATGCAGGTTTTGCGTGCCTTCAGGACTACCAGGCAATACCCCAATATAAACTAAGGCAATTTTGCCTTTTACGGCTCTTGGTTTAGCAGCATAATCGGCTTCCAGCCCATTGCCCATGTCTACGATTTCACCGGTTACTTCTGCCTTAACAGGGGAGTGAGCCAAGGTAACGGCAGGCATATCGGCTAAATTATTTCTGCCACCGATCTTCACGTCAATAGTGCCTCTCGACCAAGATTCTACCTCAAAAGGCTGATACGCTACATTCAAGCCATAACTCTTGAGCAAGTTATAGGTATATTCTTCGGCTTTGGCCCCTTCTTCTGAGCCAGTCAAACGATGGCCAATGGTTTTGGTAGCTTCTTCAAGGGTCTCATAAGCCCTAGAGTTGGCTAATGTTTCTTGATTGATTTTTTTAAAGACCGTTGCTTGATGCTCTTTTTGAGGAGTGCAGCTAAAAATTAAGGCGATCATTAAAAGTATTAGCGCAGGTTTTTTCATATTAATAAAAGTTGGTGGGTGAAGATAAAAAGAAAAAGCAGCTGATGAGCTGCTTTTTTGATGACTTGCTTATGCCGCTTGTATTGCGGTGTCTTTCTCCTTTACAAAGCGAAGTGTAAAGGCCGCAAGAATCATTACAACGCCTGAGGTCACAATGGCATACATGGCATTTCCTCCGTATAGATTCTTTACAATTGGACCTCCAATCAGTGCATTAATGATTTGTGGAAGTACAATGAAGAAGTTAAAAAGCCCCATGTAGATTCCCATTTTCTTGAGTGGAATTGAACTAGCCAAAATAGCATATGGCATGGCAAGTATACTCGCCCAAGCGATGCCTACTCCAACCATTGAGGCAATAAGCCAATATTGGTTAGGCGCGAAATACATAGAGATCAAGCCGATTCCGCCAATGGCTAAGGAGATGGAGTGTGTTCTTTTCTTTCCAAGCTTCCTTGCTATGGCAGGTAAAGCAAAAGCATAAATAGCAGAAACTAAATTATAAACGCCGAATATGATACCTACCCAGTCGCCCGCATCTTGATAGGCTTGTGAAGAAGTATCGTCGATGGGTAGCTTCCAGATGTGGTGGGCAATTGCAGGGGTTGAGAAAACCCACATGCCGAAGAGTGCAAACCAAGAGAAGAATTGGACAACGCCTAGTTGCTTCATGGTAGTGGGCATTTCTGCAATGTCGTTTAGTATTTGGGCAAAGCCTTTTCGTTGAGCTTTCTCTGCGGCTATTTCCTCATTCAGCTTTTCAAAAGCCGCTGTTTCTTCTGGGCTATATTCTTTTGTAGTCGTTACGGTGATGAGAATTGTCGTGATGAGCACCACTGCACCTCCTATGAAAGAGTAAATTAAGCTAGGTGGAACTTGACCCGGATCGGCCGTATTGGCGATTCCAAACCAGTTGGTCATGGCCCAAGGTAACCAAGACCCGATAACTGCGCCAATACCAATCAAGACCGTTTGAATGCTAAAGCCCAGAGTGGTCTGTTCACTAGGCAGCTTATCAGCTACTAAGGCCCTGAACGGCTCCATGGCAATATTGAAGCTCGCGTCCATGATCATCAGAAACCCTGCCCCAACCCAAAGAGCTGGCAGGATCGCAATGAACATACCTGCTTGTGGCATGAGGATGAGGCCAATCGAAGCCAGAATGGCACCAGCTAGAAAATAAGGCCTTCGCCTACCCAACTTCGTCCAAGTTTTGTCGCTATAATGCCCAATAATTGGCTGTACGATCATTCCTGTCACTGGCGCGACTATCCAGAACCATGAGAGTTCCTCTACGTCGGCACCGAAGATTTGTAGAATTCTACTGGCATTGGCATTCTGCAAAGCAAAACCCATTTGAATGCCTAAAAATCCGAAACTCATGTTCCAGATCTGCAAAAAACTGAGGCGAGGTCTTTTTTTCATAAAAAATTATTTTGCGTATACCTTATATCCGAAAGGCGCAATGCGCTGCGCTTTCTCAGCGGTCACTACTCCACCGCCAAAGACTCGGATCATGGCAGGATAGTCTCTATCTAATTCAAAGCTTAATTCTTCGTCAGATATATTGATCATGACAAGCACTTCATGCTCATCATATACTCTTTTGAATACCATGAGCTTATCGTCGTGCTGCGTTGAGAGCCATTCCAATTCCCCTTGTCCGTTCCACAGGGCTGGATTTTGCTGTTTAAGGATGAAAAGCGTTTGCATCAGGTATTCAAACACATAGCCACCAGACCAATCAATGGGGTCTTTTTCAAAGAATTCAAGTCTTTTGGTGTTGTTCGCTTCTTGTCCAGAATAAACCAAAGGCATGCCATAGGTGGTGGCAGCAAAGACGGTCCACGCCTCTTGAGCGGGTCCGAAAAATTCATCAGCTGTTCCATTCCATGAATTCTCATCATGGTTAGTCACAATGTTCATTTTATAATAGCCTTTTGGGTAGCGAGCGAAATCTCGTTCATACATCGCCTTGATATCAGCGATCGATTGTTCACCTGAAGCGACTTTACGCATCAAATGCATGAGCTCCCATGAATAGGTCATGTCAAATGCATTCATGTGTAGTTCAGGATCTTCCCCTTCGGCTAGCATGAAAACCGGCTTAATAGCTGCTAACTCATTTCTTACTTCATCCCAGAAATCCATAGGAACCATTTCGGCAACATCACATCGGTAACCGTCAATATCAAACTCTTGCACCCAATATTTAAGGGCGTCTAGCATGGCAGCTCGCATCTCCATGTTCTCATAATTCAGGTCAATGACATCTGACCAATCAGCCACAGGCGGCATGAAACCACCATCTTCTGTCAAGTTGTACCACTCCTTGTGTTCTTTTGTCCATACATGATCCCATGCCGTGTGATTGGCTACCCAGTCTATGATGACCTTCATTTCGTTGGCATGTGCCGTTTGTATTAAACTTTGCAGGTCTGCTGCATTACCAAATTCCGGATTGATAGCGGTGTAATCCTTCACCGCATAATAGCTACCCAAACTGCCTTTACGGTTTTCTTCACCTACCGGGTGGATGGGCATCAACCACAAAATATCAATCCCAAGTTCTTTCAATCTCGGGATGTCATTTTCAAATGCACTGAAGGTGCCTTCGGGGGTATGCTGTCTGATGTTGACTTCGTAGATCACCGCGTCTTTGCTCCATGCAGGATGTTTCACTGCGGAAGTCAAGGGTTCAGCGATAGCAGTGCTTACTGTTTCCTTTTGATCCCCTGAACAGCCCAAAAAAGCCAATATCACGAAAAGGCTGACAAGGGCTAACAATTGCTTCTGTGTTTTCATTGCCAAGTAATTTTAAGTGAATCTTGAGTTAATTTAGTGCTTATGGTTTTTAGATCGCTTATCAAATAGTTTTTCTTTTGTCTCTGAGGTAAGGGGTCAAATTCTGTCACCGGATCGATCAGTCGAATGGTTTCCTTTGTGGTAGAGACGGCATTTCCATTTACTTGGTAGTGGTCAAAAGGAAAACCATGTAGATACACCTTGATTCGATTAAAGCTGCTTTCCATTTTGCCCTCTGCTTTAGATAGTTCAATGCAGCCTTCGTTTCCATTGAATTGGATCTGGTGCTTAGCAAAAGCCCCGTCTTCATAATCGAACGTCTGTCCATCATCCTCGTAGAGCATTTGCTCAGTCGCTACCTGTCCATAGTAGATGTGTAACTTCAGTTCTCCATCGTGCTGCTCCTGCGTATTCTGGACAAGGCTTTGCATTGGAATAATGGCACCTTCTTTAGCAAAAACCGGAAGGTCTTCCATACTCGTATGGACAATGTGGTGTTGATGTCCGGTGAATTGTTCGTCTGTAAAGAAATTATACCATTTGCCTTCAGGAAGATAGATCTCGGCGTACTCTTGGGTACTTACAGTCGGGTTGACCAAGAGCCATTTGCCCAGAGTAAAGGCGTTTTGAGCGTTTCCACCATAGATGTTTTCATCATTGAAATAGTCCACAGCCAATGATCTATTGATCGGCATGCCCGTTTGATGCGCCTCGTAGAAGGACGTGTACATGTAGGGTAGCAATTGGTACCGTAGGTTGATGTAATTTCTAGAAATTTCTTCTACCTCTTCTCCATAAGCCCAAGGTTCTGAATCTCTTGAATTCACCATGCTGTGCACACGGAAGAATGGTGCAAAGGAGGCGATAGCCAGCCAACGAGCGAACAGTGCAGGAGAACACTCATCTACAAATCCACCAATATCGTAGCCGCCAATTGGAATCCCGGTGAGACCAAGTGAATTGACCAGTCGAACTCCCAAAAGCATGTGGTCATCACCAGCAACATTGTCGCCTGTCCAGACCGCTGAATAACGTTGCACCCCACTGAAACCTGACCGGGTCAGCGCGAAAGGTCGTTTATTTCCTAACTGCTTTCTTGCTCCTTCATAGGTGGCGCGTACCATCTGGAAGCCATAGACATTTCGGGCTTTTAGATAGGATACCTGCTGATCTTCGTAATCAAATTCCACCATTTCGGCAATATCTTGCCCCCAGCAAGCTGGCTCATTCATGTCGTTCCAAAAGCCCTCGAGTCCTAGATCGGTGTAAAACTTGAGTTCGTCGGCCCACCAATCGCGCCCATTCTTACTGGTGAAATCGGTGAAGTGACTATTCCCTGGCCAAACGGAGGCTTCTAAATGAGAACCGTCCGGATATTTAACAAATACATCCTGCTCAATACCTCTATCATAGGTCCCGTAGCCTTTCTCCGTCGCAATACCAGGATCAAGAATAACAACTGTTTTGAAGCCCTGAGAAGAAAGCCTATCGATCAACCCTTTCGGATCAGGAAATCGTTCTTCGTCGAAGGTAAAGGCCTTATAATCTTTCATGTAGTGGATGTCAAAATAGATGACATCCGCAGGAATCTGTTTTTCGCGGAAGGTATCCGCAATGTTTTTGATTTCGTGATCTGGGTAATAGCTAAATCGACATTGCTGGAAACCTAAACTCCATTTTGGAGGCATGTTAATGGTGCCCGTCAATTGCGCATAGGACTGAATGATGTCGGCTACTGTGTCGCCTTGAATGAAATAGTAGTTGAGGTCACCCGCCTCAGCGCTGAAGTAGCTAAATCGATTGTTATTCGAGGTGCCAAAATTGAAATGCGTTTTGTGCGTATTGTCGAAAAAGATTCCATAAGGCCTTCCTTCTCTTATGCCAATAAAAAATGGGGTTGACACATAAAGAGGATCCGTGTCGTTGTTAAAGCCAAAGGCATCTGAATTCCAATTGTCATAGGAGCTGCCTCTTCTGTTGAGTCCGCCGCCCTTTTCTCCCAGGCCAATGAATTTTTCATCTTCTGCCAACTGCTTATAGTTAGTCACTTTATGACCTAGCCAGCTAATACCGAACGACGGATCATCTGCATTGATGAGGTGTTCGGCGGAGTCATAAAAAGATAGACGAAACGGAGCCCGTTGAATATGTAAGGTAACTGCCAATGTTGAAAACGTTAAATTGTCTTGTCCTTCATCAAAAGTGAGCTCAACAGGGGAGGGCTCCATAACGACAGAAAAGGGGGACACCTCAAACGCACTTTCTTTTGAAACTTGAATTCTTATGATGTTGTCCGTGTAAGGGGTAATCGCAAAGTTGGCGGTCTGTGTTTTACCGGTCAATTGACCATTGCGGTAGGCATGTTCAGTGATCGGGCCGATGCTTTCGTTTCTAAGGTTCATAAAGGCAGATTATCGAATCTCTATATTACTCAATTTAAATGAGTAAAAGCAGCCTCATGAACCCCAAACGTTTGCATTAAGAAACCAGCACCTTGGATCGATCGGAGGATTCCCGAATCACCAGCGCCGTGTCAAGTATACTGACATGCCCTTTGTTTTTTCCTTTCGAGCCGATCTCATCAAGGATCAATCGTGCAGCCTCTTTGCCGATTTCATAACCAGGTTGAGAGACACTACTCAGGCTAGGGTTCAGCATCGAAGAAAACTGCCAATCGCTAAAGCCAATGATGGCAATATCTTTGGGAGATGATAAGCCTGCTTTTTGTACCGCCTTTAGTGCGCCTAATGCAGCCATGTCATTATTGGCAAACACTCCGTCAATGGGAAGACCCTGTGAGAGCAAATGGGTCATCGCACGTTCTGCCTCTTCAGGTGTTCCGTTTCTGCATTCGATGATGTTTTCTTCACGCTGGGGAATCTCATGGTCTTCAAGGGCTGAAAGATAACCTTCAGTTCTTTTGCGGCTAATGATCAGATTATCGGGACCGGCCAAGTGAACAATGTGTCGGCACTCTTGCTGAATCAAATGCTCAACGGCATCGTATGCGCCTTGAAAGTCGTCAATGATCACGCTGGGTGCATTCATACCTTCCACCAATCGATCGAAAAAGACCATGGGTGTGCCTTCATCTGCCACTTTGCGCAAATGGGCGAGGTCTTCTGTTTCTCTTGAAATGGAAACGAGCAAGCCGTCGACGCGCGCACTCATCAGTGCGTCAATACTGTCTGCTTCGCGCTCATAATTTTCATTGGACTGACAGATCATCACATTATAGCCCTCTTTCATGGCCTCGTCTTCGATGCCGCTAATCACAGTAGAGAAGAAGAAATGAACGGTTTCTGGAATAACGACACCAATGACGTTCGTCTTTTGATTTCGAAGGCTTAAGGCAATTGCATTGGGCCGGTAGTTGTATTTGTTGGCCAATTCGGTCACGGCCTTTTTGGTGCTTGGACTGATCCCCGGAAAGTCTTTCAATGCTCTCGAGACGGTTGAACATGAAATGTTCAATTCTTTCGCAATATCCTTTATGGTCACTTGTCCGCTTTTCTTCATATCCTCCTAAAATAATCTATCGAGAACCTATCAAATTCAGCCTTAATGTTCCGGGTTGAACTAGTTACGCAAAATTTTTTTGAAAAATATTTTTCTTCGAAATTTTATTGTTTGGGCTGTTTCAAACGTTTGCAAAAAAGTTCTATGTGGCTGTGCTTAAGTGAGTTGTATTGAATATTATTTTTCTATTCCCTACTTTGCTGAAGTCTTATGACAAAGACCTGGCTTTTGTCAGGGTTTCATTAGACGGTAATTTCCTCCATTTCTATTATAGTTTACTTTGCTTATAGCGCTTTTCCAGGCGCTATAAGTCTTTCTAGGGAATTGACTTTTACCTTTCTAATCGACATTAATTTTGTTTTCTTTACACTTGAAAATTATCGACCTAAATCAATAAAAATGGGAAAATTTAGAAGCGGAGTGCTTTACGGTCAGGAGTTGATCGATTGCTTGAATTATGCCAAGGAGAATGAGTTTGCCATTCCGGCAGTCAATGTTGTGGGTACCACCACCATTAACGCAGTGCTTGAAACAGCAAAAAAAGTAAATTCACCTGTCATTGTTCAGTTTTCGGTAAGCGGGGCGGCCTTTTATGCAGGAAAGTCATTGAATAACGACGGCTATAAAGCCTCAATTGCTGGAGCCATAGCTGGAGCTCAACATGTTCATCTTCTTGCTGAGCACTACGATGTTCCTGTCATCCTACATACCGATCATGCTGCCAAAAAATTACTTCCATGGATAGATGGTCTGCTTGATGCAGGCGAGCAATTCTACAAAGAAAAAGGACAGCCTCTATTTAGTACACACATGCTTGACCTTTCAGAGGAAAGTCTAGAAGAAAATATTGAGATCAGCTGTGCCTATTTCGAGCGAATGAATGCCATCGAAATGGGGATTGAGATCGAACTTGGAATTACAGGTGGAGAAGAAGATGGTGTTGACAACACAGATGTTGATTCCTCAAGATTGTATACACAACCAGAAGAAGTTGCCGAGGCTTGGAACGCCCTAAGAAAAGTAGGTAAGATCTTTACAGTTGCCGCCTCTTTTGGAAATGTTCACGGTGTCTATAAGCCGGGTAATGTTGAGCTTCGTCCTGAGATCTTGAAGAACTCACAAGATTATATTCAAGAAAAATTTGGTACTGAAGAAAAGCCCGTTTGGTTTGTCTTCCATGGTGGTTCAGGTTCAGAACCTGAAAAGATCAAACAGGCCACTTCTTATGGTTCAATCAAAATGAACATTGACACAGATGTGCAATGGGCGTGTTGGGATGGTGTTCATGGCTATTACAAAGAAAAGAAAGACTACTTACAAAGCCAGATCGGTAATCCGGATGGAGAAGATTCTCCGAACAAAAAATACTATGATCCGAGGGCTTGGTTTAGAAAGGCAGAAGAGGCGATCGTGACAAGGTTGGAGCGAGCGTTTAATGAGCTGAACTGCATCAATAGAAATTAATCCTAATTGGGGGAAAATGAAAAAGGAGGCGTTTGCCTCCTTTTTTTATATCGAAAGAATTTTTGCGATCCTGAATTCTTCATCGTCCAGGCGCTTCTCAATTTTAATGGCTTCGTGAATAGGCGTGTATTTAATCTCATTTTTCACCATGCCCACCATGACATCTGATTTGCCGTCTCGCAAACCTTCAACCGCAGCAACGCCTAGCCGGCTTGCCAGTACGCGATCTAAAGTAGTAGGTGAGCCTCCGCGTTGCAAGTGACCGAGTACGGTAACACGGATATCGAAATAATCTAATTGTTCTTTTACTTGAGCAGCAATATGGTAAGCAGACCCCAATTGGCAGCCTTCTGCGACCACTACCACGTTCGAACTTTTCTGACTGGCCGCTCCTTTTCTTAGCCTTTTGATCAAGGCCTCAATACTCCACTGATGCTCTGGAACGATCATGGCCACAGCGCCACCTCCAATAGCCGAATTGACGGCAATAAATCCGGCATCACGCCCCATGACTTCGACAAAAAATAAGCGGTCGTGTGAAGAAGCCGTATCTCTGATCTTGTCGATGGCCTCACGTGCTGTATTACAGGCTGTGTCAAAGCCAATGGTAAAGTCAGTTCCTGCTAAGTCGTTGTCAATAGTACCGGGGATACCGATGACAGGAACGTCGAATTCTTCACTAAAGATGGAAGCACCTGTAAATGAACCATCTCCACCAATAACGACTAAGGCATCTAGTCCATGTTTTCTAAAGTTGTTATAAGCCTTTTTTCGGCCTTCTGCAGTACGGAATTCTGCTGATCTTGCTGAGAGTAAGAAGGTACCTCCTCTGCTCAGGATGTTGGATACGGAACGGACGTATAACTGTTCCATGTTGTCGGCAATCAGGCCATCATAGCCTTTGTAAATGCCGTAAACATCAATATCGTAATAAACGCAAGCCCTTACGACGGCCCGCACGGCCGCGTTCATGCCAGGTGCATCACCTCCAGAGGTGAGCACACCAATTTTCTTGATCTCAGATGCCATAAGTGACGGTTAAGTAGTCAAAAATAATGTTTTAGCTGACAATATTGCCTCTTCGGTAGGACTATACTTGAGCAAACGTTTGTTGCATAAAAAAGCCAACTCTCTCAAGTTGGCTCTTAATCTCGTCTAATTGCTTTATACACCTTCCGCTACTACCTCATTGACCTCATTGGGCAACATGGTTTTGAGTAGGTTTTCAATGCCTTGCTTGAGGGTAACTGTTGAGGCCGGACAACCGGAACATGAACCTTGCAGCTCTACCTTCACTGTGCCCTCGTTAAAAGAAGCAAAGGTGATAGCACCGCCATCTTGTTCTACGGCTGGTCTGATGTATTCATCTAGAATACCTTTTATCTTTTTCACTACCTCAGAATCATTTTCATCGAAAAGAGGCTCCTTTTCAGGTGTTTGATCGATCAATGGTTTTTCGGCTTCGAGGTATGATTTGATACAGTCCCTGATGTCATCTTGAATTTCGATCCAATCAACTTCTTGTGCCTTTGTGACCGTCACAAAATTACTCATGAAGAATACACGCTCTACATGCGGGAGGTCAAAAAGGACTAGGGCCAATGCTGAATTTTCAGCGGATGCTTTATCTGGAAAATCAAAGCTAATGCCATCTTGTAGTAACATGAAATTAACCACAAACTTCATCGAGTTTGGGTTTGGATTCGCTTCCATGTAAATATTCACTGCTTTCATAACCTGTTTTTAATTTTTAGAAGAACTGCAAAGCTACGTGAATAGTTCTCAGGTTGTACGTAATTCTCCTTCAGTTTTCGCAACGATTGTAGAAACTGATGCATCACCTGTTACATTCACAACTGTGCGCAACATATCGAGCGGTCTGTCTACTGGAAAAAGAATGGCTACCCAAGCCGGATTTAAGCCAACGGATTGTAAGACCAAAATCATCATGATAAGTCCTGCACTTGGAACGGCTGCTGAGCCAATAGAGGCAAGTGTGGCTGTTAAGACAATGGTCAATTGTTGAACGCCTGTTAAGTCGACCATGTGCATTTGTGCAAGGAAAACAACGGCGACTGCTTGATATAAACTGGTTCCGTCCATGTTGACAGTAGCACCTACTGGCAATACAAAGCTTGCTACCTTTTTGGAAACCCCCATGTTGTCTTCTACGCATTCCATGGTTACAGGTAATGTAGCAGCACTTGAACTAGTGGAGAACGCCATCAATTGGGCAGGGCTCATGTTCTTGAAGAATGTTCTGTAGCCCATATTCACCGTCAACTTAATGATGAGTGGATAGAAGACGAAGATCAAGAAGAGGAGGCCAAGTACTAAGGTACCAGAATAACTTGCTAGGCCTTTGAATACTTCGATCACTTCACCTGGAGTGTCCGCCATTTTAGCGATGATACCGGCCAATAGTGCGAAAACGAAGAATGGGGCTGCTTTCATGACCAAGTCTACCATTTTTAGGAAGACCTCGTTTGAACCATTGATAAATTCCGATAGCCCCTTTACTTTTTCGTCGGGTAGCATGGCCATGGTTATGCCAAAGAAAATGGCAAAGAAGATCACTTGCAGCATGAGCTGTTGATTAGACAAAGAGAGCACAATGTTCTCGGGCACCATGTCAACAATGAATTGCAGTGGACCCGCACCTTTCGACGCTTCTGCCACCTTAAGTTTGGCGGCTAAATCCGCCTTGGTTTTTTCATCGAGTTCTTTTTCGGCGGCATCTACCGTGCTATATCTCGGGTCGTTTAGATAGTTCTTACCATCGAGAATCTCCACCCCATCCGTTGCGGCTACCCATCGTTCATACTGTAGTCTATTCTTTATTCTTGAGTCTTCATCTATGAATTTACCGGGTTGAAGCACATTGACAAGAAGTAGACCAATCCCAACAGCAGTTACCGTGGTCACCATGTAGAAACCCAATGTTTTGCCTCCCATACGTCCCAACTGAGACATGTCTTTTAGACTGGAAACACCACTGATGATGGAGAACAAGACCAAAGGTACAGCGATGTACTTGAGCATTCGGATGAAAATTTGGCCGAAAGGATCTATCCAATCTTTGGTAAATTGGTTCCAACCTAAGTAGCTAGAAACGAATGCCCAGATCACTCCGGCAACAAGGCCTAACATGATCTTAACATGCAAAGGGAGCTTCTTCATAAAAGTTTAGGATTATCTACAGTCGATTTGATTTGCTAATTAGCAAATAATCGGCAATAACCAAAGCTGACATTGCATCAACGATGGGTACTGCTCTTGGCACAACGCAAGGATCATGACGCCCTTTTCCAGATACTGTCACGGCATCGCCGGCATCGTTGATACTTTCTTGGTCGTCCATTATGGTGGCTACGGGTTTGAAGGCCACATTGAAATAGATGTCTTGTCCGTTGCTAATACCTCCTTGTATGCCTCCTGAATGATTCGTTCGTGTTTTTACTTCTTCGCCTTCCTTGAAAAAGGCATCGTTATGCTCCGAACCATTCATCTTAACGCCTTCAAAACCACTGCCGTACTCAAAGCCTTTCACTGCGTTAATACTCAACATGGCTTTACCTAATTCAGCATGTAGTTTATCGAATACGGGATCGCCTATCCCAGCAGGCACCCCTGTGATCACTCCCGTAATAACACCACCAATTGTATCTCTATTTTTGCGTGTTTTGTCGATCAAGGCGATCATCTCCTCCGCCTTTTCTTGATCTGGACAGCGCAGAATATTGTCTTCGATGCGGGTTAGGTCGAGTTTTTGGTAGGGTTTTTCAACTTGTAGTGTGCCAACTTGAGACACATACGATTTGCACTCAACCCCATAATGCTGTAGCAATAACTTGGCAATTGCACCGGCAGCTACACGGGCTACTGTTTCTCTTGCAGAACTTCTTCCGCCACCCCGATAATCTCTATGACCAAATTTGGCCTGAAAGGTATAGTCAGCATGCGATGGTCTGAATTTATCTGCGATATGCGAGTAATCTTTACTTCTTTGGTCCTCGTTGCGGATCAAAATACTGATTGGAGTACCTGTTGATTTCCCTTCAAAAACACCCGACAAAATTTCATATGCATCTGCTTCTTTTCGCTGGGTGGTAATTTTTGATTGTCCTGGTTTTCTTCTATTCAACTCTTCTTGAATAAAAGCTTCGTCGATAGTCAGGCCGGCAGGGCAACCTTCGATGATGACCCCAAGCGCAGGGCCATGCGATTCACCATAGGTATGAATTCTAAAAAGCTTTCCGAACGTATTTCCCATTATTTTTTGAAGTAAAAGAACCCTGCGGCGCCTAACATAGCCAATAAAAGAATATTGGCAAGGATGAGCGGCGTATTGTTGGGCTCCAAGGCTCGCAAATCGTTGGCTGTTGTTTCGATGTTATCATAAAAAGAGCCCAGATCCGTAGAAGATATGGACACGTTCTTTTTGCTTTCACCAGTTACGGTTAGGCTAACTGAGGCCTGTAAGGTATCATATACTTCTCGGCTGGGGTCAAAGTAAACCCAGCTGAAGTAGTCTTTCAGATCGTAAGCTCCTGGTTCATTCGGAATACCAAAGAAGCTGTAATTCTTTGATCCAGTCACTCGACCACCACCTCTGTTGATGTCTTGACTGATGTTGGGAGGATAGACATCCAGGGTTTTATTTGTCGGAATTACGGGGTCATTGATGCCTGAAATATTACCCTCTCCGAAAATATTGAACTCATACTGAAAACTTTCTCCTGTTTCAACGGTGGTCTTATCAATTTGCTCGTCCAATTCGAACTCGCCCACAGCGACCATATCTTTCAATGGATGAGGGGGGAGCGGTCGAACTTTTACCGTTTTCTCTGTACTATAAAACGTTTTGTAATCTTCCTGCCTATCTCGGCCAAAGAAGGAAGGTGATTTGGCCACTCGGTATTTGATCATTTCAAAGGGTACTGAAGGGAAAACGATCGGTTCAAGGTTTAATGGATAATAAGTGGCTTGGTAGATTTTGTATCGTGTATAGGTCTTACCATTGATCTGTACGCGTTCACCGTAAATATTTTCGATGTTGAAATTTTCTTCCCAACAATTTTCTGGACGAATCTTTTTCAGCACATCAGACAGTTGTTTTCCTGCTTCGGTGAACTGGAGAGGTGCCCGGTTGGCATCTGCCACATAGAAGGCAAATGTGGTGGTAAAGCCTTCGCCTACATACACCTCATCCTTGTCTGTAGTCAAGGCCAAAAAAGCATCTTCTTTGACGTCCACAAATTCAGGTTCGTTTTTGTTTCCGAAAAGGTCATCAAAAGGATCATATCTTCTTCTTCGAGAATTTTGTGGACGATCAACTGGCTTTGTCACGCTAATTCTTTTACCCTGCGATTCAATGGTGGTGCCGTTTACGTCAATACTAAAAGGGGCCAAGGTGTAAGTGCCTTCTTCAAGTGGTAGATAGCGTTGCGTGATGCTCTGTGCTGATGTGATCTGCCCATTGACAATATTGGTTTTACTCGATGAAGAGGTGCCGCGTTTAGCAAAACCCTCGATCTCAGGAAAATTCGTATAACTTTTGATCGAGCCATTCTCGATGGTGATGCTGATGGTGAAGAGCTCATTGAGACCCACTTCATCTTTGCCCAATTGCACAGAGATTTCCTGTGCTTTTGAGGTTTGTAAAAGCCCAATGCACAGCAGACAGATTACTAAAATACTACTGGATTTTATCTTCAACATTTCTTATCTTCACTAGCCATTGAAAAATAGAATCAAATATAGATGCTATTTTTAAAAAGGTATAACCTGTTTATGTGAACGCTCGTATATCACTACGACCGATTCTTTAAATAGATTCATAACCCTAAACGTTCTTAACATGTTGGAATACTTCAAAACAATCCTCGCGAAGGTGAGCTTCGATAGAAGACTATTTGAAAAAGAGTTAAGAAAGGCCATTAAAACACTAGTAAACAATGAGGTGGAGGATCTCAAAAAATGGTGTTACAATCATTTTGGCCACATCTACGGACCGGTCATCGACCGGCAATTCGTGCTCGCACAAACATAAAACTTGTACCATCAGCCCGTTCTTTGAGCGGGCTTAATTTTTTTGCAGGAAATTGATATTTCGCTTGAGGCCTTCCAACTTTGTTCTTTTCACAGCAGAATGCTTAAAAACCTGACGAAATACCTCATCTGTTAATTCTTCCCAATTATTGTTAAAAAGCGCTAAGAGTTCCTTTTTTGGAGAAAAATCGGGTTCTCGATGAGGTGTTGAGAATCTATTCCAAGGGCAAACATCTTGACAAATATCGCAGCCAAAAGCCCAACCTTCCATTTGCTCTTTGAATTCGGATGGAATTTCATCTTTTAACTCAATGGTCAAATACGAAATGCACTTACTGGCATCTAAGGAGTAGGGAGTGATGGCATCGGTAGGACATGCATCAATACAACGTGTACATGTACCACAATAATCTTTGATCGGTCCATCGGGGAAGAGTTCAAGATCAATGATCAATTCTGCAAGAAAGAAAAAACTCCCACGCGCTTTGTTGATCAGTAAGGTATTCTTGCCTATCCAGCCCAGACCTGATTTTTCAGCCCATTGCCTTTCCATAACTGGGGCAGAATCAACAAAAACACGCCCCTCTATTTCGCCAATCTCTTCTTGCAGTCTTGTCATCAATTCTTTCAGTTTGTCTTTGATGACGAAGTGATAGTCTTTGCCGTAGGCATATTTAGCCAATTTGTGATGATCAGGTTGTTCTTCTACCAGGTCTTTCTCGGGGTAGTAGTTATAGAGTAAGGAAACCACTGCTTTAGCTCCTGGGACCAGTTTCGTTGGGTCTAAGCGTTTGTCGAAGTGGTTTTCGAGATAAGCCATTTTCCCATGCGCCTTTTTATGCAACCAGGCTTCAAGCCGAGGTGCCTCTTGGGCTAGAAACTCTGCTTTTGAAACTCCGCAAAAGTCAAAGCCCAACTCAGCGGCTAGCCGTTTGACGATTTGGGTGTTATGGGCGTGCTTTTCTGCCATTTCGCTTTGATCGAATCAACCTGCTATTCAAAAGGAAGAGGGTGACTGTCCTTTTAATTCATTTCGTTTACTACTCTTATACAGTGAAAATGCTAAAAAGGAGCACTAACCGAATAAAGTACCACTTTCTCCTGGTTTTTTCACTTTAAGGTGTTCATATGCCAAGTGTGTGGCTTCTCGGCCTCTTGATGTACGTTTTAGAAAACCTTCTTGTATTAGAAAAGGCTCATAAACTTCTTCAATTGTTTCGGCTTCTTCTCCCACAGCGGTGGCAATGGTGGAAATGCCAACAGGGCCTCCTTTAAATTTTTCAATAATGGTCGAAAGGATACGGTTATCCATATCGTCTAAGCCGTGCGCATCGACATCGAGTGCGTTGAGTGCGATCTCGCTGATTTCCTGCGTTATGGTTCCGGTGCCTTTTACTTGAGCAAAATCTCGTGTTCTTCTTAATAAATTATTAGCGATCCGTGGCGTACCCCTGCTTCTTCTGGCGATTTCGTAAGCGGCGTCATCGTTGATCGGAGTGTTCAGAATATCCGACGACCGCTGCACTATGCGGGTTAATAATTTAGAGTCATAGTATTCCAGTCGGGCGTTGATGCCAAAACGAGCCCTTAAAGGCGAAGTGAGTAGACCCGAACGAGTGGTTGCTCCAACCAAGGTAAAAGGATTTAGTCCAATTTGTACTGTGCGAGCATTTGGACCCGAATCCAACATGATGTCGATCTTGTAATCTTCCATGGCAGAATAGAGGTATTCTTCCACGATGGGGTTAAGGCGGTGAATCTCATCGATGAACAGGACATCTCCTTCTTCTAGATTGGTAAGCAGGCCTGCCAAATCGCTCGGTTTGTCGAGCACAGGACCTGAAGTTACTTTGATGTCAGATTCCAATTCATTGGCAATGATGTGCGATAGCGTGGTTTTACCCAAACCGGGCGGCCCATGTAGCAATACATGGTCGAGCGGCTCTTGCCGCTGTTTGGCAGCCTGTACAAAAATTTTGATGTTAGCAACAACTTTATCCTGACCCGAAAAGTCTTCAAAACTGAGTGGACGTAATGCCCGCTCAATGTCCTTTTCTGTGGAGTCCATCTCCTCTCCGTCGGCATCAAGATAGTCTTCTCGCATAGCTCAAAGGTCAAAAAAAATAATCATACCTGCCTTGGATTTTTGTCTAATTCAAAATTTTTATTAAATTTAATTATTCCAATATGTACTTACATTATAACACTAATATTTATGTAGAATTCTAAATTGATTAAAATGAGAACTTTAAACACACGCAAAAAAACAGTTATTTCCCTAATTCGAGGTATATACGGTTTGTACCTTCTCCAATTAGTTCTTTTTGTAACACTACTTTCTCTTCAATCTTGTGAAAATGAAATTGATCAAGAAACGGAAGTGATTCATGAAGAATTCTTGAAATTTGAAAATGTCCTCCAAAAAGTGGCAAGTGATATGGAAGACAATCGATTAAACGGCACTCTTCTTTCACGTGCTTCTCATATTGAGAAAAATAAGTCTCAGCAGCAAATAGAGAATGAAATGACCGAAGTCGTCCAACCATTGATCGATGGTACCAAGAGGTTGTTGTCTAGCTTAGGTATACCAGAAGATGAATATATTCAGGAGTTTAAAGGTCAAGATGATCCCACGATTGCTCTTATGGGTATGGCGCTTTTAGACGCGTATTTGGAATCTCAGCGTCAAGCTTTGAATAATGAAATTGAGATGACCACTTTTATGTTCAATCAAGCTCAAGCCCAAACTGATAATAAGACTGTTAATTGCTTTTTAGAAGCGACTGGTGTATCTGCAGGTATCGCGATTGTAGGTGCTTTTACAGGTGCTGCTTTAACAAAAACCAAATTGTTGGCAGCTGTTAAGAAAATGGCGAAGGTAGTTGGAAAAAGAACTTTAGGTGTAGTCGGACTTGCCATTATTGTAGGCGAATTTACGTGGTGCATGAATCGCTAATTATCAAGAAAATATGAAGCTATGATTATCAAAATACCATATAACATCTTCTTGCTAGTATGGTGCTTGGCAGGTGTAATTGTTTTAGGCTATGATTTAGTCATGAGAGTGTACAATGCTGAGTTTACTATGTCTGCTCTGTTGGCAACCGAGATATTTTGGTTTTTAAGTTTTCTAATTTACTCCATTAGTTACTTGGTTTATGTAAAAAAAGAAAGCAATCGCTAGAATCAACGTAGATCGACAACTCTAGTACATAGGAATTGATCGTTTCATTAAAAGATGATTTCCTATTTTCAGATTTTACGTAGTTATCCTTGATTGCCAAAATAAATTACTAGGTTATCTTCGCTCCTAATGGAACGTATGGATAGGAATAAGA
>ENA-OUOG01000096-OUOG01000096.1-marine-metagenome-genome-assembly--contig:-NODE-96-length-102427-cov-6.408100_pt1 | contig 102427 bp, 64 predicted proteins | sample MGYA00248635_ERZ508505 | MGnify/ENA primary metagenome ERZ508505 (study PRJEB26176, sample SAMN06267871) | marine metagenome | isolation source: Saanich Inlet, British Columbia, Canada | place: Pacific... | reverse complement strand
TTCCACGAGCGAGACGGCGACATCGAAGGGAAGGGCCGGAAAGGCGACGCCCGCCTGCGCGGCGACATCCCGCTTTAGCTTGCGCGCGCGCCTCTTGGCGCTGCCCGATGCCTTGGCGACCATCGCGGCTGGTGATGCGCGCACCGCACGCGTCGTCACGCGTGCCCCGCGCGAGTCGTTGTGCGTGCCGCCCGATCTGAGATCTGAGATCCGTCGTCGTTGTTCGTTTTCGTCGAAACGCCTTTTCGTGATTTTCGTTTCACGCGTCGTTTCGGCTGTTTCTTTGTGTCACCGCCGCGCTCGTAGACTATTGCAAACTTCCTCGCGCGTCTCTCGTCGCTCGTCTAAATCATCACGCCGCGCACGGCGTCATCACGCCGCGCACGGCGCGCGCGTCGGCGCTTGTTTCGTTCGCCGCTGTTTCCCAGGAATGAACGGCGGCGGCGGCGCGGGCGCCGGTCGCTTCGTCCCCGCTGACGATTTGCTCTGCGCCTCTTGCTGTCGACCTCCCCGGGACTTCGAAACGGGTCTCCCGTGTCCGCTCCGCTCGTCGTGCACGGCCGTGGTCGCCGCGTCGTCGCTGTCGCCGCTCGGTTTCTCCCCCGCCGACCCCGCGGGAGTGGGATCGTCCTCCTCCGCGCCCGACGAGTCGGGCTCGCGAGTGAGGTCTCGAGTCGTCCCCTCGCTCGGAGGCGACTCGCCCCGAGTCGTCGTCTCACGAGATGACCCTCCCGACGCCACGTCGCGCGCCCGCGTTTCGATCGCGGGACGAGTCGCCTCTTCCGACCCGGACCGGGATCCGTACGCGTGCGCCGCGTAACCAAGACTCGGGCGTTTCGCGGTCGGCTTCGCGGGCTTCGTCGTCGTCGTCGTGTCTCCGCCGCTCCCCGATCCCGAGCCGCTGGGGACGTGCGAGCCGGATGTCCGAGCGGCGCGAGCCGCCTTCGAGGCGGCGCCGTTTTCGTTTTTCTTCTCATCCGCGATCAACGCCAGAAGCTCCGCGCGCGTCGCCGTCTTGAGCGTCGCCATCTCGCTCTCGTAGACGGAGATGTCGAGGTTCGTGACCACGACACCTCCCTCCATGCTGGCTTTGTGGATCGCCGCGCGGTCGTACGCCCTCGCCGCGAGCTCCTCGGTGGCGAAGAAACCCAGGTGCAGCTGCTTTCCCCCGACGTTAATCTGGCCGTGCCACTTCCCAGTTTGCTTCAGCAACGAAACGCCGCGGTACTGCGACGTCTGCGTCCCGTGCCTTCGCGCCTTCGCGCGCAACGTCGCCACGAGCTCGGACACGGACACGCGACGAAGCGCGTCCATCTCGCCGGCGTATTCCCGAAGCGGGTAGTTCGTCTGCGCCGCGGCACCCGCTTTGTTGATCGCCGCGCGATCGAAAGCGCGCGCGGCTTCCTCTTCGGTGTCATGGTCGCTGCGAAAAAAAAATCGCGGGAAACGGTCAGTCGATGAGTCATCTCGCAGATTTTCCGAAAATGCTCACGTGGAAACAGATGCAGACGCCGAGAAAAAGCGAAATCCGACGCGACGGGAAGACGTCTGGGAACGCGTCGCGTCGATGGGTTCGGGGACGGCGCGTCGCCGCCGCCCGAGCACCGCGTGTGTCGTGTATACGCACCCTAAGCTCGTCGTCTTTCCCGCGGCGGAGATCTGCGCGCGCCACTTCTTCGTGGGGCGAAACAGGGTCACGCCGCGGAACTTTGAGCTTTTGGGAGGCATCGTTCCTCTTCAACGAGCGCTCGTCGCGTCGGACCGGTGGCCGTCTAGCGTCGAGGTCCGCTTCAAGGCAGCCACGACGTCGAGAGGCTTCGCTTGGGACGCCCACGCGACGTCACGCGATCGAGCTCGTGTCCTCCGGGGTTCCACCGCGGGTCTTCGACCGGGTGTTTCGCCGCGGCCGTCGGTGTTCGATTTCGAAGCGCGCGCGAAAAGCGCCGAACCGCCGGCGTCCTGCAATTCGCGAAACGCGCGCGACCGCGGACTCGCCCGGTTCGCGAGACGCCGAGGGAACCGAAAGCCGACGCGGACGTCGAACGTCCCGGGATGCGTGCGCGTGCGCGCGTGTGCGTCGCGTCGCGGGCGTCTGCCTCCGCAGCGCGCGCGCGCGTCAGCTTTAATCGCTTTTCGAAGCGCTTTTCAGATGGATATTTTCGATTGCCGCGTCAGCGGGCATTCGACGCCCAGGCACGGTCTGTTCCGGGTCTAAATCGCCCGATGTCGGTTTGGATTAAAATCTCGTTCTTCGACCATCTTGAATCGAAAGCGCGCGCACGAAGGAGGACGCATGCTGTTGACAGGAGGCACGCTGGAACTCAAAACGCGTCGGCGCCTACAAAAACGGGGAAAGGTCGCGCGGACGCACAGGCGGGAGCGCACACGCGACAGCCTTCGCGGCGCACGCGCGGGATGGCGCTTTAAGTCGGCGGTGTGCGGAGTGAAAGCGCGGGCGTCAGACCTCTCCGACCGCGGGAGATCGAGGCGTTTACCGCTCGCGGGGCTACCGAACCCTCGCAGCCCGATTCTGTTTGCCCTCGTCGTCGACAACACTGCGTGAAGAAAAACGCACGACGCGGCGTCAGTGGCGTGAACCGCGGTTCCGTGCCTGTCGATCCGTCTCGGCGGTGCGAAGATGGCGGAGATGCTTGAGCGAGCCGCGACGCGCGTGGCGCGCGGATGGGGCGCGGCGCTTTCGCGTCGGCGTACCCGCGCGACCGGAGACGCGGACAATGACGCGAGCACTTCCTCGTACGCGTCTTCGTCGGGGGATGCGTACCCCGGCCGTGGAGGTTTCCGCTTGGTCGGAAGGCTAGACGCGGACACCGGCGCGAACGCAGCGCGCCGCGCGCCTCGCACGATCACGCGCGCTCGCGTGCCGGCTTTCGCGTCCCTCTCTGCGGGCATGAGCCCGACGGAGAACGGAGACGGTGACGAGACGAGCGGCGGTGACAAAAAAGAATCCCCCGAAGAATCCGCGGACGCCGCGGCGTCTTCGTCGGGCGACCCCGACCAGGCGCTCATCGGTGAGACCGTGATTTACGTCGAGGACGACTCGGAGAGCGGGTTAACCAAGATCACCGTCATCACGAGCGACCGGGTGAACCTGATGGCGGATATCGGAAGCGCGTTCGGCTCGATGGGAATCAGCGTGCAGTACGCGGAGATGCGCTGCGGAGCGGACGGGTTCGTGGAGAACACGTTCGTCGTCGCCGGGCCGGATCTGGGACCCATCAAGTGGGAGAGCTGGGAACTCCTCAAGTCTCGGTTGAAGGCGTCTTGCCAGAAGCGCGGTCGCTCGAAACCGTGGCAAGAACGCGAGTCGAGGCTTCGAGAGCTGTTTTCGCGCATCGACCAGATGGGTACCGGATACATCGGCCAAGAAGACCTCGACATGTTCGCGCAGAGTCTCCGCATGCCGCGCGCGTTCGTGCACGATTTCGTGGACGAAGGTGACCAGAGCGGGACGGGGAAGATGTCGTTCGAGGAGTTCGCCGCGTTCGTGCGTTCCAAGGAGATCTCGTTACAGGCGTCCTTCGACGGGTTGAATCCCGACGCGAAAGGCCGGATCAAAGGGTCGCGGTTGAAGAAGAACCTGAAGAACCTGGAGATTCGCGCCGGGCGGTACAATACGCGCAAGAAGATTCGGGCGAAGGGCGTGGAGCGCATGTTACGGTACGTGGATGACGAGTCGATCATCACGGCGAGCGATTTCCGCGACATGATGATCCTCATTCCGTCCGGGCAGCTGCAAACGGTTTCGCCGTACTACATGAAGGTCGGTTTGGACATCGGCCCGCGGCGTTTACCGATTCCGGACAGGCGCAAAGACGGGTCTCCTTGGGGTCACCTCTTCGCGGGAGGCATCGCCGGTGTCGCTTCGCGAACCATGAGCTCACCGCTTAACGTCGTCGCGGTGCGTTCCATCGCGGGGGGCGGCGACGGCCGCGGCCCGTCGAACATGCGGGAGATCTTCGCCTCGATGCGCGGCATCGTCAAAGCGGAGGGCGTGCGCGGCTTGTTCAAGGGGAACACCGCGAACAGCGTTTCGAGCGCGCCGGGCAAGGCGATCGATTTCTTCGCGTACGCCGCGTACAAGGGTCTGCTGACCGGAAACGGTGACCGCGAGCCCACGAACCTCGAGCGCTTACTCGCCGGCTCGCTGGCCGGCATGACGAGCGATACCATCCTGTACCCCCTCGAAGTCGTGTCCACGCGCGTCACGATGGACAGCGGCAAGTACGGCGGGGTAGCCAAAGCGCTCGTTTCCATAGCGAAGAAGGAAGGCATCAAGGGTCTGTACGCGGGCTGGGGCTGTGCGATGATCGGTGTCGTGCCGTACGCCGGGTTCTCGTTCGGGTGCTACGATATCTTATCCGCGAAGTACCGGGAAGCCGCCGGCGTGGACAGCGCCGGCGCGCTCCCCACGTTGTTCATCGGGTGCCTATCGGGTTTTCTGGCGTCCACGGTTTCTTTCCCGCTGTACAACGCGACGGTCAAACTGCAGTCCGGCGCGGCGATCGCCGGCCTGCAAGGCGAAGCCACGATGATGAACGTGCTGAGAGCCACCATGGCGAACGGCGGTCCGCGCGCGCTGTTCAAGGGCTGGTTCCCGTCGGCGATGAAAATCGTGCCGCAGGCGGGGACGTCGTTTGCCGTGTACGAGGTGATCAAGCGCGCGATCGACAGAGATAACTTCGGGAGCGACGACGACGACGACGACGAGGATTAGATACCTTACTTAGTTTGTTAAACATACATACTTAACTGATTTGCATTTAAAAGACGCGTGCGTGCTCTACTTCTTCAGCGTGCCGAGCACGGTCCTGTGCCTCGGGTCGGTGTCGACGGTGTGCACGTGCTCGAACCCGCACTCCGCGAGCAAGCCCTCGATGTCCACCGTGTAGTACTCGTTGCTGTGCGGCTCCGTGCTCTTCATGAGCGTGAACAGCGCGGGGGGCAGTTTCTGGATCACAGGGCTCTTCGGGTTGTTGTCCGTCATCACGAACGTCCCCCCCGGCTTCAACACGCGCGCCGCCTCGGTCATCAGCGCGCGCGTCGCGCTCTCCGGGCACTCGTGAATGACAAACGCCAGCGACACGACGTCCACCGAGTCGGACTCGAGTTTAGTGTCCTCGCCCAGGCCGTGCACCCACTCCCTTTTCTCCGCCCCCTCCACGCCCTCGTCCCGGTGCTTCGCGACCGCGAGCATGTACGGCGACAGGTCCATGCCGATCATCCGCGCCTCGGGGAACGCGCGGGAGATGTACTGCGTGCTGATGCCGACGGAGCACCCGACGTCGAGGATGGTTTTTGGCTCGCCCCCGGCGTGCGCGTCGACGTGCGCGCGTAGCGCTTCGGTGTACGAGTCGCGCAGGCGCGCCTGCGCGACTTCCGCGGTGATTCTGTCCTTGGGGTAGACTCTAAGGGCCATGGAGTACGTCGCGGGCTCAGCCTCGAACGCCGCGAGCCAGCAGAGGTTGCCCTCGGCGTACGCGTGGAACGGCTTGAGGTAATACTCGGGGTACTCGATGGCGTCGTTCTTGATGGCGTCGAAGTGCTTCTGGATGCTGGGGTCCTTCTCAAGCCTCGCGGCGATGTCGCGCCACGCCACGCCGTTCTTCTCCGCGGTGTTGATCAGCGTGCGCCGCGCCATGGGCTTCATCAGGCCCTCGTACAGGACCTTGTTGTTGATGGCCGCGTCCACAACCTTGGACAACACGTCATCGCCGGCCCAATCGGGTTTGGCCTTCTGCGTCGCCTCCGCGGCGCGCGGGACGAGCGCGGCGCCGCGCCGGGCGGCGCCGCCGCGAGGGCGCGCCGAGGACGGCACGACCACGCGCGCGGGGGCAGCGCTGGCGGCGGTCATCATCTTCGGCTCGACGAGACGCCGCGCGGAGAGGAGTGAACGGTCGCGCGACGACGCGCGTTGTCGTCGCTCACCGCCAGCTGAGAATCTTCATCTCGCTTGCGAACGTCCGATTGGCCACGCCAATCGGCGAGATTAGACCGTCGGTAGACCGTCGTTTCTTTTTCTTTTTCTTTTTTCTTTGCGCGACTTTTTTTTCTCTCGTTCTCGCTGCTGGCTCGCTCTCCCTGCTTGAAGCAACCACCCGAATCCGAAGCATCAAATTTGCGCGTGCCCATTCGTCGCCCGCCACCCCTCGGCGCGCGCGCGTCCGTCGGCACATCGTCGTCGGGATGACGGCGGCGGCGGAGGCTGCGCGCGAGATGGCGCTCGCGGAGCTCCTCGGCGAGGTGGACCGAGACGGCGCGAACGACGCGCGCGTCGCGCGTGACGGTGGTGCCCATTCGGCGCCCTTGGACCTCGATCTCGGCAACCTCGACATCACCACGGGAGCGGGCGACGCGGACGAGGAGGCGTTCGCGCGGCTCCTCGGCGTGGGCGTGGGCGACGCCGAGGGCACGCTGGACGTGGAGCTCGTGAAGTACGCGGACCACGACGTGGTGAGGAACGTGATGAAGTCCGAAGGCTCCGAGGATCTGAAAGCCAAGGCGAAGGAGGTGACGGCGAAGCTTCGCGCGGTGGAGCTCGAGTCCATTCAGGATTACGTCGCCGAGAGCGAGAACCTCTCTTCGCTGCACGCGCAGATCGAGGGGTGCGATTTGGTGTTGGGTTCGATGGAGAAGCTACTCAGCGGGTTCAAAGACGACCTCGGGAAGATCGGCGGCGAGATCAAGAGCCTGCAGGAACAGAGCGTCGAGATGAGCGTCAAGCTGAGTAACCGGAAACTCGCAAACGCGTTGCTCGGCGATTTCGCGCACCAGATCACGCTCCCTTCCGATCTGATTCGCGCCGTCTGCGAGGACGAAGTCGACGAGGCGTACTTGAAGCACCTCGTGCGCCTGGACAAGAGGTTGCGTTTCCTGAAGACGGACCCGAACGCCGCGGCTTCCGCGGCGGCGCGGGACGTCGCGCCCGAGTTGGCGCGCCTCCGCGCGAAAGCCGCGCTGAAAGCCAGGGACTTTCTGATGCAGAAGCTGTATTCGCTGCGCCGGCCGAAGACCAACGTGCAGATCATCCAGCAGAACGTGCTGTTGAAGTACAAGTACCTGGTGGCGTTCCTGCGCGCGCACGCGCCGGAGATCCTGGTGGAGATACGCGCGTGCTACGTCGAGACCATGTCCGGATTGCTGAAACAGGCGTTGCAAGGCCACGTCCGGTCGCTCGCGGAGCTGCAGAGAAGCGCGCCGCGGGAGCTGCTCGTGCCGGACGACAGCCACACGGCGGCGGCGGCGACGAAGCGAAACGCGGCGACGACGACGGAAACGTCATCCTCCCCGTTCGCGCTCGGCGCGCGCGCGGACGTCCTGGACGCGCTGGAGACGTCTCCCCCGCTCGTCGCGCACCAGGCTCAGTCCTCGGGTCGGAAGTTGCCGCACGAGAAGCTGTTCCGCAGCTCACACAAGCTGCTGATGGACACGGCGACGTTTGAGTTTTTGTTCTGCGAGGAGTTTTTCGGGAAGGACGGCGACGCGGCGACGGCGTTCTCCGACATCTTCGGCCCCGCGGCGGCGGTGATGAACGAGCAGATGCTGGCCGGCGGGTCGTCCTCCGTGGCGCACGACTTGCTGCGCGGCGGGAATCACGACGTGGTGGGGCTGGTTCTGATGCTCCGCGTGAACGCCGAGCACCAGTCCATCATGCGCCGCCGGGGCGTCCCTTGCCTGGACCGCCACCTGCACGGCGTCGAGCTCTCGCTGTGGCCCAAGTGCAAAGCCGCGTTTGACGCGCACCTCACGTCGGCGACGCGAGCGGCGGCGGACCCCGCGAAGGTGGCGCGCCTGTGGACGGACGACACCTCGGCGCACCCCGTGGCCGGTCGCTTCGCCGACCTCGCCGCCTCGATGCTCGCGGCGTCCGGAGACGCCCTGGCGCACTTCGGGCAGATTGAGCAAGACGTCGAGCGGCTCCAAAACGCCGTCGCGGCGCTGCTTCTTCGGGTCGCCGACAAGTTCGCGGACGCCAGACGACGCGCCGCGTTCCTGGTCAACTGCTGCGACCGCGTGTGCGCGGTGCTGGCGGAGGCGCGCGTCATCGGGCCGCTGGACGGCGCGCTCGCGGCGGTGGGGGGCGAGAGCCTGGCGGAGTGCGCCACGCACAGGGCGTTCGAGGAGCGCGCGCGGCAAAACGCCGACGCGTTTGCCGATTCTATTCTCGAAACGCACTTCGGCGCGCTCGTTAAATTTGCGCGCGACGCCGAGGCGGCCCAATCGGGTCTGGATCTCACGACCGCGGCTTCTGTGATGGACGATTTCGGTGCGAGGTGGCGGGGTTTCGTGGACGCGGCCAAGGCGGAGACGCGCTCCGCCTTCGACAACGCCGCGCGAGGAGACGACGCGCTCAAACGCGTCGCGTCAAAGCTGAGCGCGACGTACGCGCGGGTGGCGGGGCCGGAGGGTGTGCTGGCGCGCGCCGAGAACTCCGCGGCGGCGGAGATTCGAGCGCGCGCCGTTCCCGGCGCGACGCTGGCGCACGAGTTCCAAAAGGCGTTTTCGTTTTCGAACGGGTAGGCGAGCGAGCTATTCTAACGACGAGCGAGCGAGCTACGACGCGTGCGGTTCAGGAGATCGAGAGACGTCGACGTCGTTCATTCCGTATACGCCGCGGCGCTTTTTTTTCATCGGCGACGCGCGCGACGCGTCTCGGGTCTCCTCGGCGGACGCGCGACCGCCTCCTTCAGGCGGTTTGCTTCTTCGGCGGCTTAGCATTCGGCGAATTCTTCTTCTTGGCCGCCTTGGCCGCCTTGGCCGCCTTCTTGGCCGCTTTCATCTCCCTCTCCCGCGCCTTCCTCTGGTCGCCGAGCTTCTCGACCGTCTCGTCCAGCGTTCTCTTCTCAATCGTCTTCTCCAGGTCCCGGTTCTTCGCCTTCCACTTGCCCCGCGCCCAGTGGTAGTCCTCGAACACGGGGTGCGGCTGGAACTTCCTGTAGTTGATGAACGGCAGGAGCTCCCAGCCCTGGCCCTGGCACGTCGTGCACTCCTTGACGCCCTTGCCGTTGCAGTAGTTGCAGTCGTAGTACCCGCCGTTGTCCTCAAACTCCGTCATGCGGCGCTGAATCGTCATCGCGCGCCTCTCGTCGCGCGCGACACGCTCCATCACGCCGTGGCCGTCGCACTTGGGGCACTTCATCAAACCAGACCTGAAACACTTCTTGCAGTTGTGTTTGAACAGGTGCGGCTTGTACTCGCGCACGCCCACCACGAAGTTGTACCAGAAGCCAGCCTGCGGGGAAAAGAGGAGACGCGGAGCGCGGGCGCGACGACGCGGAAGCGGAGAAGAGGGTTAGGTTTGTTCGTTCGCGAAACAAAAGACGCCTTCTGAAAATCGCGCGGAGCACCGATCGGGGTGGGTCGCGCGGGCCGTCCGAAGCGCGCGCGTCTGGAAACTACGCCCGGACATCGTGCCCCTGTGCGTGCGAAGCCGAAATCGCCCGGGGAAACGAGATCGCGGCGTGCACGTACCCCCGCGGCCGTGGCCATGACGCCTTTGAGGGTATCCATCTCTCTGCTTCGCTCTTATCTGCCTGCCGCCGACGGCGCTTTTCCGAACCACCGGCGGGGGTCCGACGCGGGTCCGCTGGGACGCGACGGCCGAGAATCCGTCGGTGCTGTGTGGCGTGCCGAGGTGGCAACCTCGCGGGACGCCAATTGACGTGCTGACGCGCGCCTCCGCGTATGGCGACGCACTTTTGGCGGCTCTGCACCGGAAAGCGGACGAAGTCAGGACGACTTGCAGGCGCATTTCTGCGTGACTTTTTCCCTTCAGGAGTCTTTCGGGCGCCGGGGCGCCCGACTCTTTCACTGCTCCGCGCGCTGGCCAGCATGTCGCACGCGCGCCAGCCGTTCAGCCGCGGCGCCGTCGTGACGGGCGTCAAGGCGAAGCGCTCCGCGGTGAAGCACCCGCCCGAGCTGAACCGGAGCGTCGACACGCGACGCGTGAAGTGGGACATTGTCAAACCGTGGATCGCCTCGCGCGTCACCGAGCTCCTGACCGTGGAGGACGACGTGTTGATCGCGATGATCTACAACCTGCTGGAGCAGGACCAGGTGCACAAGAACGGCGTGTACGTGTACTCCCAGCTGCAGACGTTCCTGGAGAAGGACACGGACGTGTTCATGCGCGAGCTGTGGGACATGTTGGTGAGCGCGAACGCGAATCCGAGCGGCATCCCCCAGAAGTTCATCGACGAAAAAGCCGCCGAGCTTCGGCGACAGAAGGCGGTCGCGGACGAGCTGCGGCGTCGCCAGCGCGAGTCCGACGACGCCGCGAGGCGGCAACGCGTCAAGCTCGAGGTCAAGCCCGAGGTCAAGCCCGAGGTCAAGCCCGAGCGCGGCGAGGAGCGGGACCGGGGCGAGGGAAGGTCGCCGCGGCGGGGGGACCGCGACGACGACCGGTCTCGTCGGCGGCGCGATGACAGCTGGGAGGAGCGCCGGTACCGTTCGCGGAGTCGGTCGCGCTCGCCGCGCGCGCGGAGCCGCGACCGGCGCGAGCGGGACGACCGGCACGACAGGCCCGCTCGGGGTCGAAGCAGGGACGGCGACCGCGGGAGGAGGGCCGGAAGCCCCGATGGAAGACGCGACAGAAGGTGACGTCGATCGCGAACAGACATTAGTCTACGTTGGTTGGATACAGTATCATCGCTTCTTTTTCTTCCCGCCGCTCTTCCCGCCCGCCTCGCTCTTCCTCTTCCTCTCTTTCGGTTTCTCCTCGTCCCGCTCGCCCTCCGACGCGTCGCTGGGCTCGTCACGGGTCGCCCCGAGCGCGTGCTTGACCATCCGGCCCGCGGCGGCGGCGTCCACCGTGCTCCGCGCGGTTTTGCCCGCGGCGCGGCGCTCCGCCGCCGCCGCCTTGTCCAGCTTCGTGCGGTACAGCGCGACGCGCTCGAGCTCGCGCTTGACCGCGTGGTCCGCGGGGTCGAGCCCAACCGCCTTGAGGTACATGCTGAACAGCGTGCTCACGGCGTTGGCCATGGAGACGTGCACTTTGGCGCGCTCGAGCGGCGTGAGCGCCGCCTCGAGCTCGCGGCGGTCAAGCGCCAGGATGGGCGCCAGGCCCGTCTCCACCGACGCCACCGCCGCCTCGAAACGCTCGAGCTGCGACTTGACGTCCTCGGGGAGGCTCAGGGACTCCATCGGAACGCGAACGTGCTCTCTGAGGGAGCGTACAGGCGAGTCCCGAAAACGTCGTCCGTCGAGCGCGCGTGACGTGGACGGTCCGTCCGCGCGAGGGGAAGTGAGGCGGCGGCGGCCCTGATGCGGGAGGATTCAGCCGATTTTTTTTTTTTTTTCGCGAGCCCGGCGACGGGTTTCGTGGAAATCGCGAAACACGCTCGCTCGGCTTCGAACCAGACTCGCTGCGCGAGAAAGACGGAATCGATTTCGTTCCACTTGTCGAGCGCCGATGACGCGTCCGTCTGTCCACCGTCGTCGGATAACTTCGACGACCACACGTACGCGCGTGAGCGCACGGACGACGCACGCGATGGCGGAGCAACCGAGCGCGCCGAAGCGCCACAAGCTCGTCGGGTACAAGAACTTCAAGCGGCACAACCCCATGTCCGACCGGTTCGCGATGCACGGCTTCCACCACGTGGAGTTTTGGTGCGGCGACGCGACGACCGCCGCATCGCGCTTCTCCGTGGGACTCGGGATGCAGCTCATCGCCAAGAGCGACCTGAGCACGGGGAACAAAAGTTACGCCTCGTACGTGCTCAACTCGAACGACCTGACGTTCGTGTTCAGCGCCGCGTCGTACCGACCCGCCGGGGACGACGACGCGGGGTCTTCCGCGCCGTTCCCGGCGCACGACCCGAGCGCGATGCGCGCCTTCGTGGACAAGCACGGCCTCGGCGTGCGCGCGGTGGGCGTGTCGGTTGACGACGCGAGGCAGGCGTACGAGGCGTCCGTCGCGAACGGCGGGCGCGGGGTGCTACCTCCCACCGACCTCGGCGGGGGCGCCGTGATCGCCGAGGTGAGCCTGTACGGCGACGTGGTGTTGCGGTACGTCTCCGGCGTCGACGACGAGACGAAAAAAACGTTTTTGCCGAAATACGCCGACGCGCGGCCGCCGTCGACCGCCGCGCCTCTGACGTACGGCCTGCGGCGCCTGGACCACGCCGTTGGGAACGTGCACGACCTGCTCGAGACCGTGGACTACATCACCGCGTTCACTGGGATGCACCAGTTCGCGGAGTTCACTGCGGAGGACGTCGGCACCGTGGACAGCGGCTTGAACTCGATGGTGCTCGCCAACAACAACGAGTTCGTGCTTTTGCCCGTGAACGAGCCCACGTTCGGGACGAAGCGCAAGAGCCAGATCCAGACGTACCTGGAGCAGAACGACGGGCCCGGGCTGCAGCACCTGGCGCTCAAGACGGACGACGTGTTCGCGACCGTGCGCGCGATGCGCGCGCACGGGGGTGGGCGCGGCGGGTTCGAGTTCCAGGCGCCGGCGTCGGCGGAGTATTACCAAAACATGAAGGCGCGCGTCGGGGAAGACGCGCTGAGCCCGGAGCAGTTCGCGCAGGTGCAGGAGCTGGGGTTGCTAGTGGACAGGGACGACCAGGGCGTTTTGGTGCAGATCTTCACCAAGCCGCTGGGCGACCGGCCCACGGTGTTCATCGAGATCATCCAGAGGGTGGGGTGCGCGCGCGAGCCGAAGCCGGAGACGGACGGAGCGTTGCCCGAGCGCGAGCAAGCCGCGGGCTGCGGCGGCTTCGGCAAGGGCAACTTCTCGGAGCTCTTCAAGAGCATCGAGAAGTACGAGCGAACGCTCGAGGTGTGAGGCGAGGCGTTTGCTATATACTACGCACTATCGTATCCTTCCACTTAAACTACGGGTCACTTTCGAATCACATGTTCGCGAAAGGGTTACTTTGCGCGTAGTGTCCTCCGCCAACAGAATGTTGGCCGTGCTGCGCAGGCGCGCCCCCGCCGGGTATCATCTGCTGCCCCCCCATCCCGAACCCCTGCGGCTGCATTTGCGGCATCTGGCCACCCATCACCGCGCCCTGCTGCATTTGAGGCATCGTTCCTCCGCCGTGCATCATACCCTGCTGCTGCGCCATCATCATCTGCTGCCGCATCATCATCTGCTGCTGCTGCTGCTGGAACTGCTGCTGCGTGTGCATCACGCCGGGCTGATGCGCGAATCCGCCCATCTGCGACATCTGCGCGCCGGGCATGTGCATCTGCGCACCGGGCATCATGCCCTGCATACCACCCATCATGCCCTGCATGCCTCCCGTCGCGCCGAACCCGCCGCCCATCACGCCCATCACGCCCGCGCCCGTCGACGCCGCGGGCGCGTCCGGCTCCTTAGGCTTGGGCTTCGGTTTCGGCGCGCTGACGCCGATGGAGGCGCCCAGGTCGCCAAACGGGTCGGGGGACGACGTCGAAGGCTCATCCGCGAGCAACTGCCCGACGACACCCATCCCTCCGGTTCCCATACCACCCATGTGAGGCGCGCCCACGCCTGCCACCGCGCCGCCCACGCCACCCATCGCGCCGCCGACGCCACCGCCGGTACCGAACTGGCCAAATGAACTGGACGCCGCCGCCGACGTCTGCGGCGCGCCATAGGACCCGCCGAGCGGCTGCGGAGGCGCGCCGCCGAAACCCATGCTTCCCATGCCGCCGGGCTGCGCCATGCCCCCACCCCCGAACAGGTCGTCGCTAAGCATCGGCCGGCCCGCGTTAGGCGGCGCGGGAGCCGGCGCGGGAGCCGGCGCGGGAGCCGCCGGAGCCGGCGCGGGGGCCGCTGGGGCCACTGCCGGCACAGCCGCGACTGCCGGCGCGGGAGCGGGCGGCGGCGGCGCCGCGACGTTCATCGAGCCGAACATGTCTCCGGGAGCATTCTGCGGCTGTGTCTGCGGTTGCGCGGGCGCGGGCGCGGCAGCAGGCGGAGGTGCGAGTGTCATCGACCCGAAAATGCTAGGAGCCGCGGTTTGTGCGGCGGGAGCCGCGGGCGGCGCCGCAGGCGCCGCGAACATGGCGCCGAACATGTCAGGCGCCGCAGCTTGAGCGGGCGCCTGAGGCGCCGGCGCAGGCGCCTGAGGCACCGGTGCCGGCGCCTGAGTCGCCGGGGGCGCCCCGAACATCGACCCGAACATGTCCGGCGCAGCAGCGGTCTGCGGTGCGGATTGCACAGCTGCAGGCGCGGGTGGCGCGATCGACATGGAGCCGAACATGTCCTGCGCCGCGGGCGCGCGAGGCGGCGCCGGAATCGCGAGCGCCGGCGGCTGTTGTGGCTCCGGCGGCTTCATCGCCGTGGGCGGCGTGTTGCTGAAGGCGTTCCAGCCGTTCCCATCCGCGAAGCCCCCGTTGGCGCCGTTCGTCTGCGCGCTCATCGGCGGCGCGGCAGCCGCGGGCGTCGCCACGAACGCCGACGCGAGCTGCGACTGCGCGTCCGACGTAGTGGGGCTGATGAATCCGCCGAGCCCGAAGGGGTCCGCCGCCGCGGGCGCGGGCGTCGCCGCCGCAGGCGGCTGAGGCTGCTGGGGCTGCTGGAACTGCTGTCCAGGCGGCGCCACGCCGAAGTTTGCAAACGAGGATTGTTGCACGACCGGCGCCTGCGGCGCCTGCGGCGCCTGCTGCGCGGGTGCCTGCTGCGCGGGCGCGGGTCTCTCTCCCTCAAACCGTCGTTCGACGAAAACCTGCCGGATGAAGTTTTTCAGCGCCGCGGTTTTCGTGTTCTCCACCATCGGGCAGGAGCGTTCGTTTTCCGTGCCGTACCACCCCGCGAGGAACTTGGCACGCGCGGCGTCGTTTCCCTCCTCGTTCGCGAGCTGCACCTCCTCCTTGGAGAACTTCGAGGACGAGATGGACTTAACGCGGAATTGGAAATCGCGGTGGACGCCCGCGCACGCCGTGCACAGGAAGGTGCCGAACGCGACGCAGACGTACTGCGGGGCGCGTCCGCCGTGGCCCACGCACGTCATGCACTGCTTGTTGCCCGCGCGGTGCGACATTTCGCGCAGCATTTTCTCGTGCTTGACATCCTCCTTGGAGTTCATGGCCGCCGCGGGGCCTGCCGGCGGCTACCGCGCGTTCGCTCCCCTTTCAGATGCGCACGCGCTTTTCGCCACGTGCTCGTCGAGTCACCGAAACGTCGGCGAGAGACGAACGCGCTGAGGTTTGTCCTGAGACGGAGCCTCGACGACGGCTCGAGGGGTCGAACCCGCGCGGGATCGGTACCCTTCCGCGCGACGTGTGCGCGCGGCTTGGTGTGTCACGAGTTGGTCTCGCGCCTCGTCGTTTCCCCGAAGGAAGACGGAGGGCGCCGGATGAGATCTCGTCGTCAACGTCTTTTTCCGAGATGTTCTTTTTGATCCGCGGCGGGAGATCTTCCAGCAGCTCGAAAAAAGCTGACTGTGCGTGTGCCGACTACGGATCTCAGATCCTCCGGGCGCGCGACATGCCGCCGTCCCCGAGGATCCGCGAGGTGCACGGCGACGGAGACGAGGTCGAGGAGGAGGAGGATGACGATGTCCTGGCTGATTTCGCGTTCGAGCGCGGGACGGGCATCGTCGGGGGAGACCACCTCGCGCGCGTGGCGTCGGCGGAAAAAGGTTCGCCCGACGCCAAGGCGGCCGCCGGTCCCTCCTCGAGCTTCGGGGACGATCCGGGCGTGGCGGCGACCATGGCGGTGGCGCGCATGATGTCCGCGACGGGCGCGAAGAGCCTCCCGCAAGGCCTGGTCCGCTTGATGTCCCCGTACCAGGCGCACTACGACGAGCTCAAGATGCTGGGCAAAGGGGGGTTCGGCAGCGTGGTCGCGGCGGTTGGCCGGCTGGACGATCGACCCGTCGCCGTGAAGAAGATCCACTTCAAGAGCGCGGCGCCGCCGTGGGCCAAGAACGACGCCATCGAGAGTCTGCACGAAGAGCTTCTGAGGGAAGCGCGCGCGCTGGCGCTGATGGATGACCCGAGGGTGGTGAAGTACCACTCAGCGTGGATCGAGCCGCGCTGGTCGAAACTCGCGTCGATGTCGGGCGACGCCGCGCCCGCGTCCGGCGCCGAGACGGACTCGAGCGCGCCGGGCAGAAACCGCGACGGCCTGGTCCGCAGGCCGTCGCTGCTGTTCGCGGACGTCAACAGCGACGACGACGACGACTCGGGGTCGTCGTCGTCGGAAGAGGAAACGGAGTCCGAGTACTCCGAGACTGGATCGGTCGCGACGGACGGTCGGGGTACGCCGTCTCTGGAGTTGCCGGACGGCCGAGTGAAACGCGTGAAGAGCGTGGTGTGGACCCCCGCCGCGCGCGCCGCGGCGGCGGCTCGTTGGCCGTACACCCTGTACATCTCCATGGAGCTGTGTCCGGGAACGACGTTACGCGATTGGATCCGGGTACGGCCGCGCGGCGATATCCAGGCGGGCGCGGGAACGCACATTTTCCGCTCGCTGTGCGAGGCGCTCCGGTACATACACGCGCACGGCTTGATTCATCGGGACGTTAAGCCCGCGAACGTGCTCGTGCACCGGGGCTCGTCCGCGCTGGAGCCCACGGTGAAGCTCATGGACTTCGGTTTGGCGGTGTTCGACGACCGGGTCGAGCGGAACGACCGAGGCGCGCGGACCGTGTACGCGGAGAGCGGCGGCGGGAAAACGTCCAACGACGCGAAAAAGAAATTCTCCGTCGGCGTCGGTACCGCGAGCTATTGCGCCCCCGAACAACGCGGCGGCACGGGATTGTACTCCTCCGCCGTGGACATGTACAGCACGGGCGTGGTGTTGGTGGAGATGCTCACCGCGTTGGGGGCGGAGGCGACGGAATCGGAGCGGTTACACCTCATCGCCGACGCGAAACGGTTAGAGCTTCCGGAGTCGCTCACGAAATCGTTCCCCAAGCACGCCGCGTTGGCCCGGGAGCTCCTCTCGTCGGATCCTGGCGCGAGACCGACCGCCGCCGCGGTGCTTCGCCGATGGCCACGCGTGAACTTGCGCGTCGACGGGTTCGGGAACACGGGGTCGGGCGATTCGGGGATGCACGCGCGTCGCCTGTTGCTGGGCGGCGGAGGAGGAGGGGTGGCCACGGGCGTGGGCGCCTCGGCGCGGGGAAACATCGGCGTCGCCGTCGCCGCCGCCGCGGGCGCGGCGGCGGCGAAAGCGGCGGCCGGTTCGGGAATCGGCGGTGGTTTGGGAGATAGCAGTTACGTGCCGCCCGGGTACGGCGAGCCGCGCGCGACCGCTTCGGAGATTGAGGCGGCGGCCATGAGCGCGGCGCTCGACCAGTTTTCGTTCAAGCGTTCGCAGTCGCTTCCCGAGGCGGAGTTGGCGGCGATTGCCGACGCGGTCGCCGCCGCCGGCGAGATCGCGGGTCTCGGGGGGAGGAGGAGTCCGAACAGCCCGATGCGTCGCATCGGGTCACCGAGCCCGCTGGCGCCCGCGACTGTTCTGGAAGAGACCGAGGGGACGAACGAGACTGACTCGGGGGAGGAATCGAAGCCCGACGGGGAGATGACGCGGGACGACCTCGAAGCCGAGGTTCGGAGGCTTCGCGAACGCGTCGCGCTCCTCGAACAGAACGCCGAGCCCTGATATTCATTATCATATGGTATGTATCATATTCGATACGAGACTAACGATACACGTGACGATAGCTATGGTATTACACTCACTACTGCGCTACGGTGTTGACGATGCGTCGAAGCTCCGCGGCGAACGCGTACGGGTACTCTTCGCGCGCGCCGCGGTTGGAAACGTCCTGCAGATACTCGAAATCGAGTTTGCGCCCCCCGCTCGCGAACGAGTCCCGCGTCCCGACGTGTTCCAACCCCTCTTTCGTCTTGGGCTCCGCGAACGAAACCGCCAACGCGCGGTGGATCGGTCCGCTCCACGTCACATCATCACGCGCGCCCCCTCTGGTGGCGGAATCGTCCAGAAAACCCCCTTTGTTGGTCGTGTCCGAGACGCTCGCGTTCGCGAACTCGTCGAATCGGAACCGCGCCGTGTCCACGTCCGACGGTTTCTCGCGCGCCGCCCGGGACGCGGAGAAGGGCATGGTCGGCGTCGCGAATCGTCCGCCCGAAGGGAACATCGCCAAACCTCGCACCGCGAGCTCGGTCGGCGTGAGCGGCGGGCGACGCGCGGCGAGCTCGTGTTCCAGCCTGGCGGCAAAGTCGGCATCCGAGAAAGCCGCGTACGCCGATTTTTCGGTTTCGGCATTTTCGCCGCGGCGCGACGACAAACGCGCGCGGGGCTCGCTTCGCGCCGCGCGGAGCCGGTGTCTCCTCCTCGCGCTCGCCCTGATGGACACGGACTCGGTCCCGAAAACACGGTCGCGCGAATCGTCCATGCGCGCCGAGTCGTCGTCCTCCGCGGCGCTGACGTCGGCGTCGGACCCGCCGTACCAGCGCGTTTCGATTCGCGGCGGCGACGCGTCGCCGAGGACGGAGCGTTGGTCGCCAGCCTCTTCGATTCGCGCCTTCGCGTCGCGCGCGGTGGAGAGCGCGTGCCTCGCCGGTGCTGGTGGAGGGCTCCGGCCGCACGAAGCGCACGCGCGCGGGTGTCTTCTCGGAGGCGGGGTGGTGGGCGGACTCGGCGCGGCGGCGGCTTCGAATTCCGCGAGGTCCAATCGCACCGCCGCGCCAGACGTTTCCTCGGCGCCGACGCCCGTCCTCGGCCTGGTCTTCGCGTTTCCGCCGCGGCGCGCCAGTCGTGGCGGCGCGTGCGCGGGAGCCGCCGGAGTCGCCACCGGGCTGTCGAAGACGAACGAGTCATCGAGCGAGACGTCGAGGGCGACGGCGGCAATCGCCGCCACGACGCCTCCGCCCTCGTCGGCGTCGAAGAGGGACCGGCGACGCGCGTGCGCGCGCCGTTCGCGCCTCGCGTCCGGCGAATCCGCATCCATCCAAACGTTCGGGATGGGGGAGATCCCGGCAAAGTCATAGTCGCGCGGAAGACGGCGTAAAGGCGTGCTGAGCGCCGCTTTGTCTTTGTCTGTCCCCGCCTCATTGTTCGCCTCCACGTCTTCCTCCGCGGACCGGCAGAACAGCTCGTATAGGCCGTTCTTCGTCTCGGCGTCTTCGTCGCCCTCGTCGACGCGCGAGAACCGCGCGCGGGTCCGCACGCCTCTCCCGAAGGGCCGACGCCGCGGCGGCGTGAGCGCGAGCCTCGATTCGGCGCGGCGCGCCTCGTGTGCCTCGCTCCGGAAGACGGAGGGCGAGAGCCTGTCGCGCTCGTCGACGCTGCCGCAAGGGGACCAGAGCGAGTCCGCGGGCGACCCGGAGGACGGCGCGGGCGATGACCCTTCGGACGACGGGGACGCGCCGAACGCCGCCGCCGGGTCCCGGGTGGGTCCCCCGGGCGAATCGACCGCCCACAGCGGCGAGCACAGCGCGGGATCGCGTCCTCCGGAGACGCGCGCCGCCGCTTCCTTCTCGTCGAAGTACTTCTGGCACCGAATCTCCTCCGCCTCCACCGCCGCCGCGGCGGCGAGACGCATCGCCGCCGCGAGCTCGTCCTCGGACGAGGCGTCCGAGGCGTCGTCGTCCTCCTCGGCAACTTCCACGCCCGCGTGCTCCGGGACGTCGATGTCCGCGGGCGCGGTGTTCGCCACAACCTCCACGGTGCAGTCCGCGAGGTCGCGAGCGCGTCGTTCCTCCACGCCCAGCGACTCGAGCGCGAACCGCGTGTTATCCTCCTCCTCGCCGTCGCCCGCTCGGCGCGCGGCGTCCGTCTCGCCGTCCGACGCCCCGTCGCGCGGTGGAAGCACCTCGAGGACGTCGGGGAAGTTGATCTTGTCCGCGCGCGCGCCGCTCTCGAACGGGCACGCGGGCTTCGGCGCGCGGGACGTCGCGGCGGACGTCTCCATGCCGGACGCCTCCATCGGATACCCGCGGCGAGGACCACCCGGGGTGCGCGCGACGGAATGCTCGGCATTGACGCGTCCCGCCGACGACCACGACGCGTTCTCGGAATATAACGGCTGGATTTCCACACCAAAATTTCCCACTCGTCGCCAGTGATGATTTCCCTCGTATTATTTTTGTATGAACATCCAGTCTCGTAAAATAGGTCCGGAAGCAAATCGCTTTTGGCATTTGGGCGTGTGTCCGACTTCTTCGTGCAATCGAACGCAGGGTTTGTCACGCCTTCGTCTTCACACCGGCCGGCGCCATGGCGTCCCGGTCTGCGGTTCTCAGCCTCGCCGAGGCGGGCATCTCCCCTCAGGTGGGCGCCCCCCCCGCGGACGTGCTGGACCCCTCGTTCGCGCCCTCCGAGCGGGATGGCCTGCTGGTGATCGACGTGCAGATTGATTTCATGCCCGGCGGGGCTCTGGAGGTTCCGGGCGGCACGGAGGTGATCCCGATCGTGAACGCGCTGGTGCCCCGGTTCAAGCACGTGGTGCTGTCCCAGGACTGGCACCCCCCGAAACACAGCTCGTTCGCGTCGCAGCACGATGGCAAGAGCCCGTACGACGAGATGCAGATGCCGTACGGCGCGCAGACCCTCTGGCCCGACCACTGCGTGCAGAACACGCCCGGCTCGGCGTTCCACGCGGATTTGGCCATCCCCGCCGGCGCGCGCGTCTGCCGCAAGGGCTACCGGGCGGACATCGACTCGTACAGCGCGTTCTTCGAGAACGACCGAGTCACGGGGACGGGGCTGGAGGCGTACTTCAAGGAGCTGGGCGTCACGAGGGTCTACGTCGTTGGGTTGGCGTACGACTTTTGCGTGCGCTACACGTGCGAGGACGCCGCCGCGCGGTGCGGCACGACGGCGGTGTTGGTGAAGGACGCGACGCGCGCGGTGGGCCTCCCCGGCTCGGTGGATGCCGCGGCGGAGGGGCTAGAACAGGCGGGGGTGCAGGTCGTGAACGCCGCGGAGCTAAGGAGTTGACCGTTCGAGCCGATAATGTGAGCGCGGAGTAGAGACGAGTCAACCACTGAGACAAACATTTTTCAGTCGAGTCTCGACACCCAAAATCGTTCGCGACGTTCATCTCGTGTTGTCTCCTCGAGCGCGACGATCGATCGCAGAACGACACGCGCCGTCCGGTCTCGACATGGGGGGCACCGCGGGCCAGCGCCGCGCGGAGAAGGCGGAGCGCGAGCAGTTGAAGAAGGAAACCGCCGCTTCTTCCAAGAAGAAGGCTGAGGAGGACGCGCACTGGGCAGCCGCAGGCGAGGGGCAAAAGAGCAAAGCCGCCGCGAGACGAGAAGCGGCCGATGCGGCGTCCGACGCCGCCGCCGCGAAGCGGGCCGAGGCGAAGCGCCTCGCGCAGCTCGAGGAGGAGGAGATGGCGAGTTTCGGGAAGCCTAAGGCCAAGGGCGGCGCGAAGAAGAAGATGACCAAGGCTGAGATCCGGGCGGCGGAGGAGGCTGAGGCGTTGGCGAGGGCCAAGGCGAGATTCGCCAAGGCGCAGGAGGCGAAGAAGGAAGTTTCCGAGGAGGCGTACGCGGCGACTGTCGACGTCGCGAACGAAAACGCGAACGGCTCCGTGGAGGCCTCGGGCGTGGACGCCGCCGTGGACGCCCTGAAGTCCCTGACCACGGGTGGGGGCGGGTCCACGCCGCAATCGACCAACATGAAAGCCGCGTTCGCGGCGTTTCAGGAGGTTGAGCTTCCGAAGTTGAAGGAGGAGAACCCGCGCCTGAAGAAGTCGCAATACGACGAACTGCTGTCGAAGATGTGGAAGAAGGACCCGAGGAACCCCCAGAACTTCCCCAAGGAATGATGAGACGAAAAGCGTCTGAGCGTGTGACGAGTCGATGCATGATGATACGACGACGACGATAAAACGCGTCGGGGTGCTTCCAAATCTATACGCGTTCCGTATCACCGCGCGAATAGGACTACTTCTCTCCTCCGCCGGCCACGGCGTTTCTCGCCTTGTCCGCCAGCCCGCGGAACAGCCCTATGCCCTTGTTGATCTTGGACTTGGCCGCCGCCGCGTTGTACAGCGCGCTCTCCAGGTCCTCCTGCTCCGGGCGTCTCTGCATCGCGCCCACCTGCTGGTACTCCCCGGCGTCGTCCTTGACCAGGATGCGCCAGGGGCTCCCCTCGGGCGCGCCCCCGCGCACGCACTTGAACACCGCGCCCTCCGTCGTGGCGCCCGTCACGCCCTGAATGGCGAGGGGCAGGTACGAGTACACCACGGAGAAGGAGTTGGCGAACACTGAGTCGGCGTCGACGTTGGGCGAGCTCTCGTTTTGGTTTTGAGCCGCCGCCGCCGCAGATGCGCGGAACGTCACGCCGCCGTCGCCCGCGTGGAACCACTCCACGTTCACGCCAACCACGGGTCGCGCGCCGGCGAGCTCCGCGACGCGGCGCGCGGCGGCGATTTGGTCGTCGGCGACGCCGACGAGCGCCACCGCGCCTTCGCCCATAGCGAGGTCGCATCCGACGCCCCGCAGGGCATCGTCGATGTGCACGTGCTCGCGTATGTCATCCTTCCCTGCGGAGGTCTCCGCCGCGGCGGCGGCGTCGCCGTAGACCGCGGTGCCGACGACGCCGCCCGCGCACGCGCCGAGCACCATGGCGCGCACATCTTTCGGCGCGTCGCTGGCGAGCGGGAGCTCGACGGCGACGCGCAGGGGCGCGAGCGCCTTGCCGCTGGAGCGGCGTTTCTTGCCCGCCTTCTTGGCGCGCTTCGCGCACACCGCCGCGATGGCGTCCCGGGCCTGCGCGAAGGAGTCGTCGCGGCTCACGGGGGGGACGAGCTCCATCTCCGCCGCGTCGAACCGGCCCGCGCTGGGCACCACGCGCGATCGCGCATCGCGGGGGGTGCGCGAAATCGTCGCGGAGCGGCTCGGGGGCGGGGACGGGGACGGGCGGGCCGCGCGTGAGGAAGGGCGAGGCGCCGCGGGCGCCACGCGCGAGGCGGCCGCGCAGAGCGACATCTGAGGCTTCCGAACAGGCAGCGGGGGACGAACGCGTCCGACACACTGCGGGGCACAGGCGAGCGCACGATGAGTTTATCCATTGTCAGAGATGCGTGTCGATCTCGGCAGGCGGGGGCATTTGCGCAAAAACGCTCACCCTCAAAAACGTTCTTTTCTATCCCGCGAGACGAGGTACGACGCGCCGCGTACTACCCCCAGAACCCGAGGCTTGCGTTCCCCCCCGGCCCGAGCGCTTGTTTCGGGACGTACAGCCGCAGACGCTCGCGCGTCCCCGCCCAGACGCGCACGCCCGGCTCCGTCTCCACCGCCACCGCCGACGCGACCTCGGCGGATGCGCCCGGCGCCGCGACGCGCTCGCGCCGCCAAACCTCTTTCCCCGACTCGAGGTCCCACACCGCGAGCGCCTCCACCTCGCGCGCGGTGGACGGCCGCCCCGCGACCGCGCGTACGTGGTGCGTCTGATCGAACGCCACGAATCGCTCGTTCGCGTCCACCGAGCAACGCCGTCTGGTGTCGAAGACGCGCGAAGGCGTCCCGCGCGCCAACACGCGCGCGGGCGCGCGCGTGTGGCGCGCGTCCCACACCGCGAGGCCGCCGTCGGCGGCGGCGGCGACGAGCGTACCCGGCTTATTTCGCAGCGCGACGAGGTCCGTCACGAAACTGAACCCGGAACCGCCGCGCCCCGTCGTGGACGTGTCGTTTCGCGCGGACACGTACGAGGGCCTGTTCACTCGCGAGTCCACGAACGCCAGCGTGCCGTCCCTGAGCCCGACGGCGAACAACTCCGCTCTCGCGCCCGGCGTGGAAGACGCGTCGGCGTGCGGGCCGACGTCGCAGGCGACGGCGACGGCGTCGCCGCGCATCGCGACGGAAACCACAGGGCGCTCCACGCGGTTCACCGCGCGGTTCGCGCGCACGTCGTACAGCAGCAGGCCGTGGCTTTCGGCGACGCACGCGACCGCGCCCGTGCGCGGCGAGACGGCGGCGTCGAAAAACCCGGGGTGCGTGTTTTTGAACTCGCGGAAACGACCGGGCGCGTCCCCCGCCGCGAAGAAGTGCGCGGCGGGGGACTCTCCGCGGTACGCCGGCGCGAGCCTTCCGCTTTCTCCTCGCGGCGGCGGAGGCAGGGAGATCGCGGCGCATCCTCCCGGAGGTCGTGCCGGGTCTCGGTTCGCGCCATCGCCCATCAGGCTCGTGCTGAGACACGCGTGCGGCGTCGCGCCGTGCTGCGTCGCGAAATCGAAATCCTCCTCGGCGTCCGAGTCCGAGTCGGTTCCGTGTTGAGGCGCGCTCAAGACGGGAGGCGGGACGTCGTCGTCGTGTCCCATCACTCGCGCGAGCCCCGCGTTTCGCGCGGCGGACCACTCGACCGCGCGCATCCTCTGCGTCTCGCGCGCCATGTACGAGCTCGCCAGCGCGCGGGTCGCGAACGCGTCGCGCACGCACGCGCGCTCGCGCCGCTCGCACACCGCGGTTTCCGCGTAGCCCCAACTTTTTTTCGCGCGGTCCACGCTCCGCAACCGCTTGACGTACGAAAACGCGTCGCCGGAAGCGTCGGCGTGCGGCGCCCCCGCGAGCAGGATTCGATCGGGCGTGCAGAACGTTCTGGTCTCCGCGTTTAACGATATGTGTGTGTCCCACTCAAGCGTGTGTCCCACGAGAAGCGGCTCGCACGCCAACTCGAACCCGTGTCCGAACGCGTCGGCGCGAATCTCGCCCGCGAGCGTCAAACCGCCGACGTGCGCTCTCGTCGCGGCGTCGACGATGTCCGACGGGCTAGAGACCCGGCGCCCGCTTTTTCGGGTCGTGTCGATTAGCGCCATCCCGAGCGCGCGCGCGCGCAGAGCGTCGAAGGTGGATGCGTGCGAGTGTTTCATTTCGTTCGAACGGACGAATCGTTTCTGCCGCGCGTCGTCCGTCGGATTTCGGTCGGGGGGGTGGTCCCGCGATGACGAAGCGTCGCTCCCGCGTTCACCCGCGCGTTCGCCCCCGCGTTTCTTCTTGCGGCGACCGCCATCGCTGGAAGGGTCTCGCGCCCGCGAGGATGACCCTTTCCTTCCGCTGCGGCGTCTGTTTTCGGGGGCGTTCGCGCCGAGATGGGTCCTGCCGCGTCGCGGGACGGTGGAAGCCATCTGATTGTTAGCGTCCGAGAGAAAAATGGCGTTGGCGCGGCACGGGCGGGGTTCGTCGTGCCCCGAGACGCGTTGGAGGTCGTACCGACTCAAGTCGCGCGCGACGTTCTCTTGGGCGAGCGCAAAGTATCTCTGACGCTCCTCATCCCAGTAGAACCCCGGCAGGTCGCGCATCCCGCCGCCCGGCGGCGCGCCCGCCCTTTGCGAAAGTCCCTCCTCCTCGAGCGGGAGAAAAGAAATCGGCGGAGGGGCCGACGCAGCCAAGCCGACGTCGTCATTGCGCCGCTCGCGATCTCAGCAATCCGAGTCATCGTTGTGCGAGCGGATACTTTCCGTGACCCGTAAATCGGATGGGAGGTTTCGGGCGCGCCGGTCCTCACTCCGCGCTGCGCCTTCGACGCTCAAATCTCCACACGAACCTTGTCGAACGCCCATCGCGTCGACCTTCACCCCGCCTCCACCACCCAACACCATGTCCTTTGCCATCCTCGGCGCCAGCGCCGCGCTCGTGCCCAACCGCGTGCGTGTCGCGAAAAGTGTTAACAACACGCGCGTCTCCACCGTCACCGTCGCGGTACGTCACGCGTGTCCCGCACCCCACGCGACCTCGATTTCAATCCCGATACCGCCACGCAACGCGCTCTCGTTACCTCCATCGGCTCGTCTCCGAACCGCTCGCGCCGCTCGAGACGCGCGTCTCGACGGGAGGATGCCGTGCGCTTTTTCTCGATCGGACCAAAACCGACGTGGCGCGGGCGATTCGCTTTTTGGATCATTTCCCTTTCTTCGTGACTGGCTTCGCTGGGGCTGCCGACCCGAAAAACGACGGTTCGGCGTTTCGCGAAAAAGCGAACCCGCCCGAAAAAGCGAACCCGCCCGGAACGCCCGCAGATTTCGATTGCGACGACGCTGACCCGACCCTCCCCTCCCGAAACCGCTGTTTGCGACCCTTTTTTGACGACGAACACGCACAGGGCACGGGCAAGGGTTTCGGTCGCCACACGCACCACAAGGACACGCACATGGAGATTGATTACAAGAAGCACATCCCCGGGTACGACAAGATGTCGCGCCCGCAAAAGTACCGCGCGCGCAAAGCCGTCAAGTCGATGATGAACAAGATGGAACACGACAGGGGCCAGAAGATGGCTGTGAAGAACACCTCGGACTTCGCCAAGAAGGCGTTCGGGTTCTACCAAGCCTGCGTTGACGCCTGCGAGGAGCTCGAGTGCGTCCAGGAGTGCAAGGTCGAGTGGGACATGTGATGGGATGGGATGCTTCACGTCCGAGCGCGCGACGTTTTGTCGCCCCGACGACTTACGCGCGAAAAAAAAAGTTAAGTTTTTCGTTTCCCGACGCCGAGACTTCGCGAGGGTAACGCTTGTAACACATTTCCATACGCACTGACACGATATCTATAATGCGCTGGACGCGGCTCTCCGTTAAAAGGCGAGAGTGACTCGCCCGACGCCAAAAGGGCGCATCACGGCGCGACTCATTCCTCTCATTCCTCTTCGAAGTACTTGTCCTCGGCGTCGCGCGCCGTCTCCGCCGCGAAGGATTCGTCCAGCGACGCGTCGACGTCCACGCGCGCGTACGCGGAGGTATCCGGGTCCCCGCCGTCCAGGAACCGCTCGCGCAACATGCGACGGAACGAAGCGACCCGCGCGGCCCGACTCGCCGTGTCGGCTTCGAAGTCGGGCGCATCCGCGCCGAAGCCGCGAGTTGCTGGGCGCTTCCCTTTTCTTCTCGCGTCGTATTCGGCGTCGTCCTCGGCGCCGCCGCGCGCCGCCGCGACCGCCGCGTCCGCGTCGCGGTCGTCCTCCCGCGCGAGGAGCGCGAGGGACACGGCGTGCGCGCGCTCGGTCTCGTCCGCCCCGCTCGTTTCTATGCCTCCCTCGCGGGTCCCCGGCGCGGCGCCGACGTGCTGGTGGAAGAGAACCGGCTCCCGCAGACGCATGGCGTGTTCCGTGAAATGGCCCTGGGACTCAAGCACGTCGAGGTGGGCGAGTCTCCGCATGCGGGTGACGCGACGCGCGGCGGCGGTCTGCGCCGGCGTCGGCGACCGCGATTCCTTGAGACGCGCGAGGTGGAAATCCACCTCGTAGTCCCCCTGCAGGTGGTCGAACACGCGCAGATGCGCATCCTCCAGCAGCGCACCGTGCCTCTCGAGAAAAACCGCCGGGTTTCGTTGGAGCAAATCCGATAGGTACGAGCGTCGCCCGGCGGCATCGTCCGCCCCGCCGGTCCTCGCGACGCTCGCGGGAACAACTAGCGCATCTGAGGACGCGAGGCGGTCCAGCACCTCCTCCACGGAGGGGGAAGAGAGCGGGTCGTCCCGCAGCGCGCCCGACATTGAACGGGCGTCATCGACACATTGTTAGATTGTCGTCGGTTTCGAGAGTCTTGAGAGTGGGAAATTCTTTCTGTTGGGATTTCCTCGACAGCTCGTCACGGCTCTCCAAGAAAGTCGCGACCCGCGGCCGTCTTGCGCTGGACAGCACGCCGCCAGCAGAGCGAGACGCGCGACGGTTGAACGCCAACCGCCTCGTACTCGCATCGCACCGCTGCTGCCGCAGGGGTCCCCGCACGCCCAGTGCACCTCACGCGTTCGAGGTTGCTCCGTGCGTTTCCGTGCCGAATTTGAACGGGGCTGCACGTCCGAGGGAACTCGGCACCATGGTGGTTTCCGCGACCAGGCCCCCCGAAGGGCTGGGCGACGCTTTGCTCCTCGTGGATGCAATCCTGGACACCGCGAAGGATCTCAAAGCGTCCTTGAACCAGGCGAAGCGCGCCAACACGCCGGCGGCGCTCGCCGCGGCGTCTGCCACGCTCGGCTTGAGCAGAACGTTGGCCGGCTACGCGAGGGACACGCATCTGCTGTTGAGCAAGTCGGTCCCCGCGTGGCTTCCGGCGGCGCCGTCGCCGCGAAGCGCGCGCGCTTCCGACGCGAAGTCCACCGCGCGCTCGCTACGCGCATCCTTCGCCTCGTCTGGCGTCACGAAGCGGCCCGCGAAGCTCGGGGTGGGCCTCGCTGCGGAGACTGCCGCCGCCGCGGATGGCGCGCGCAGAGAAAAGGAGAAGGCGTCCGCCGCGCCTTCCACCCCCGCCGCCGCGACGAAGCCCGAGGCGCTCGAGGCGCTCGAGGCCTACGGGACGCCCAAGGCGCAGGGCACGCAGGGTACGCAGGGCATTGGTGGTGCTACCGCGACCGGAGCCGAACTCGAGGACATGGTCCCGCGCGACTCGGAGACCTCCCCGACGCCCACCGCGAAGTCTTCGGCCGAAGGCGCTCGACCGGTTTCGGCGCGCGTCGAGCGCGTCGGCGCGTCTGCGAGCGCCGCGGCCAGCCGCTCTCGCGCGCGCCCGAGCACCGCGGCGAGACCGCCGGTCCCGGTTCCGGCTGCCTCTTCGTCGACGCCGCGCACGGCGATGCCCTCGCCTCGCCTGGAACGCTCCACCGCGGCGCGCGCCGCAGTGTCCGAGTCGGTGATGGTGAAGCGCGCCGGGATCGGTAAGCCCTCGTGCATCATCCACCGGAGACGCCTCGGCGTCTCCGCGGACGCCTCCGCGCGCGAGGTGATGGACCTGCTGCGCGTCGTGCAGACCAAACTCGCCATGGGCGCACCCGTCGCGTCGCTCGTGAACGTCGCCACCGGGGAAGAGCTCACGTTCGCGGCGTACGCCGAGGCTAAGGACCGCGCGTTTCCCAGCGGGTCGTCGTACCTCGCGTTGACCGCCGCGGAGATGCACGCCATGCGCGCGCGGCCCTGGTCGGCGTCGCCGAAGGTCCCGAAGGTCCCCCCGAGGGCGGAAGCGCCCGCGCAGACGCTCACGGCGCGGCCGATCTCGGCGCGCGCCGCCGCGCGAAGCAGGCCTCTCGCGGCGCCCTCGCCTCGGCGATTGACGCCCCGCGCGCTGGAGAAGTTGGAGGGTGCCGCGGAGACACCCGGCGACCGGAAAGAAAACGTTCCCGAAAACGTCCCGAAATCGCCCGTCGCCAAACCGCGAGTCGCCGCGCCCGAGTCCCCGCCGAAACCGGCCTCGCCGGCGGCGGCGGCGAAGGCGCTTCTCGCCGCGTCCCCGCCGAGCAAAGCCGAGCCCATGCAGGACCTCGATGCCAACGTCGCCGCGCCGCAACCGGTGGTGGAGAAAACCGTCCAAGCGCCGCAACCGGTGGTGGAGAAAACCGTCCCCGCGCCGCAACCGCCGGCGCGTCCCGAAGGCGTGGAGGAGGGTGAAATCGTCCCTGCGGAGCAGGACCTTCGCGACGTCATCAATCAGTCCAAGTCGAAGAAGAAAAAGAAGAACAAGAAGAAAAAGTGAGGAAGCAAAGGCTCGCTGCCGGGCGATGTGTCGATATCAATATATATAGAGCGCGCGATGCGAAGTACCTTCACGAAAGCGCGAGAAACGCGCGGCGGGAAACGGGTTGTTTTTTGTTTTTCATCCGCGTCTCGATTGCAAATCGTCGTTCGTTCCCTTCTCGTCGCGCGCGTCGTCGTTCGTCTCGCGTCCGGCGGCGGTCTCGGCGCCCGTCTCACTCCTCGTACTCGCCCAGGTCGAACGTGAGCACCTTGCTGCACGCACCCTGCACGTCGCGGCTGACGCCCACCAGCGAGTCCGCCTTGTCGAAGAAGTAGTCCTTGAGCGAGATGACGATCGACTGGCACGCGTGTCCCTCCGACGCCGCGCCCGTGCCGTGCGACCGGTTCTTGATGAACGCCGCCATCTTCTCGACGTTGGTCTTGTCCAGCGCCGCGTCCACCTCGTCCAGCACGAAGAAGGGCGACGAGCGGTACGAGTGGATCGCGAAGAGCAGCGCCAGCGCGGCCATGGTCTTCTCGCCGCCGCTGAGCTGCTCCATGTCGCGGAACCGCTTCGTGGGAGGCATCGCCGTGAACTTCACGCCGTGGTTGTACGGCTCCTCGGGCGACTCCAGCGAGAGGTACGCGGTGCCGCCGAGAGGGTGCGACTCGCTCTGAGTCAGCTCCTTGTACACGCGGTCGATGGCGGCGGCGATGTGCTCGAACGCCGACATGAACGTGGTCGTGCGCTCGTTCTTCAGCGAGTCGAACGTCTCCTGCGTCTCCTTCGTGCGTCGACGCGCGGTTTCCAAATCCTCCGCCTGCGCGCGCTCGCGTTCCTTCACGCTCTCGTACTGGTCGATGGCTTTCATGTTGGGCTCCAGCCGCGCCAGCGCGGCGGCTTTCGCCTCCGTCTCCGCGCGAAGCTCCTCGTCCAGGCGCTCGCGGTCGCTCGGCCGAGGCGCCTGCTTCAGACGCTGCGGCAGACCGTCGTAATCGAGCTTCGCGCGCAACGCGGCTTCGCGCCACGCGCCGGCGTGCTCGCCTCGGTCTTCGACGTCGTCAGTCTCCATCGCGTCGCCGTCGCCCGCGCTCTCCGGCGCGGGCAGCGCGAGCGTCTCGTCGTCCTCGTCCCCCTCCGCGCGCGGGAGCTTCAGGCGCTCCATGCGCGAGGCGGCGATGATGTCCGCGCGCTGCTCGCGCAGCGCCTCGGCGGCGGCGGACTTGTTCGCGATCAACCGCTGCGTCTTGGCGCCCTCGCCGCTGAGCGCGGAGTGGCGCTCGCGCAAATCGCGCACCTCGGCGTCCACGGCGGCGGCTTCGGCGCGCGCAACCGCCGCGTCGCGTTCCCAGCCCTCGAGCGCCGCCTTGGCCTTCTCCGCGGCGGCGCGCGCCTTCTCGGCCGCCTCGGTCAGGCGCGCGAGCTCAGCCTCGTTCTTCGCGATGTCCGCCTCCGCGCGCCGCTTCGGGCCCGCGACGTCGCGCGAGCGCTCGAAATTGAGCTGCTCGGAGAGCTTCGCGCGCTGCTGCGTGAACTTAGCGCGCTCCTCCGCCGAGCGCTGCAGCGTCGCCAGGTTGTGCGCCTCGTACTCGCGGATGTTCTCGACGCCCACGGACTGGGAAAAGGAGGCGTACACCTCATCCTCCACGGCGTGTACCTTGGCGTCCACCGCCTCGACGGCGGCGCGCGACGCGGCGCACGCGCGCTCCGCCGCCTCGAGCGCGGGGAGCGTCTCGTTTAGGGCGCGCTCGATGTTGGCGGCTTCGCTTTCAAACTTCTGCACCTTCTCGGAGGCCATCTTGATGTCCACCGCGTAGTACTGCGCGTCGCGCTCGAGGCGCGCCAGGCGCGCCACCGCCTCGCGCTCCTCGTCCACGAGCGCGGCGACCGGGCGCAGGCGCGTGAGGGCTTCCTCCGCCGCCTGCCTGTCCGCGCGGAGAACCTCCACCTCCTCCGCGTCGAAGCGCGAGGCTTTCGCCTCGAGGCTGCCGCTGCTCCCGCCGGTCATCTCGCCAGACTTCTTGATCATCGTGCCGTCCACGGACACAACCTTGAACCGGCGGTCGCCGCCGAAGGTGATCTTCTTCGCCTCCGCGTGCGTGTCGCACACCACGGTGTCGTTGCCCATGGCGTAGATCATCGCGCGCGACACCGCGGCGTCGTAGTTGACCACGTCCAGGCACAGCTTGGCGGTGCCGCCCAGCCGGCGCAGCGCCTCGTCGGGCTCGTGCACCTTGATTTCCTGGAGCGGCAGGAACGTCATCGGCGCGACGCGCTGCTCCTTCAGGTACTGCACGCACTCCTTGGCGGTCTTGCTGTCCTCCACCACCACCGCGTCCGCCTCTTTGCCCAGCACGGTGATCACCGCGAGGTTGTACTTCTTCTGCGACACCTTCATCAGGTCCGTCACGCGTCCGCGCACGCCCGGGAGCAGGCGCTTCATGGCGGTGATCGCCTCCAGCGCGCGCGTCTCGCGCTCCGACTCCTTGCGGTCCGCCTTCGCCTCGCGGAGCTTCCCGCTCAGCTCCTCGATCTTGTTCGTGAGGTGCTCCTGCTTCGCGCGAGACTTACGCTTCTCGTTCTCCAGAGCCTTCTCGCGCTCCTTGGACGCCGCCATCTCCGCGCGCGCCTCCGCCGCGGAGGACTCGAGCGTCGCCAGACGCGACAGCTCGTTGTCCCGCGCCTCGACCAGCGCCGCCGAGCGCGCTTCGAGCTCGTCGCGCGTGCTCGCCAGGCGCGCGCGGGTCTCGTCGTCCGCCTGGAGCGCGTTCGCGAGACCCTCGCGCTCCTGGCGCAGCTTGAACGTCTTCGCGCCAGCCTCTTCCTTCTTCTTGTTGTACTCGCGCATCTGCGCCTCGCCCAGGTCCAGCGCGGCTTTCTTGCCCTTCTTCTCCAGCTCCCGCTCGAAGGCGGCTTCGGCGGCTTCCACGTTGCGCAAGTCGCGCTCGAGACGCGCCGCGTCCGCGGCGCTCGTCTCGGCATCCGCCGCGTAGCGCTCGAGCTGCTTGGTCGCCAGCTCCAGCTTCTTCTTCGCGCGCGCGATCTCCTCCCTGGTGCGCACGGCGGAGGGCGCCTTGCCGTCCACCTCCGCGCGGTGGTTGGCGATCTTGCGCTCGAGAACGAGCACGTCCTTCGCGCGCGACGCCTTGAGCTGGCGCTTCTCCTCCATCTCGCGCGCCGCCGCCTCGACGCGCGCCTCGTGCGCGCGGAGCTCCTCCTCCGCCTCGGCAATCTCCGCCTCGTGGCGCTGCGTGTCGAAGTCGATGTGGAACAGCTTGAACAGCACGTGCTCGACGCGCAGGCGCTGGAGCTCCTCGGTCATGCGCGCGTGCTTCTCCGCCTCCTCCTTCTGCTCCTTCATCTGCTTGCGCTGCGCGGCGAGCGTCTTGCGCTTGGCAAAGGCGGCGTGCTGGTCCTCCTCCGCCTTGTGCCTCGCCTTCATCGCCTCCTCGTAGTCCTTCTTGACATCCTCCGAGCCGCTGATCTGCTCGATGAGCGCGGTCAGGTCCTTCGGGCTCTTCGACGCCACGCTCTCGATGTCGCCCTGGAACACGAGGAAGTTGCGCGCCTTCACCAGGATGCCGTGCGACTTGAGCCGCTCGTTGTACGCCTCGGCGGCGCACGCGCGCCCGTCCACGCGGTACTCGCCCGTGCCCGCGGCGGTGATGTGCCGCGAGAAGACCGTCTCCACGCCGTCCTCCGCCTCGTACACCAGCTTGACGTACGCCGTGCGGCGCTCCTCTTTGTCCGCGAGGTCGAACGAGTACACCAGGTCGCGAAGCGCCGCGCCGCGCAGCTGCGCGGACTGCACGCCCAGCACGAACGAGATGGCATCCATCAGGTTGGACTTGCCGCTGCCGTTCGGGCCGATGATGGACGTGAACTGCTTGAACGGACCGATCACCTGGTGGCCCTTGTACGACCTGTGAAGAGGGGGGAAATCCGGTCAGAGAGAGCGGATACGCGGCGTCGACGGGCGTTCTCGGACGGCGTTCTCATCCTCTGAGGAGATCTGGCGGGCGCGCGCGAGGCGTGGAAACGCGACCGCGCATCTCGGCGGAACCGCGCGTATCGGCGCGACGCGGGACGTATCGGGGACGCACTTGAAGTTCTCGCACTCCAGGCGGGAGATCATCCCTTTCCTGACCGTCATCGCGCCCTCAGCGGGGGACGCGGCGACCATCGCGGCTTCTCGCGAGCGCGTCGCGGGTGCCAACAAAGGGGAAAATGAGAAGGGTCGTTGCTTTTTCGCCCGGCCGGCGAACCCAGCACGTCCGGGCGGGGGGAGGCGGCGACCGGTAGCGCGCGGCGCCCTCCTCGATGGGCGCGGCGCTGCGCGAGAAACGGAGGGAGGTGGGTCCCTTCGCTGTCGCGGGTCGCGCGTGCGCTTGTGACGCGCGAGAGTTGTTGCGCCGTGGGCATACTCGAAAAGACATTTCAAACTCTGCCCGGCCGACCGGCAGTCCGGCACACGGGCGCCGCTCGATGAATTTTTTTCACGCGGGTGTTCATTTTTCAGTTCTCTCGGCGCCTAAGATGTACGGCACGGACGAGAACTCTGGGCTTCTCGACGCCAACCGCCGCCGCGGAGTCGGCGGCGTTCCCATGGCTCTGCAGGCTGCCATGCTCGTGGCCGTGGCTCTCGCGCTCGCCTTCCTCCTGTACCACATAATAGCCCTTCCCGTAGATTTGGAGATGTTGCCGAGTTGGAAGAGTGGGCGTTGACGTGAGTTCCACTGAACGAGGGTCGTATCGGGGCGACCCGCACGCGCGCGCGGGTGTCGTGTGACTAGACTAGCTTGTAACTATACCACAGCTCGCGCGCGGAGTCGGACGGGAGGTCGCCGGACCTTCGCGAACGTGAAACCGAAACCATTTTTTCTGCGGGACGGGCCCAAAGACTACTGCCGCGGAAACTTTCGGTTTCGCAGCACGCAAACAGTCTGGCCGCCGAACATGCCGAACAGATCGTTTCCAGTTGGCGCTATCCGCGCCTGCCGAAGTCGTCTCTTCGGATGGGACGACGCGATCGGTCGCCACTGTTTCGGACGCACACGCGTTTGCGCCGATCCCAAGGTCACCATGGCGTCCAAATCTTCCGGTTTGAACCTGAAGCACATGGCCGGTAACCTGGACTCCAAGTGCGTGCCCTCCGGACGCGTCCGTCGCCGGACCGATCCCCGCCTCCCCGTCGTCACGCCGACGTTCGAACGGCACGCTCTTCGCGAGCGCGTCGCGCACGCCCCGCGCGCGTAGACGCTCGTCGCGAGCGTCGCTCGTCCACCCCTCTTTCGCCCCCGCGAACGCCGCTGACCCGCCGATTCCCCTCGTTCCGCCCCGTTGGCGCGCCGCAGGGAGACCGGGACCGCCACGAAGGAGTACGAGGATTACTTCAAGGAGGAGGATGACTCCAAGCGCACCGGGAACTACACGGACGTGGTGAACAAGTACTACGACCTCGCGACTTCCTTCTACGAGTACGGCTGGGGCGAGTCCTTCCACTTCGCGCACAGGTACAAGTGGGAGACGCTGCGCGAGTCCATCGTCAGGCACGAGCACTTCCTGGCGTCCAAGCTCAACGTCAAGCCCGGCGACAAGGTGCTCGACGTCGGGTGCGGCGTCGGCGGCCCGCTGCGCGAGATCGCGGCGTTCACCGGCGCGGCGGTGACCGGACTGAACAACAACGCGTTCCAGATCAAGCGCGGCGAGGAGATGAACAAAGCCACGGGCAGGCACGATAACTGCGACTTCGTGAAGGCGGATTTCATGAACATCCCCAAGCCCGACGCGACGTACGACGCGGTGTACCAGATCGAAGCCACCTGCCACGCGCCGGACGCGGTGGGGTGCTACTCGGAGATCTTCCGCGTGCTGAAACCCGGCGGCGTGTTCGCGTCGTACGAGTGGTGCCTGACGGACAAGTACGACCCCACCAACGCCGAGCACCGCCGGATCCGCCAGGAGATCCTGATCGGCAACGGGCTGCCCACCGCGCGCACGTGCGAGGACGTGCTGACGGCGATGAAAAAAGCCGGGTTTGAGATTCTGGAGGAGCAGGACCTGGTGAAAACCGCGGACATCTCGTGGTACGAGCCCATCGACCCGTACCGCGCGTGGCGCCCGTGGCGCGACTTCTGGAGCTTCAAGACCACCATCTGGGGGCGTGCGGTGACGCACTACCTGGTGTGGTTCCTGGAGACCGTGGGGATCGCGCCCAAGGGGTCCATGGGCGTCTCCGGGTTCCTCAAGAAGGGCGCCGACGGGCTCGTCGCCGGAGGCAAGGCGGGCATCTACACCGTCATGTACTTCACCGCCGCGCGCAAACCGCTTTAAGCGCACACGTTCGCTCATTGTTTTCGCGTGTCGCGCGCGTCGATGCGAAAGAAACCTTTCGACGACACGTATCAGAGACGCGTGTGATACATACTACTACATTTTTTCCGCAAGGATCGGTCGATACGGCGTTGTACATCGCGCGCCTCACTTGGCCGCGCCGTACTCGGCGTCCATCACGAGCTCGCCCGGCGGTTTCTTCGGCCCGCAAAACGCCGCCGCCGTAGGAATCAGCACCAGCCCCCCGAAAATCACGAGCACCCAGTGCCATCCCAGGGGATAGTGGCGCCACTCGTCGCCCACCGCGTCGCTCACCGAGCCGCTCACCTGTGCGACATAAACGGGTCCGTAAGAGGGAGAGGAGAACGTCAGCTCGGTTCGCCGAAGATTCGGAAGCTTCGCGTGGCAGCTTTGTAACAGAAAACGCGCAGCGGGAAGACGGTGCCTGGAGGTGTGTGTCTGGCCAGACACGCTCGTAGCCGCAGTCGGGAGCGCACGGAACGTGCGCGTACGAGGTGAGAGAGACGGGCGCGCGTGTTCGTACCGCATCGACGTCGTAGTCCTCCGGGTCGGGGATGGTATCGTTCCCTCTCAAGAGGTCGTTTCCAATCTGAATGAGAGATTTCTCCTCGGGCGTCAGGTACGCTTCCGCGTCCCTGGCAGCTTGAGCATCCGCATCGAACCCCACGGGTACGCCAGCGGAATCCTGGTGATTCTCCTGCGCGCTCGTCGTGGCGAGGAGAAGCGCCAGGACGAGCGCCAGGAGCGCGGTCGCGTAGAGTCGTCCGCGCATCGCCGCAGTGACGAGAGAACTGCCGTACACGCTAAAGTGAAAACGCGAAAAACATGAAAAAGATGCCTCGTCTTCTCCCTGACTGTGTTTTGCCATCCTTCCGGGCGCGTGGCCGCGGGCCATGGGGCCCCATTGCCCCGAGACCCTTCTGCCGGTGCCGGTGTACGTGTCCCCGACACCGCCACCTCAGCTGGTCCTCGTTGACGTGTGGGTCGCGGAGGTGGATAAGCGCCGATGCAACCAAGTGGTACGCGCCCGTCCCGACCGAAAAAGCGCCGCGATGCGCACCGCCGACGACGCGTCGGTCGGACAGGCGCGTCTCCCCCGCACGCCGTCCGTCGCTTCGTTCGATCCTGAAACCCTCGCCCCTGCGTTCACCCCGTGCGCAGCTGAAGGACGTCTCCGCGGCGCTCCCCCTGACGAATATGCCGCACGTCAAGCGCGTGCGTCGCGTCGCCGCCGCTGACGCATCTCCCGAGTCGCTCAAGGTTGTGCTGTGCCCCGTTGGCGACTCGGCGGCGGGCGCGGCGAGTTGGCCCGCCGCGGCGTCGGCGGTCGTGGAGCGGCACGCGCTGACTCCCGAGCGCGCGCAGGTCCCGGGTCTCGCGCCGCGCACGAGGGAGCAGTGGGAGGAGTGGACGCGCGTGTGGCCCATCGTGTGGCAGAAACCCAACAGGCACCTCGAAGTGGACGTCGAGGACCCCGCGCCGGAGGCGGTGGCGGAGATGCGCCGGTGGATGTCCCGCGCGATCCTCGAGGCGTCGCGGCGAGGCGTCGGCGCGAGAAACGAAAACGAACACAAAAAAGCGGCGGGGGCGAAGGAAGACGCGCACGCGTCTACGGAGACAGACGCGCTTCCGTGCGTGCGCAACGCCGTGCTCCTGGTCGACCCGGTCGGGTCCAGGGTCGTCGCCGTCGGCCGCGACGCCACAGGCGGATGGCGCGCGGACGGCGCGGCGGCGGATGAGAAAAACGGGGCAATCAAAACGCACCCGCTGCGACACGCCGCGTTCGCGGCGATCGACGCGGCGTCTGCGTGGGACATCGCGACGCACGGCGCGGACCACGACCCCGAGGCGGCGGCGGCGACGGCTGCGACGGCGAACTTTGACTCTGGCGGCGCGGGCGATGAGGGTCCGGACGCGCTTCCTTCGGTGGGCGCGAAACGCGCTCGGGAGAAACAAGAGAAAAACCTCGGCGAAAAGCTCACGGCGCTTCACGGTCGACCGTATCTGTGCACCGGCTATGACGCGTACTGCGCGCGTGAGCCTTGCGTGATGTGCGCGATGGCGCTCGTACACTCGCGCGTGCGTCGCGTGGTGTACGGCGTGCCTAACGCGAAGGCGGGCGCGCTGGGAGGCGGTCCCGCCGCGCCTCTTCACGGCCAGCGGACTTTGAACCACCACTACGAAGTGTTTTCCTTCGGCTTGGACGAAGACGGTTTCGCCGCCGCGGCGGAGGCGGCGGGGCGACCGGGCTAGGCGCGCTTTATTAATATCGTAAAAGTTGCGTGAACATTAAACTCAAAGGTGACTACCGCACGACCACGCGTCGCTCACAGGTCGGTGATGCATCCCTGGGACGCGGAGGCCACGAGCTTGATGTACTTGTGCAGCGTGCCGCTGGTGGCTTCGAGGGGCGGCGCCTTCCACGCCGCCTTGCGCTTCTTCCACTCCTCGTCCGCGATGTCGAGCGCGTTGATGGTTCTCTTCTCGGCGTCGATCTCGATGATGTCGCCGTCCTGCACCAGGCCGATGGGGCCGCCGACCTGCGCCTCGGGGGTGACGTGTCCGATGACGAACCCGTGCGAGCCGCCGGAGAAGCGGCCGTCGGTGATCAGCGCGCACTCCTTGCCGAGGCCGGCGCCCATGATGGCGGAGGTGGGCGTGAGCATCTCGGGCATGCCCGGGCCACCCTTGGGACCTTCGTAGCGGATCACGATCACGGAGCCCTTGAACGAGTCGGAGTCCGCGGAGAGAGCATCGAGCATCTCCTCCTCGGAGTCGTAGCACTTCGCGAAACCCTTGAAGTACAAACCTTCCTTGCCGGTGATTTTGGCGACGGAGCCCTCGGTGGCGATGTTGCCGAACAGGCACTGCAAGTGGCCAGTCTCCTTGATGGGCTTGTCGAGGGGGAGGATGACCTCCTGGCCTTCGCTCAGGTCGGGGCACGACGCGAGGTTCTCGGCCATGGTCTTGCCGGTGCACGTCATGCAGCTGCCGTCGATGAGGCCGTTTTTCAGGAGGTACTGCGGACGCGAGGGGAACAGCGGGAGAGGTGAGCGCGGGGGACGGGCGAATCGCGGGACGATTTCCGAGCGCGAGAAAACCGGCGCGCCGCGTCGCCGAGCTCCGCCGGGAAAGATCAGGACTGTTAAACGGATTTATCGGCATCGCCCGGAGGCTATTGAAGGGGAATCCAATAGTTTCATCTTTTCTTTCCCGGGCGCGAGGAGGCGAAGCGAACGCGGCGCGAGACCGAAACGAAAAAACGGGCGTCGAACGGAAGCGAAAAGGTAAACGGACTCGAGTCGTTCCGCGACGCGTACCTTGAGCACGCCGGGCGTGCCTCCGATCTTGTGCACGTCCTCCATGACGTACTTGCCCGAGGGCTTGAGGTCCGCGATGAAGGGGACCCTGTCGGAGACAGCCTGGAAGTCGTCCAGGGTGAGCGTGATGCCCACGGCGTGCGCCATGGCGATCAGGTGCAGCACGGCGTTGGTGGACCCGCCGAGCGCGATGATGATCACCATGGCGTTCTCAAACGCCGCGCGGGTCATGATGTCGCGGGGCTTGAGGTCGATCTCAAGCATGTGCTTGATGGCCTTGCCGGCCATGAAGCACTCGTCCATCTTCAGCGGGTCCTCCGCGGGGATGGAGGAGGAGTAGGGCAGGGACATGCCGAGCGCCTCGATGCACGAGGCCATGGTGTTGGCGGTGTACATGCCGCCGCACGCGCCGGCGCCGGGGCACGACTTGCGCACAATCTCCGAGCGCTCCGCCTCGTCGATGGCGCCGGTCACGAACTGGCCGTACGACTGGAACGCGGAGACGATGTCCAGAGGCTCGCCGTTGCTGGCCATGCCGGGCCTGATCGTGCCGCCGTACACCATGAGGCCGGGGCGGTTCAGGCGCCCCATCGCGATGATGCAGCCGGGCATGTTCTTGTCGCAGCCGGGGAGCGAGATGTTGGCGTCGTACCACTGGCCGCTCATCACGGTCTCGATGGAGTCCGCGATCAGGTCGCGCGACTGCAGGGACATGGACATGCCGGGCGTGCCCATGGAGATGCCGTCGGAGACGCCGATGGTGTTGAAGCGGAACCCGACCATGTCCTCGGAAGCGACGCCCTCCTTCACGCGCGCGGCGAGGTCCATCAGGTGCTTGTTGCAGGGGTTGCCCTCCCACCAGACGGAGGAGATGCCGATCTGGGGCTTGTTCATGTCCTCGGGCTCCATGCCGGTAGCGTAGAGCATGGCCTGGAACGCGCGTGGTCGATGTATTGGGACGGTGGGGGTCGGAGAGAGAGGCGGTCAGCCGCGCGGTCGCGGAGGAAACTCGCAAGGAAAACTCGACCCAACCGCGAGGCTGGTTTCCGCCGGTTCGACGACGGTTATCTAGGGATTCGCTTTCGCGTGATCGCCGCCGCGATCCCCGTGACGCGTGCGCGGAGACGCGCGATCCGGGGACAGATCCGATTCGCGATCGGTGCGTGGAATCCGACGAGTCACTCGACGCACCTGGGACGCGCCCTGGGACTTGGGCTGGGTGATCTTGCGGCTCCACTTGTTCAGGTCATCGGCGGGTCCGTCGGGCATGTTAATACCGGGCTTGTGCTCGGCGCGGGCGACGGTGGAAACCTTGCCGGCGCGCTTCGCGCCGGAACGGCGGAGGCTGGAGCCACCGAGGTGCGGGCGCGCGGAAAGGGCACCGACGGAGGCCATGTTTGATCCGGAAGGGGCAAGTGCACGCGTCGGAGCGCGAGCGGGGAATGCGCGTCGAACCCCCGTGTCGGCAGAAAAGCGCAGCCGCCGACACGAAAAGTGCGCTGGCGTCATCTGTTCTCGCTGCGACGGATCGGCGCCAATCAGACGGTCGTTCCCCGGTTCCGGTACGAAATTTCACGAACGGTGGGAAAAAAGCTCCATCGAGAAGAACGCGGTACGCGACAACAACGCGCTTCACCCATTCCCCTCCCCTCGCATCGTCTTCGCGACCGCCGCTCCGGCCTGCGCGCCGCTGGTCCACGCCGCCTCGACGCCCGGCCCCGCCGCGAAGTCCCCGCACGCCCCGAACCTCAGCGCCGGGTCCCACGCGAACGCGGCGCCGCCCCACCCGCGCTTTGGAAACGCGTGCCCCCAACGCTGCGACCGTGCGTGCGTCGGCGGGTCGCGATACATGTCGGTCGGCGTTACCTCGTCGTCGACGCCACGTCTTCTCGCGCGAGAAGACGCCGAACGCAAAAGGTGGCGCGTCGCCTCGACCATCGCGGGCGTCACGCGCTCCAGGTACGCCGCGGTTTGCGGGTTGTACGCGCCGTCCACGCTCAGCGGCGCGTCCGCCACCGCCGCCGCCGCGAACGCCGCCGTGGACACGACCGTCCACCGGTTCCGCGCGCCGAACGCCGCGCGCCCCGGCTTCGCGGAGTCGCGCACCAGGAGCTGGATCGTGGTCGAGCCGGTGACCACCGCGGCGTCGAACGGAACAGAGGGGTCTTCGTCCTCCTCCGTCCCGCCGAAAGCCACCATCAGCGAGAAGAGCGACTCGGCGGGCGAGCTTTCCATGGCGCGCCACGTCGCCGCCGCGCGCGCCGACGCTCCGGAGACGTCCTCTTGTCTATCGTCTCGCGCGTCTTCGTCGGAAACGCCCGGCACGCCTTCGAGCACGCACGAGCCCGGCGTCCCTGTCTTCGTGAGCATGACGTCCGTGGTGACCACCGCCTCGAACGCGCCGAGGTTTTGTTCGCGCGACCCGGGTTGGTTTTCGTCCAAAGCGCGTCCTCCGACGCCGGACACGACCCAGCTCCTGCGCGCGTTTTTGTTTTTGTTTTCGTGTTGGCGTTCGTCCGCTTCAGTCCGCTTCAGGGACGTCACCGCGCACTGCGGGCTGTCCCGTGCGGCGTTTGTACGAATCAGCGTTCGCAGGCCGTCGCACAGGCCGCGCATGGTGGGCACACCCACGTACACGTCCTTCGCGGCGAGGAGACGAAAAAAGTCGTCGCCTTTTGTCCCGGCGTCGTTTTCGCTCTTGGCGCGGAACTCGCCCGTGGACGCGTCGAGCGTGCCGAAGCGTCCGTCCCACCTCGCGATGTGTCCCGCGCGCTCCAGAGCGGCGCACGTCTCGCGGAACGCCTCGGACTCGGCGGTGAAGAACTGGCACCCGTGGTCGAACACCATGGGCGGATCGTGCGTCGTCGGGCGAGACGAAGATGCGCGACCGCCACGGCCTCGCGAGCCCTGGTCGATCAGTTCGACTACCGGGCCATCGCGCTCGACCGCGTTCGCGATCGCCGCCGCGCAACTCAGACCCGCGACTCCCGCGCCGATGATCGCCACCGGGGGGCGACCGTCGCCTGACATGAAAGACTACGCTGCGCTGCGGACCCAACGCCGCGCGGCGCGCTGTGGTCGCAGCGCTTTTTCTTTCGGAAAACACGAAACCAAAAGGTTTCGCGTGGTGCGTGCGAGGAAAAACGCCACCGACGGCGCTAAACCTGGCGTTCACGGCGGCGCGCGACGAACGGGAACCTTCTACTCGCTCGCTCACGTGAACGCCGCGATCGAATGATGGACACGCTTTAAGCGCTTTAAAGCTACCCCTCACCACTACAGCATATCCTATACTAAGGCGTTCTTTTCACGGCTGACTCTCCGGGTCGCTCCACGGGAACACGTTCGGCGACGTCGCGGTTCTCGCCGTGAGCAACTCGACGCCCTCCGCGGTGACCGCCATGGTGTGCTCGTACTGCGCCGAGCGGCTCCCGTCCTTGGTCACCGCGGTCCACCCGTCCGGCCACGTGACGTCCTTGTAGTCGCCGGCGTTGATCATCGGCTCGATCGTGAACACGTGCCCCTCCTTCATGGTGCCCACGGCTTTGTTCTTGGCGTAGTGCGGGATGTTCGGCGCGCAGTGGAACAAAGTGCCGATGCCGTGCCCGCAATACGATTTGACCACGCTGGCGTCGCGCGCGTGCGCAACCTTGGTCACCTCCTCGCCGATGTCGCGGTAGCGCCCCCCGGGCTTGACCTGCTCGATGCCCTTCTGCAGGCACTTGTACGCGGTCATCATCAGCTTCAGGCTCTTCTCGTCGCACTTCCCCACCGGCACGGTCTCGTTCAAGTCCCCGTGGAACCCCTTGTAGAACGCCGTGACGTCCACGTTGAGAATGTCCCCCTCCTCCAAAACGCGCGCGTCGGGGATGCCGTGGCAGATGACCTCGTTCACCGACGTGCAGCACGACTTGGGGAAGTTGTAGTAGTTCAGCGGCGAGGGGTACCCGCCGTGCGCGACGATGTACTTGTGGCAGATGATGTCCAGCGCCTCCGTGGTCACGCCCGGGCGCACAGCGCGAACCGTCGCGTCCAGCGCGCCGCGCGCGACTGAACAGCACTCGCGCAGCGTTTTTAGCTGCGCCGCGTCGTATTGGTAGTTGATCTGCTGCAGCTTGCTCTCCGTCTCGGAAACCGGGTCCGCCGTCTCGGCGTAGTCCGGCCTGGGGATCTCCGCGGGCACCTCCCTGAGGTGCAGCTTGTTCCTCGGGGTCATGATGGGCGCCGGACGCAGCGGACCGGCGTAGTTGAAGCCGGGCATCTTCTCCGCGCGCGACCGCCCGCGCGACAGGCAGTAGAGCCACGGCTCGGACGGGTTGGGATTTTCAGGGTCGTGTTTCAGTTTCATGGCCCACACGCTCGGCGCCGCGGGGTCCGCCACCGTTGACGAGACGCTCGCCTGCACAGCATCGCCGCCCGCCGCGTACGAGGCGCCGCGCACCACGTTCGTACCGCACGCCAGAGCGACGGAAACCACCACCGCGTACTGCTTGGCGTCAGCGAGCGGCGTCGCGCACAGAGAAGTCACCATCGCGACTTGCGCGGCGGGCAGCCCGCACCCGATCGCGTTCTCCACGTCCGACCCCGCCACCAGGCGGCACTTGGGCGCGAACGCCTTGTACCGCGACTCGGCGGGGAGCGCCTTGGCGCGCTCCATGACCGTCGCGAGAGACTTCACCGCCGCCAGGGGAGCCTCGAAGAACACCGCACCGCAGGGCGACTCGGGGTCCGGAGCGGCGGCGCGAACCTTCGCCACCAGGTGTTCGGGCACGCCGGGATCGGCGAGCGCGGCGAGCAGGTCGGCCGCCGCCGCCGTGGCCTCAGCCGCCTCTTCCGCGGGGGTCGGCATCGTCCTTCTCCGGTCGTGTTCCGGCGATCCCGGGAGGAGGAGAGGTCAAGGAATGACCCGGGAGTCGTCCGCCGCGACCGCGGTGTCGGACAGAGTGTGGCCATCACGACGAAACCAAACCCTGTGAGTTTCGTTTTCGTTTCGGTTTGGACGGGACGACCGACCCGGCGAGATTTCGGTAGAGCGAGAACCGGCGGGCCCCCCAGCCACTGCTCCAGGCGCGTCTGGGCGTCATACGGCTCACGGGGTGCGCGCTACATCGCGGACGATGGCGGCTGTGGCGGCGAGTTTAGCGCTTTGGCGACCCCGCGGATCCCGCAGTCGTCACGGCAGCAGTCGGCACCGGCATCTCCCGAAAGCCTCCAGCGGACGCACCGAAAACCCACCGAAACCGAAACCGGCGGAAGTGTTCCTGGCGTGCGTCCCGCTCGTCGGGCTCGAGGCTGTCGGCGCCGCGCTCGGCGACGCGTATCCCAACCAGCTCGAGCACGTCATGGTGTTGGTGCGCCGGTTCGACCGCGCGGAGAGCGGCGAGGAGACCTCCACGGTGGAGTGCTACGATTTCTTACCCGTCGACCCCCTGGCGCCCGCCACCGCGGCGGCGATGCTGAGCGGCGGCGAAGTCGCAGGCGACCTGCGCGTGCGCGCTCTGCGCGGCGTCCCCTCGCGGCGGTGCTGGAAGGTAGGCACGTACGTCCCGAGCGATGTGTGGACGACGCGCGCGATTGGCGAGTCGGAATCGACGTCGACGTCGAGTTCTCGTCCCGACGCGCACGCCGCGGCGCGTTTGTTTCACCGCCGGTACCCTTCGCGCCTGTGCCTTCGCCCGGACAGGAAAAACACGTGCGTGGAGCACGCGGAGGCGCTCGCGGAGCACCTCACCGGAAACGCCGTGCGCTACGATGAGTTGATACGCACGCCACCGAACGCGACGAGAGGAGGATGACGACGGCGGCAATGCGCGACGCGACGCGCCGACGACGCGCGAAAGACTTTGTTCGCGTCGTTTGTTTCCCGCGGACAAGCGTTTGCGAGGCGAGCTCGCCGGTATTTACGGTAGACTAACTAGTAACTGAAGGTACAAAGTAATAGACCCGACGCTCACGGCGGCGCCGGCGGCTTCCCCACCGTGGTGAGCGCCTTCCCCCATACCGCCCTCGGCTCGCCCAGCCCGACGGCGTCCCCGCTCCCAATCTTCGTGAGGCCGCCGCGGAACGCGTCCAGCCCGTCGGGCGCGGCGGCCGGCAGCGCCTTGAGCACGTGCGAGTCCGCGAGGAGTAACGTGCACTTCTCCGAAGACATGGCCTGCGCGGTGTTCGCGGCGGCCGCCTCCGTCCCGCCCTCCAGCGAGGGCAGCACGATCGCGCTCTTACCCTGGAACGCGCTCAGCACGCCGAACCCGAACCCCATGGGGTGCGCCAAGGGCACGGACACGCACGTCACGTCGCTCGTCGCGATGCGCAGCGCGCTCGCCGCGGCGGCGCCGTTGGAGACAAGCGCCGCGTCCGTCGCGGCGCGGGTCGTCGAGAAGTAATACGAGCTCTGTTCCTTCGTCGGCTCCGGGGCGTCCTTGCCCCTGAACGCCTCGATCAGGATGTCGTAGTGCACGACCGGGTCCTTGATGTCGCCTCCGCCGACGGCGATGGGCTCGTGCTGGCCGATCATCGCGCCGGCGACGGCGGCGTCCCTGTGATGCACGATCGTGCCCCGGCACTTCACCTCCGCCAGGAGCTCGGCGGTCTTCGCGGTCTCCACGTCCGCACCCACCAGTGCGGTGCCCACCAGCGCGACCAGGAGCTGCTCGGAGTTCTCCAGGCGCGCGCCCAGCTTTTGCCCGGGGGCGTACCCCATCTCGTGCAGGCCCGCGGCGAACCACCGGGCGCGATCGAGCAACTCCCCGTAGGTCCACCGAATGTCCGCCGAAGGGACCACCAGGGCGAGGGTTTCCGTAGAATCCACGGCGCGCGCGTTGACGATGTCCGCGATGCGCGTCGCGGGCGCGGCGCTGGACGCCAAATGGCGTCGCGCGATCGCGAGGGCGGCCGAGCGGCACAGCATCGTGCGCCGAATCTTGTGCAAAGAGTTTCGGGAATCCGTCGTTCCGAAACGTCGGGTCGACGGCGTGCGCGCGAACAACAAAGTTCACGAGGCGTTCAAAATCGATTGTGTGCCGAGATCTGGCCTTCACAGCATAGCGCGGCCCGGTGGTCGCGCCATGCCGCCCAAGAAGAGGCCGAACGGGAAGGCCCCCGCGGTTCCCGTCGTGGACTTGACGAACGACGACGATGTTTTCGTGAACCCGAACTCCGCGCTCCCGAAGCCTTCCCTCGGAGGTACCATCACGCCCGCCGTGAACGGCGACTCGGACTGCGTGATTGTCGGCGAGTCTCCTCGCGAGAGCCTGGCCGCTCCTCGGCAGCTCCACGCCGCGATGGAGCGCGTCGCCTGGCAAGCGCCTCAGCAGCACCTGGACGAGGAGCTTGCGGTCGTGGATGACCTCGAGGAGGACGCGTGCGACGTCTGCTTCGGCGCCTTGTCGCTGAACGTCGTCGGCCTCCAGCACTACTCCGGCATCGTCTCTCGGAAGGAACAGCTGTCGTTGGTTCGCGAGCCGCGGAACCCGTACGACGGGAACGCCATCCGCGTGGACAACCAGAGCCACGAGCAGGTCGGATTCGTCTCCCGGACGCAGGCTGCTGTGCTCGCGCCGCTGATGGACCGCGGCATCGTGCGGAACGTCGTCGCGGTCTCCATGACGGGCGTCACGAACAAGTACCAGCAACCGGTCACGGCGTTTTGCTTCGGCGCGCCCGAAAACAGACCGGACGCGCTTCGCCGTCTGCAGCTCAACCGCGGCGCGTTCTGGGGCGGCTCGGGCGGAAGCCCCATGTTCTGGCCCGACCCTGCGACGTGCCGCGCGGCGGACGTCGAGCGCGAGGACGAGGACGGCGCGTTCGCGGCGCGCGTGCGGCGCATCACCGAGAACGAGCGCGACGACGCGCTGAGCTCGCTGTTCGACCGCCTCGAGGCTGAGAAGAACGCCGAGACGGCAAACGTCGTTCGGCCGAGCGCGATTTTGACCACGCGTCTGTTCCCGCACCAGCAAAGGGGCTTGACGTGGCTGGTGGAGAAGGAAAACGCCAACGCGCTGCCTCCGTTCTGGACGTACGACGAGAAGAAGTCTTTGTTCGAGAACACGCTCGTCGGGCACAAGACGGCGACCCGCCCGACGGCGGTCCGCGGCGGCATCCTCGCCGACGACATGGGCCTGGGGAAGACTTTGCAGGTGATCGCGCTGGTCGCGACGAACCGACCGGGCGCCGCCGTCGACGTCGAGACGCTCGCCCCGGCTTCGCCTTCCAACGCTTCTCAGAGCTCCTCGGCGATCGACTTGACCGGCGCAGAGACCGCGCCGCCGGCGAAGAGGGCGAAGAAGGAGAGCAAGGGCAAGAAAAAAAAGGCGGCGAAGACGAACGCGGTGGGCGCTTTGATTGTCGGCGCGCAGGACGCGACGGGCGCCACCTTTAGCGCGCCGAGCGCGTTTGGTCCCCGGACGACGCTCATCGTGTGCCCGCTGTCGGTGATGTCCAACTGGGAGCACCAGATCGCGACGCACACCGACGGGTCGCTTAAAGTCGTGCGGTACCACGGCACGAACCGGCGGTCGATCAAGCCCGCGGCGATGGCGGAGGCGGACGTGGTGATAACCACCTACGGCACGTTGCTTTCCGAGTGGAACGACGGCGGGTGTCTCCCCGGCGCCGCCGACGTCGACGCCAAAACGCATTTCGCGCTCGGCGCCGTCCCGTGGCTAAGAGTGGTTCTGGACGAGGCGCACAACGTGAAGAACCCGAACGCGGGCCAGACCAAAGCCGTGTGCGACCTGCAGGCGCGCTCGCGCTGGGCTCTGACCGGCACGCCCATCCAGAACCACCTCGGGGACCTGCAAAGCCTGCTGCGGTTCATCCGGCTGGCGCCGCTGGACGATAAGGAGCTGTGGCGGCGCACGGTGGACCGTCCGGTGAGCGCCGGCGACGCGCGCGGGTTCGACCGGCTGGTCACGGTGGTGGCCGCCGTCGCGCTCCGGCGCACCAAGACGCAGAAGCTCCCCGACGGGCGGTACGTCGTGCAGCTGCCGGACAAGAAGGTTACGATCGAGCGCGTGGACCTGGACCTGGAGGACCGCGAGCTGTACGCGCGCTACCTGGCGCGCGCCAGGCGCGAGGTTGACCGCGCGGACGCCGAGGGCGAGTTCGGCGGCGCGTTCTACGCCACGATTCTCGAGTGCATCTTGCGGTTGCGTCAGCTGTGCTGCCACAGCTCCTTGGTGCCCGGGCTCGGGGACGACGACGGCTCGAGCGAGCGCCTGAACGCGTTGCCGGACGCGGACGCGCTCGAGCGTCTGCTGGGCGTCCTCAGGGCGGGCGGGATGGACGATTGCGCCATCTGCCTCAACGACATGTCCGACCCGCGCGCGAAAGCCGTGGTCACGCCGTGCGCGCACGTGTTCTGCCGCGCGTGCATCTCGAAGGCGCTCTTCGAGAAAAAGGCGTGCCCCCTCTGCCGCGGGGCGTGCGCGGAGGGCGACCTGATCGAGGCGCCGCCGCTCGACGACGACGCGGCGGCGCTGGCGGACGCGGGAGGCGCCGACGACGTCGTCGGGGCGGGCGCCAAGGTTGAGGCGCTCGTGCGCCGCCTGCGCGCCGACGGCGTCGGGCGTCCGCCCGCCTCCGGCGGGAAGAAGGTGAAGGCGGTGGTGTTCAGCCAGTTCGTTCGGTACCTCGACATCGCCAAGGCGGCGGTGGACAAGGCTGGCTTCTCCACGACGCGCCTGGTCGGCGCGATGAGCGCGGACAACCGCGACAGGGCTGTGAGCGCGTTCATGGACCCCGGGTCGGATTCGCCGGATGTGCTCTTCGTGTCGCTCAAAGCCGGCGGCGTCGGGATCAACCTCACCGCGGCGTCGTCGGTGTACATGCTGGACCCCTGGTGGAACCCCGCGATCGAGGACCAGGCCATGGACCGCGTGCACCGCCTGGGCCAGACCCGCGACGTGTCCGTGGTGCGCTTCTGCGCGCGCGACACCATCGAGGAGAGGCTGTTCGAGTTGCAAATCAGAAAGCGCGAGCTCGCGGCGGCGGCGTTCAAGAAGATGAGCGCCAAGGAGCGACGCGAGATGCGCCGCGCCGACCTCATCGGCCTGCTGGATTGATGAGCCACGCCGAGTGTTCGACGTTCGAGACGTTCGCACGTGTGTGTTGTGTGTATTATTCGTTGTAATCGCGACGCGTTGTATGAAGATAGGGTATGGGCGGGAGTGACTCGAGTCACGACTCGAGTTAACTCGTGGCGTTCACGCGAGTTAACTCGCGAGTCATGACTCGAGTCACTCAGGCCCATATTCTACCGTGCGTGCGAGAAGAGACGAACCGACAGACCTTTTTGTATTGCCTTCACCCCGCGCGTCACCGCGCTTACGATAGGGTACGATAGGGTATGGGCGGGAGTGACTCGAGTCACGACTCGAGTTAACTCGTGGCGTTCACGCGAGTTAACTCGTGGCGTTCACGCGAGTTAACTCGCGAGTCATGACTCGAGTCACTCAGGCCCATATCCTACCGTGTGTGCGAGAAGAGACGAACCGACAGACCTTCATTGCCTTCACCCCGCGCGTCACCGCGCTTCGCATTCGCGCAGGCGCTCTTGTCGCGATTCCGTCTCCACCTCGCGCGGCGCCACGAGCCCCAAGCCGGGAATCGGTTTCATCTTCGTCTTCGCGTTTCGTTCGGCGCTTCCCCGGAAACCGTTCCCGGAAACCTCCCTCCCGAGGATCCGCTCCGCCTCGTTCGGTAACGCCTCGCGGTACGTCCCGCACCGAGGCGTGCCTCTGTCCCACACGCCCTCGTACGCCCTGCCCTTTCCGGCGTACAAGTGCGTCCCGGCTCCGTGCTTCTCGCCATCCAGCCACCCGCCGACAAAGACGTCGCCGTTTGCGTACGCCATCACGCCCTCGCCCGTCATACGGTCCTCCACCCAATCGCCCTCGTACACGTCCACGCCGGGAGGATTCGTCCTCCCGGCGTTCGAGCCGTCGGTCTGGTACTCGCGGTTTTCGGCGTTCGCGATCGCGGTTTGCCGCCCGCGGCCGTGACGCTTGGAACGCACCCAGTCGCCCTCGAACCTCTGCCCGAGCTCGTCGTGGAAAACGCCGAACCCCTCCCGCTTGCCGCGACGCCACTCACCGACGTACTCCGCCCTGTGTCGTCCGTACTCGTGCTTCCAGTACGTGCCGTGGCCCTCGCGCGCGTTTTCAACCCATTCCCCTTCGTACACGTCCCCGTTCACGTACGTCATCTCGCCGCGGCCTGCGCGTCGAGGAAGGATGCGGAGCGAGAGATGGCGGGGGAACCGAGGGTCAGACGACGCGCGTGGACGAAACGGGAACCTCGGCGAGGTGGAGGGGACACGCACCGTGCATCTTGTTCGCGGACCACTCCCCCTTGTACTTCTTCCCAGAAGGCAGGTGGATGGTCGGCCGGTGGCCATTCTTGTCGCTCGGGTCCGTAGCGCGCGCCATGGGAAATGCCGAATCCGGAACGCGGACGGGAACGTCGTGGCGCGTCTCGGACGACGAAGTGCACATCAGAGAGCGGAAATCTGAAGTTTCGAGAAACCAAGCCGACGACGACGACCCGACGCCTCCCGTCGCGACGCTCGCGTGATTCGCAAAAATAGTGTATCGTCTATGTCTCAATGCTGCGCGCTCTACAAGGAGTTTTGTTTCTCTCTCCCGTCCCCGCACTCACTTGTGCAGCTGCGTGGACCAGTACCCGTGCAGGCCCGGGGGCAGGTGGTCCTCGAGCTCGACGCTCGCCACCGGCCCGTCTTCGATCGCCGCGGCGTCAAAGACGTGCAGCACGGACTTGTCCATGCCCGCGTCGTTGACCACCACGGTGACCCATCCGTCGTCCTCCTTCTCCCCCCCCGGCTTCGGGCAGAAGATGGGCTCCTGCATGAACGAGCGCTCCCCGAAGTACCAGACCGTCTCCTTCGCCGCCGCGCCCACCGTCGGGTCGCAGTCGAACTTCACCAGGCACTGGTTGGGTCCCCACAGCACGTCGTCCTTCACCGCCGCCGCCGCCGCGTAGGTGTAGCGGTACGGCTTCCCCGTGAACGCGTGGTTCACCTGCGGGAACTCCATCACGCGGTTCGACAGGGACGCCTGCGCGGACGTCCCGGAAACGACGTCGATGTCGAAGCGCGTGTACTCCACGCGCGAGCCGCCGTTGTAAAACGCCGGCGTGACCATGTCGAGGTTCATGGAGAAGTCCATAAACTTCCAGGGCGCCGAGTCCAACACGACGCGCGACCCGTCCGAGCCCTCGGGCTCGAACGCGTTGACGTGGTGGAAGAAGAACTGGTTGTCCACCGGAATGGCCTTCTGGCCGATCTTGCGCGCCTTCTCCGTGCGCGGGAGCATGTGAAGCGTCGCGGGCTTGCCGTCCTGGAACCCGATCACCTCCGCGAGCGCGCACTTGGCGAACATGTACTCGGTGAGGAGCTTTCTTGGGTCCAGCGCGGTGGGGTTCTGTAAAAGCATGTACCAGTTCTCGGTCACCAGGCAGTCGTGGAACATGCCGAAGGTGGCGTTCTGCACGCCGAAGGGCGCGCGCGCCGCGGGCTTGCCGTCGGCGTCCCACTCGTAGAAGCAGCACTTGTTCGCCTGCAGCGGCGCATTCTGCGCCTCGATGGAAAACGCCACCAGCCGCTTCTTCGTTTGGTCGTCCGCGTCCAGGACGCGGTAGTGCGCGGCCATCTGCGGCACCTCCAGGTCGTGCCCGAGCACGCTGTCCGCCTCGCCCTCCGTGCGCAGCGTCGTGGGGTCCATCTTGTGCGGCTTGCCTCCCTCCCACAGCGCGTACAGCTCGCCGCCCCAGTCCACGACGCCCGTGTTGGCGACGTTCTTGACGTCGAAATCAAAGGGGTTGTAGAAGGCGTCGCCCTTCGGGTTACCGATCGCGAACGCCCCTTTGTACAGCATCTGCTTCGCGGCCTGCTCGTCCGTGAACCCCTTGGTGCCGACGAAGTTGTGCTTGAACGTCAGCGAGCCGTTGTCGAACGCGACGGCGTACACGAGGCCGTCGCCGTCGAAAAACTGGTTCAGCCTTTTCCCGAAAATCTCCAGCAAACCGGGTCCGTTGCGGAACAAAGTGCCGTTCAGCTCGGGTGGTATGACGCCCGTGACTTTGTCCTCGGAGATGGAACGAGGCGCGCTCCCGTCCGTCGTGCTCAAAGTGGTGTTGCGGTAAATGGAGCGCCAGTCGTTGATGGTCTGGTTGGAAGGGCCCCACGAACCCGCCGGCGGCGGCGCGCCGGGTTTGAGAGGCTCGCGAGGCAGATCCCACTTGGGCGCGAACGGGCCAGCCTCGGAGGAGGTGGCGGGCGGCTCGGTGACCGCGGCGCGAACCGAGCCCGCACGGACGCGGTGCGCGCGCGCGGCGGGGGCGCGGCGCGCGGCCGGGCGGCGCGCCAGGGAGGCCCGCGCGCCGAGGGCGGCGGAGGGCGCCAGGATCGACGTCATCTCGACGGAAGGCGCTCGGCGCGCGCGAACGGCGGGGAAACGAGCGGCGCGCGGGTCTCGACGACGCGGGCGAGAGCGCGGTCGGCGTGCGACGGCGAGCGCGAGCGCGGAGCGCGGTTCTGCGGTCGCGACGGTGGGTCGCTGTGCGCGTGCGTGTGCTGAACCGGTGTCTCGTGCCTACACTACCCCGAAACCACGTGGAAGGCTGACGTCTGTCGAGCGACGGAGAGCCACTGATTTTGGCGCCAGCTCGGCGCGCCTCCTGGGAAGCGCTTTTCGGCGCAGCGACGCCCCGGGCCAGCTCCGCGAGCGCGGCGCTCAACCCGCAGGTGGGATGGGTCGGGTCAGGCCCGCGAATCCGACACTCGGCGTGGGTGCCCCGAAAGCCACCGCGAAGGGCGCGCGCCGGGGGGCGATGGCGTCCACCGCCGCGCCAGCGACGCAGCGAGATGCCGCCCTTCTGCCGACCCTGAAACTCACCCGAAAGAAAGGCCTTTCGATCGACCCCGTGGGCAGAAACGCGTGGGTCGTCCGGGGCGCGCTGGATGCGCGCGAGTGCGACGCGATTCGCGAAGCCGCGGACGCGTGCGGGTACTCGCACGCGACGAGCAGAGGTCCGAAGTTCGGTGAGGCGCATCGCGACCACGGCAGAGCCGGGTATCACGACGAAACGCTGAGCGAACGCGTGTGGCGGGACACGGGTCTGGGCGAATTGTTGACGGCGTCGCTCCCCGCGGTGCGCGAAGGCGCGCCGGTCGGCTTGAACCCCGCGCTTCGTGTTTACCGCTACGCCACGCACGAGGTGTTCGGGTCTCACTACGACGATTACGCAAACACCGACGCGGGGGTCACCGCTTTCACGTTCCTGCTGTATCTCACCGGCGACGAAAAAAAACCCGTCGTCGGCGGCGAGACGGCGTTTTTCCCGTCGTGCTCGGACGGCGCGAGGGCGCTCTTCGAGGTGAAGCCCGAGCGGGGCGCGGCGCTGATTTTTAAGCACGGCGCGGAGTGCATGCCGCACGCGTCGTTGCCGGTGCGGGAGGGGGTCAAGGTGGTGCTGCGCTCGGACATCGTCTGTCGGAAAGCGTAGTTCGCGAGACGCCGTCGAGACAATTTCCAATCGGAGACGGGTACGCTCCGTTTCGCTACGTAAAACACGCCTAAATTCAACCTTCGTCATCCGCTCCCGCGACGTCCCGCGAACCGTCATCCCGCCTTTCCGCGGTCTCACGCGCCGCCTCGAGCGATATCCTGATCTTCGCTAGTACCTCCTGGATCTCTGTGTCGTTTTCGCCCCCGCCCCCAGACCCGCCCTGGACGCCGTCGCCGTCCGCGCCGGCGGATCCCGCCGGCGGCTCGGCGACGCCGCGTTCGGTCCACCGCTCGAGCACGTCGGCGGCGTCGGCCAAGTCCCCCTGCGCCTCCGCGTCCTTTGCGGCGCGGAGCACCGCGTGCTTCTCCGGCGCGCCGCGCGCGCCCATCACGAGGGCGACCTCGGCGGCCGCGCGCGCGCCGCCCACGCCCGGCCGAGCCAACGCGCGCACGGCCGCCCCGACCCGCCCGGCGGAGAGGTGCGCCTTGGCGGCGGCTTCGGCGCCGCCGCGCGTTTCCTCGGCGGCGGCGAGCGCCACGCGCGTTTCCACCAGGAGCGGGTCGATCGGCAGGAGACGCGCGGCCGCGAGTGCGGCGGCGTCGCGTTCGAGTCCCCCTCTGCGTAGCGAGCCGATGGCCCCGCGGACGTCGTGCAGGGACAGACGGAGCACAGCCGCGCGCTGGTGTTCGCCGCGGGCTTCCAGTCGGTCCGCTTGCGTCGCGGCGGCGGAGGCGTAAAGCGCGCGCCCGCCCCCGACGAGCGCGGCGAGGAAATCGGGCGGGATGGGTCCGTCGAACGCCGCGAACAGGGACTCGGAGGCGGTCTCGAAGTCCCCGCGGAACAAAGCCGCGGCGGCGGCGCGTTCGGGGGGGCGGAGCGCACCGCTTCCCCCGTCGGAAGAGCTCGAAACCCCGATGTCGGAAGCGCGTCGGTGTCGGACGCCGTCCGCCTCGGCGGGTTCGGAACCCGGCCCCCCCGCGCCGTCGCCGCCGCACACGGACTCCTCCAGGCGCAGCAGACGCATGGCCTCTTCCTGCCCGAGGTACAGACCGAGTCCCCGCGGGCCGTACCCGGCGCTCGCGTCGTCGAGGGACTCGTCGGACCCATCCGCGGCGACCCCGGGAGACCCGACGGTATTCCTCCGCGCCAAAAGCCGCGCCAGCCGCACCGCGGAGGCGCGCCCCGCCGCGATGCCCTCCGGCGTGGTCTCCCAGGGAGGAGGCTTGACGATCCCGCGCCCGCCCGTGCCCTTGCGCTTCTTCTTGCCGGAGGCGCCACCGGCACTCTGAGGCTTATCCGTCCCCGAGTCTTTCGTGATCTCGGTCGGTTCTGTGGACGACGTCGCCGAGGCGGCTTCGGCATCCGCGGAACCGTCCCCTTCACTCCGCGCAGTCGGCTCGCCCCCGCGCTTCGCCTCCGCGTCGCGGGTGAGCTTCTTCGCTTGCTTGGCCTCCTTCGCGCGCGCGCTGGCCTCGGCCTCGGCGGCGGGCGAGTGGCAGAGGTCGTCCACCTCCCACGCGCGAACGGTCTGATCGTCCGACCCGGTGACCAGCGTCGCGGTCGGCGCGCCCCGCGCGCGCCGCGCCGCGCGGGCTCCCGCCCACGCCGCGAACAGCGCGCGCCCCTCGTGGCCGCGCATCGTCGCCGCCGGCGCGGGCGACGAGGAGAGGTCCCAGCCACGCACGACCCCGTCCGCCCCGGTGGTCACCGCGATCGCGTCGGACGCGTCCAGGGGCGCTTCACGAGCGGAGAGGCGGTCGCCGGCGTCGGAGCGCGCCGCGGCGGCGGCGGCGGCGGCGCCCGCGGGGCGCCACGCCAGATCCGTCAGCGACCTCCGCGAAGGCGGCGCCGAGCGAACCGCCTCGCCGTCGCGGCCGTCATACACCAGGAACCCACCGTCCTCGGAGACCGAGCCGAGCCACGCGTGTCGCGGCGAGGCGGGGTCGCCCGCGCTGGGGTGCCAGCGCACGGCGGAGACAGCCTTCGAGTGTTCCGCGGCGCGCCACGCGACCCGGAACGCGAACGGGTCCCCGGGCTCGGCGTCGTCGCGCGCGTGCGCGGTGACGGTGCCGTCGCTCCACCCGACGGCCGCCGCGGGGAGCCCCACCGACCGAGACGCTTCGTGCTCCGCCGCTTCGTGCTCCGCGAACTCGAACGACGTGATCGTCGCGCCCTCCGCCGTCGCCGCGTCGTGGAACCGCAACGTGACGTCCACGAACGCGCCGCCGTCGCCGCCGCCGCCGCGCCGGCGCCCCGCCGGAGCGGCCAGCGACACCCAGCGCCACAGCCGACCGCCGCCCAGAGTCACGAGTTCCCGGGTCCCTCCCGGAAGGCGGACCCACTGCGCGCCAGTCACGGCGCCCGCGTGGCAATCACGCTGCGTGGCGTGTCTCCCCGCGCCCGCGGGGTCCAGCGCGACCACGCGGCCGTCCTCCAGCCCCACCGCGAGGCACGCGGACGCCGGCTCCGCGCCCGCCTCGTCGCCGAGCGCGACCGCGGCGGGGCCGTCGGCGGGGCGCCACGCCAGACGCGTCGCCTTGGTCTGCGGCAAGCCGCGCCAGAGGATGGTGGACGCGCCGGCATCGGCGGCATCGTGTGTGAGAACCTCGCGTGTGGCATCATCATCGTTCGGGGTGTCGGCGAGGACGTGGGCGCGGACGGAGCCGTCGCCGCACGCCACGGCGACGCGGCGGGGATCCTCCGGGTCCACCGCGGCGTGGTACGCGAACCCGCCGAGCCCCGCGACGGACCACCGCCGTGTGAGTTTCCCGACGTCCCACAAAACGAGCGAGCGGTCGAGCGACGTCGTGACGGCGAGGTTTCCGCGCACGGAAATGCAAAACACGGTCTTCGAGTGGCCGTCGCCCGCGAACTTGGAGAAGTGCACGTTCGGGAGCGTCTCTTGTCGCCCGCTCGTCGTCTCCCGTCCGTCGTCGACGCGCACGTCGCACCATAAGAGCTCGCCTCCGTGGCTCGCCACCACCAGTCGCGCGACCGTCTCGTCGTTCACGCGCGTTTGGCTTTCGGTGGCGTCCCCCGACAATTCGTCGCTCGATTCGCCCAAACGCCGGTGCCCCGCCCACGCGAGCGCGACCCACAGGCGGCCGCGCTGCGACTCTGCGAGGTGCGGCGGGCACCGCGGGAGCGGCGCGGTGGCCAACAACGATGTGCGTTCGCCGTCCCACGTCCACAGCGTCACCGCGCGCTCGCGCGAGCCGACCGCCAAGATGCCGATCGCGCTCCGCGCGTCCGAAACGCTCGCGGGAGGCATCCACGCCAGGCACTGCACCTCCGCGGCACGCGCCGGCAGTCTCCGCGGCGGCGACGAAGCCGAGACATCCGCGACGCCCAGCGCGCCGCTCTGGTGGCCGACGGCGACGTCGTTTTCGGCCGCGGCGCTCATGGCCACCGCGAGGACGGGCGTGTTATCCAGCTGTTCCAGGGTTCGAACCGGCCTTTGGTGCGTGCTGCTGCCGTCGCCCGAGATGCCACCGCCTCCGCCCCCGCCCCCGCCCCCGCCTCCGGCGGCGCCGAACCGCCAGACGAGGCACTTCCCGCCGCGGTCGCCGGAGACGCACAGATCCGGCGCGATGGGAGACACAGACAACGCGCTCACCTCGGCGGCGTGTCCCCGCATCGTGCGCAGGCACCGCCGCGCGGTGGTGTCCCACAGACGGAGGTTGGTGTCCGCCGAGCCCGAGACCAGGAGGTGCGTCACCCCGGGTCGCTTCGCGAAGCACAGCGCGGTGACTCGGTTGACGTGCCCGACGAGCGAACCCGCGAATCGTCGGCACGCGCGCGTTTCCTCGGGGCGCACGAGAACCACCGCGTTGCGCGCGGCGTACGCGTACAGGGTGCCATCTGCGCCCCCCCAGTCCCCCAGCGCGGACCCGTACCAGTTCGGGGCCGGCGGAATCGCGATCGACGCGTCGCGGTCGGTCGCGTCCATCGCGGCCGACCCGCGCGCCCGCGTGCCTCCTCGACTGAGATTCGTCGACGACACGTTTTCGCTCGTCAACAACTTCGGAGTTGACGGAAAACGACTTTTTGCGGAGGGAGCGGCGGCGGCGGTGCCCGGGGGAGCGGCTTCGGCCCGGGAGCGAGCGGGTTCGAAGGTTTCGACGGTGACGATCAGGCACGCGTGAGTCTCTATCGACACGCGCGTTCGGCTACGTGCTAAGGTATGGGCCAGGTCCAACGCGAGGGCACGCCAGCTCACCGCGTCGGGTCCTCCCCCCACTTTTCCGGGAGCGCTCCCGCGCCACGGTCTTTCTCTCATCCCTCTCTCCATTGGTTCGCACACGAGCAACACTTGTAGAACGTCGACATGGGCTCGTCCGCCGACCGAATCTGAATCTGCATGAAGTACGCCTGGCCGTGGTCGCATTTCGGACACGTCGCCGCCGTCTTGTCCACGTTCTTCCACGCCTCGTCGCCCCCGAGCACGTCGTCCACCTCCTTGGTCTCGCATTGCACCTCGCTCCGCACGGTGGTGGTGATGTCGTAGGCGTACGGGCACGTCTGGCAGTACAGCTTGAGCCCGCCGCCGTACGGCGAGTGGTCCACCAGCAGCATGTTCGCGCACGTCGGGCAGAAGGTGAGCATCGCGCCCGCCGAGCCCTGACCGCTCGCGGGTCGCACTGAGGCGAACGTCGGCGAAAGCGGCACTTCTTGCACGGGCAGTCGCGGTCGAGCACGGTCTACCGACGAGTCTTTGAACAGCACGGGACGACGGTCTGTGACTCGACGTTCCCCTCGGCCAAAAGAAAAGAGCACAGCATCTATCCACTCGCAATCGGAGCCGAGGGGCGCTTCACTGCGAATCGCGCGGCTTGCCGCACACGCACCGAACCTTCCACCATGGCGGACCCCCAGGAGGAACACGAGGACGACGGCGAGGTCCGTCCGCGTCCCCTTCCCCTCTTCGCCCTACACCCGCGCGGCCGATGGCAATCATCCCCCGTCAGCCTCGCAAACAAAACCCTAAGCCCTCTCGCCTCCCTCTGACGTGCCCGCCCCCGTTCGCCCGCAGGATTACGAGGAGGTCACCGAGGACGAGGAGGAGTACGAGGATGACGAGGAGGAGGAGGCCGAGGGCCCTCCCCCCGTCGTGCAGACCCCCGCGGCGGCCGCGGCTGCCGCGGCCGCCGCGCCGATGGGCCCGAAGGAGTGGGTGGGCCTGCAGTCGATGCCCGCGCAGACGCAGCAGAGCCTGATGGAGACGCTCAACTCTCTGCGCGCGAAGAACCAGACGGAGATGACCGTGGTGTTCGTCGGCAAGCAGGGCGTGGGCAAGAGCTCCACGCTCAACTCCGTGCTCAACGAGCGCGTCGCGCAGAGCGCTCCGTTCCAGCCCGAGTCGCTCCGCCCGCTTCTCGCCGCGCGCCAAGCCGCGGGGTTCACGGTGAGCTTCCTCGACACGCCCGGTCTGCTCGAGGGCGACCAGGTGTCCGCGCGCGGGCTGGCGTCGGTGAAGCTGGCGATGAAGGACAGGGAAGTGCACGCGGTGGTGTACATGGACCGCCTGGACGGGTGGCGCGTGGACAACAGCGACCGCGCCGTTTTCAAGGCGCTCGACGAGAACTTTGGGCGCCAAATCTGGGAGCGCACCGTGCTCGGGTTCTCGCACGGCCAGCTCTCGCCCCCCAACTCCATGAAGTACGAGGAGTTCGTCGCGGGGCGCGCGGAGGCGTTGCGCAAGGCCATCCGCGACACCCTGGGGGATGCCTCGCTGGAGCTGCCGCACGCCGTGGTGGAGAACGGGAGCCGGTGCGCGACGAACGGGGGGGGCGAGAAGGTGCTCCCCGACGCGAGCCGCACGCCCTGGGTCGCGGCGCTGGTCGCGGCGCTGGCGGAGACGGCGAAGAAACCGAACCCCATCGCGTTTGACCCGGAGAAGAACTACGCGAGCGGCTCGGACCCGAACAAAAAGCACAGGCTCCTGGTGTTGCCCCTGCTGCTCCTGCAGACGCTCCTGCTCCGGCCGCTGCTGGTGCGCCAGATCCGCAAGGACATCAAGTCGGGGGTGGGCGGGCGCGTGTGACGGATTCGTCGGGAGAGAATCGAGACGCCACGGGTCGATAGACGGGAGGCATCGCGTGACGACACGTATTAGGCGTCGCGCCAGCGCGTTTCCCGGTGTAAAGCATGACAAAACATGCCAGTAGTACGGCGCCCGCGTCGAGAAAAACACTCGCGAATTTCTCGGTCGATTTCGACTCGCCCGGTCTTGTCAATCTTCGCTTTGGCGCCATTTTCTTGTCGTCGCGAGTCATCTCCGCGCGCGCGGCGGTCGGGCGCCGGGCGGCGTCGGCGCTTGCACCGAGCGCGCGATGCGGCACCAGTTCGACGATGACGGACTTCCGGTGGGCGTCAACCCGAAAGGCGGGGCGACGGATGTCAAGACGCGCCCGCTTCAGTCCCCTTTCAGCAACGTCTTCGACTTCGAGGAGGCGTCCGGTATGGCGGGGACCGGATCGAAACCGCCGCGCGAGGTGGTGCCCATGCCCTGGGAGTACAGGCGCCAGAGGCCTCTGACGTACACGCAAAACGCGCTGTACGACGCCGCGTCGTTCTGGACCTGGGACGCGTTCCAGTACGCGGTGACCCAGGAGTACCCCCTCGCGACGCTCGCGCGATTCCTCATCGTCGAGTCCAGCGGACTCGCCGAGCGTCTGGACCTGGACCTGGACGCGCTGGACCGTTTCCTGCTCGCCGTGGACGCCGCGTACGCCTCGCCCAGCGTGAACCCCTCGGTGGAGATCGGCGTGCCGCGCCGGGTGCTGCCCCGCGGCGCCGCCGGCACGGGCGGCGAGCTCGGCGCCGGCTGCGGGTTCGTGGGGTACCACAACGTAGTGCACGCCTGCGACGTGCTGCAGGGCGCGCACGCGTTTTTGTACCTGGGCGGTTTGACTTCGGCGCTCGGCGACGACGACGCGCTGGCGCTCCTGATCGCCGCCATCGTGCACGACGTGTGCCACCCCGGCGTGGACAACGAGTTTCTGCGCCGGACGGAGAGCGAGGTGGCTCTGCGGTACCACGGAGACGCGCCCCTGGAACGCCATCACGCGTACGCCGCGTACGCGCTGATGCGTCGGCCGGCGACGCGTTTCTTCAACCGGTGGGACGCCGCGCGCGCCGCCTCTTTCGAGCTTAAGGTGCGTTCGCTGGTGCTGGCGACGGACATGAAGCACCACCACGCGTTCATCGAGCGGCTTGTGGAGTTCCAGTCCGCGACGAAGCCGCCGCCGACGCCGCCGCCGACGCCGCCCACGGAGGTGCCGAGTGACATGGAGGAGAGCGCGGACGAGGACGACGAGGACGAGCCGCCGCCGGAGCCCGAACAAGAGCCGGGGAAGAAGAAGCAGAGCGCGATGGCTGCCGCGCTGGGCATTCCCGACCCGGACGCCGAGGATGAGCCCGAGTTACTCTGCGCGGCGCCCGGGCCGCACATCGCCGCGGCCTCGGACGCGTCCCCTGACTTCCTCAGTCGCAAAGAGGAGTACCGCATGACGCTGATGACGGCTTCGCTGAAGTGCGCGGACCTCGGGCACCTGGCGCGCCCGTACGAGATCCACCGCGTATGGGTTGAGGCGTTGCAGGAGGAGTTCTGGGCGCAGGGCGACCGCGAGCGCGAGGCGTTTTCCGGCAGAGTCATCTCCAACGCGGCGACGCACGACCGGTACCACTACGGCGACGACGAGGAGGCGAAACTGGAGGGGGTGGAGAAGGCGACGTTGTCGTTTTTCGATTTGTTCGGCTTACCGCTGTTCGACGCCGTCGCGGCGGCGATGCCGCTGGCGTGTAGCCTCGCGGCGGCGGCGCGCGAGAACCGCGACAAGTGGGACCCTGTGGCGGTCGCGGAGAAGGCGGCGAGGGAGGCGAGGGAGGCGGAGGAGGCGGCGAAGCGGGCCGCCGTGGAGGCGGAGATGAACGCGGTGAGTGATTGATACCCGTTCGAACGCTCCGAACGTCTGAATAGAACCGACGACGCCTTCTGAACAGAACCGACGTCACCTTCGTTCGGCGTCTCGCGCTCGCGTGACGAGTCGCGCGTCGACGCCCGAAATTCTGTAGGCACCCTTTGACGTCGACGCTTTCGACATCATTAACCTCGCGCCGGCGCGGGTGTGAGACGCGCGTCCTCCGACAGTCTTCCGCGAGGGGAAGATGGAGGACACAGCGATGGGGGAGGTATCGGACGAGCGGTGGGAGCAGACGCGGTGGGTGTGCACGGAGTTCCTGGAGCCCGCGACGGCGGCGGCGGTCGCGAGGGATGAGCCCGAGCGGTTTCGACGCGCGGTGCTCGACGTGGAGCGGGCGCTCGCGCAGGCGAAGCAGGACGGCGACTTCACGCCCCTGCACGCTCGGTACTCGGGGGTGATGACGTTCTTCTCAGGCAGGGGCCAGCTCGCGCCCGAGGACCTGCGCCGGTGCGCGAACGTCTCCCTGGACGCGCTGCACGCGTGCGCCGGCGACGTCAGCGCGCAGGCCCGCTGGGGCGGAATGACGACGCGTATTTTGGAGACGTACGGCGACGCTCTGTCTCTGCGCATCGAGTGGCGTCCTCTGTACGAGATTCTCGCGAAGTACCTCGCGGGCGAGTTCGACGCGTACAACGGCGCGATCCCCACCGCCGTGCACGTCGCCGTGGTGTCCCGCCTGGCGCACAAGGCGCGGCGGCACTTTTCGGCGGAAGCCCCTTCCGAGATCTGGCATCTGCTCAAACCCAAGATCCGCGCGCTCGAGAACGCCGACTGCTTCGAGGGGCTGGGGATGCTCCACCTCCTGATGCCCTGCTCGAGAGTCTCGGAAGTGAACCACACGTCGACGAACGAGAACGATACAGAAAAGAACGACTGGTGCGGCTGGTTCGAGGAGTGGGTGACGATGGCGGGCTGGATGCCGACCAACCGGTTCTGGCAAGCCGCGTGGTTCGCGATTTTCGCGCAGCTCGCCAAGCACGACGTCGGCGACGTCTTAAACTGGGACGCGCGCGCGAACGAGCTGAGAAGCACGTGTTTGTGGTTCATGGAGGTCCCGGTGGGCGGCGGCGAAGGCGCGTGTCCTTTCGGAAGAAGAACGAGCAGCAGAGCCGCGTACTTGTTCTCCCGCTCCGTCAACGACAGCGAGCAGAGGTGTAAGTACGCCGCGAAGTACCTGGCGTACCGGCTGCCGAGCGAGCGCGACGTCGAGAAGGACGCCGACGCCGCCGAGTCCGCGATCCGCGCCGTGGAGGCGCTGGTGGACGTCGTGGAGAACTACGCGCACCCCTCCAACGCGGGGCGCTGGACGAACACGCTCGCGCAGTTCCTCACGCACGCCGTGAAGTATTTCAGGAAGAGGGTCGCAGCCGCGGACGCCGCCGAGGCGAGAGACGAAAACGGCGCGGGGAGAAACGTCTCCAAAAAAAAGCCGACGTCTTTCGCGCGCGCGCGCTTCGCCGCCGCGATGCGCCGCCTCGTCGACAAGGGCATGTACAACAAGGTGGCTTCGCTACGTTTCGCGGCGGCTTCTTCCGCGCGCGACCTGGCGTACATCGAACCGGCTTCCATTCTCCCGCTGGTCATGTCCCGCTTCGCGCAGGCGGTGGACCACGGCACGGCGACGCACCAGCTGACGTCGGCGCTTTCGGTGTTGACGTTCGCGATGCGGCCGATGGTCGTTGCGCCGCGGGAGACGTTTTTTTCCGAGACGTTCGCCGACGCCGGCGTGCCGGACGTGGGGCAGTTCCTGGCGTTCGTGATGGAGACTACTCTGCCGGGCATAGACGCGAACGACCCGTCCAAGACGCTCGGGGTGATCCGCCTGTACGTCGCGGTGGTGAGCAACCTGGCGGTCCTCGCCGACCCCGGCGACCCCGCCAACGCCGCGGCGGACGAGGTGTTCCCGTTCCAGTGGAGCGACTGGATCGACGCCGCGCTCGGCCGGTTCTTCGTGTTTTTCGAAAACGTCGACCCCGCGAGCGCGGGCAAGATCGACGGCGCGGACAAGCACAGGGGGGGCGCCGGCGGGGACGGGGGCGCGTCCTACCTCATGGGGAGCTCATCCATGTACTCGCCGCTCGTGCGGCTGGTGTTTGCGCGAATGAGCCCCGCGCTGCGCGAGCGCGCCGTGAAGCGCGTCGCGAATTTCGTGCTGACCAGCACGCACAGCGGCTTGACGCACGAGGTGGGTCAGATGGTCATGGCCGCCGCGACGCAGGCGCCGGAGGAGACGTACGCGTTTCTGACCAAGCCGCTTCTGGAATCGCTCGCCGCGGAGGTGGAGGACGTCGCGAGCCTCGCGGCGGAGCGCGCGCGTCAAAGCTTGGAGGGCGACGCCTCCGTCGGACAAACAACATCTGTCGTCTCGCCCACCAAGGAAGCGAAGCTTCGGTGGCAAACCGGCTTGCTCGGCGCCGCGCTGCACTACGGCGGACCGAAGGTTGTTAAACTGGCTCCCGAGATTAAGAGCGTGCTGCGCCAACTCTTCGCGCTGTGCGCCGAGGCCAAGAGCCTGCGTTTAGGGGAGATGGCGGCGCACGTCTCGTCCCTGCTCTGCGGCGCGCTCACCGGGACGTACGTCGTCGACCTGTTCGCCGCCGACGAACAGCGGAGACCAGGCGACGACGGAGGTTCCGAGAACGCGCGTTCGTTCGCGTATTCGTTCCCGGCGAAGTGGTCCGTGTCCAAGGTTGTGTACGCGCACGACGGGCGCACGCCCGTGGCGGGCGCGACGCACGCGCCTCGGCCGTTCGCGTGGCGCGCGCCCGCGCAGGAAGACCTGAACGTGGCGCGCGAGATGGCGGAGGAGTTTGTGCACGCGCCGTGCGACGCGCTGCTGGCGGCGTTTGGCGAGGGCGGCGACCCGTCGACGACGCCGAAGGAAAAAACGCGCGCGCTCCTGGCGAGTATCGGCGGCGCCGCGAGCGGGTTCCGCCTGCGCATGGCGGACTTCGAGCCCGAACGGGATCCGGAAACGAACGCGAACGAGGATTCTGAGAACGCGTTATCCGAAGCGAAGCGAACCGAAGCGCGTTGCGTGCTGGGCGTCCAGGACGTCGCGCCGCCGCCGATTGCGCTCGAGACGCGCGCGCGCGCGGCGCGCGCGCTGGCGGCGACTCTGGCGGCGGCGGCTGCGGACGACACCGAGACGCTCGGGCTGGCCCTCTCCGTGGCGGAGGATATCCTCGCGCCCTGCAACCGCGACTACCGCGGGTGCAAAGCCGCGCTGCGCACGTGGCGCGCGGACGCGTCCGCGCTGACCACGCCCCCGTTCGGGGATGACCCCCCGGGCCTAAAGACGCGTCCGCGGTGGTTGCTGGGCGAGTACGCGTTTTTGCGGTTCCTGTGGCGCGCGTCGCAGGCGGCGTACCACCGCGGCGGGCCGAACTCGAGGCCCTCTAAACACCCGGCGGACGGCGCGCTGATGGCGCAGGTGCGCCGCCTGACCATGCACAAGTACGCCTCCGTGCGCGCGCACGCGCGCGCGCTGGTGGAGCAGAGGGCGAAGCGGTTCCCGGCGGCGACGGTGGATCTCGTCTCTCCGGCGCGCGACGCGCTGGCGGCGGCGCCCGGGGACGAGGACCGGTGCGTCGCGGCGTGCGCGTTGCTCAAGTGCACGCCCTCGGTGAACCGCATGCGCTCGGAAGCCGCACACTTCCGCGCCACCTCTTTGGCGCTGCTGCGGTCGTCGCACCACGACGCGGAGAAGGCGCAAACCGCCGTGAACGAGGTGTTTTTGTCGATGGCGATTCGGTTCTCGCGCGGAGCGGGCGGTGTCGGTTCCGGCGCGTACGCCGCGTCGCGCCGCGCCCACCTGGACGCGACGCGCGACGCGCTGTACTCTTTGATGGCTCCGCCGCCGGCGGAGCAGGCTGCGTCGGGGGACGTGCCGGCGGTGGGCGCGTCCCTGCACTGGAGCTACGCGCTGATGGCGAACGCGTTCCTGCTGTTCCTGGCGCACCCCGAGTCGCTGGCGAACAATCCGGAGCACATCGCGCGGTTCACCGGGTACCTCGCGGCGTGCGTGCTGGGCCCCACGAAGGCTCTGCGGCTCCCCGCGACGTGCGCGCTGCTCATGGTGTCGCGCTACGAGGGCTTCGAGGCGCACGGCGTCCCGACGCTGCGCCGCGCGCTCCAGGCGGAGGGCGCGCTCGGCAAGGCTCTGACCAACGCGGGCTTGTGCCACCACATCGGATCGGAGGCGGTGGGCGGCGGCGGGCGCCAGACCAGCCGCGCGGACGCGCTGCTGCAGGCGGCGGAGAGTCTGTACGGCGCCGGCGCGGACATGTCCGGCGCGCCTTGGCCCCGGGACAAGGGCGGCGCCGTGGACCAGGCGGGCCACAACGAGGGCTCCTCGCACTTCATCGTCGCGTGCGCGAGGCTGTTCAAGCTCTTCGCGCGCGTCGCGCCGGAGACGGTGGCGTCGACGCTGGAGAAACCGCTGACGTCGGCGGCGTCCGCCGTCGGCGACCGCGGCGCGCGCGTCGCCGCCGCCGAGGCGCTCGCGGGCGTGCTCGCGAGTCCCCACGTGGACGCGCCCTGGGCGGCGCCGCTGCTGCTCAAGACGGTGGCCGAGTCCGCCGCCGAGGAGGCGGAGGAGTGGCTCCGCGCCGTGCGCTACGCGGTGCGCGGCGAGGCGCCGGGCGAGGGGAGCGACGACGTGCTTCGAGGCGTGCTCGCCGCCGACGGGCTCTTGTCGTCTTCGTCCACGACGGCGCGCGAGGCGCGGCGCCTGGAGGCGGCGCTGGCGTGCGTCTCGCAGCTCACCTCCGGCAAAAGCGCCGGCTCCACCGAAAGCACACTCGCGGGCCTGGCGTTCCAGGAGGCGCTCGTCGACGAGCTCGCCGATGAGGAAAACACCCCGCTCGCGCGCGACTCGCGCGCCGTGCGCGAGGAAGCCGCCAAGGTGGCGTCGGCGCTCGCCGGCGCGCACCTCGCGCCGGAGGGCGCGCGGCGCCCCGCGGAGCTCTTCCACGGGACCTCCGAGACCACCTCCGAGATTTTGGAACGCCTCCGCGCGAAGACCGCCGCTCTGCTCGAGTCCTTCGCCGCCGGAGCGGACGAGGCGTCGAGAGCGGTGCTCCTCGAGAACCCCGCCGAGGCGCAAACGAAGCATCCGCGCGCTTCGGAGACGGAGACGTTTTCTGACGCGCGGTTACTCGACGCGGGACCCCGCGCGCGGCAACGGCGTTGGCTCGAGGGCGCGCTGCTGACGGTGATCCAGCTCGCGAAACACGGAGAAATCGCCTGCCCCGTAGCGTCCGAGGTCGTGGCGCGGTGCATTCCCGCGATCCTGCGCGCGCAGGAGACCCCCGACCGCGACTTTGCGCTCGTCGCAAAAAGAGCGCTGACGTACCTCAAGTACGTGGTGTTCCCGGTTGGCCAAGTCGGTTTGGCGGCGCGCGGCGCGCTTCTCGGGCTGCGGGACGACAACTGGCACGCGCGCGCGGCGGCGCTCAAGTTCGCGCAGGCGTTCACGTTCAGGCACGCGTTCGTGCTCGATGGAGCCACTCGCGTTGCGCTGTACGAGGCTGTCGTGGAGGCGACGCGCGATCCCCAGATTGAGGTGCGCGCGCTCGCCTCGACGACGCTCGTCGGTTTCCTGCGCGGCGGCGCCGCCGCCGACGGCTCGGCGGCGCGCGCGCGCGACGCCGCGCTGAAGCGCGCGTCGACCGCGTCGTTTCATTTCAAGAGCTCAGACAAGGACGTCACCGCGTCCGCGGTGGATACGCACGGCGCGGTCTTGGGGTTGGCGTCGTGCGTGCTCTCGGCGCCGTACGACGTGCCGGAGTGGATGCCGGCGACGCTGGAGGCGCTTTCGCGTTTCGCGTCGTGCGCGTCGGCGCCGGTGCGCGAGACGGTGCGGCGCACGTTCGGCGAGTTCAAGAAGACGCATCAGGACACGTGGCTGGAGACCAAGGCTGCGTTCACCTCTGAGCAGTGGGAAAACGTGAGCGCGGGCATGGAGCTCGCGCCGAGCTACATCTCGTAGCGCGTAGCGCGACGGTGGTCGCGCGGGCATCGGGAGACGAAGAAAATTTTATGTACGCACATGACATGCAGAAGACACGTTTTCCACATGTTTTCCAGAAGTTTCCAAAATTTCATCTTCCTTGTCCGAAGACCCTGTCCGAACATTAAAACCGCCCGTTCGAGGGCACCCCTCGTTTGGCAGGCGCATTGCGCCTCGCGCGAGCCTCCCCCGCGTGAAGCATGGGGTCCCGCGATCTCGGAGGCGATTACGACCGTCTCCCCGGCGGCGAATTCGATGATATCGGTGCGAATCCCGCGGGTTTGTTCGCGCGCGTCGACGGACTAGCCCTCCCCGTCCCGGGTTGCCACGTCGGTCACGAGATTTCCCCTCTTCCCCGTCTCGTCCCAAAATGTCATCGCGCTGGACGCTGACGCCCACCTCACCCTCCCCGCCCGTCGCCCACCGCCGCGTCCGTCTTTTCCCGCTCCATCCTCATCGTCTCGCGCGTAGGCACGGCCGGCGGCGCCGACGATCAGGCGGGGCAGCCCAGGAGCGCCTCGGCGTACGCCGACCCCCGGAACGGCGAGCGACTCGTGGCGATGTGTCCGAAATGCAGCAGCCAGCTGCTGATCCCGCCGGGCGTGCCCACGGTGGCGTGTGGAAGCTGCGGGCAGGCCATCTCGCCGGTGATCAACGGGGAGTACGGCAACGCCAGCGCGCCCGCGCCCGCGCCCGCGCCGGTGAGCGCCGGGGGGCAGATGGTGAAGTGCCCGCTCTGCGCGGCGCTGCTCCAGCAACCCCCCGGGGCGAGCCTCGCGATCTGCGGCGGGTGCCATCAGGTGATCGGCATGCCCGGCGCGCCGCCGCCGCAGCCGAACCTCGGGTACGCGCCTCCTGGACCATCGCTGGAAAACAACTTGCCGCCCATCATTTCGTGCCCCGCGTGCTCTCTGCAGCTGCAGCCGCCGCCGGGCGCGCCGCTCGTGGCCTGCGGCGGGTGCAGGCAGGTGATGCAGGTGCCCGGGGTGGAGGAGTCGAAATGACTGCTCGCGGCGGGCGTGCCGAGGAGTCAACTGGTGAGCGCGAACGAACGCGCGCGCGCGGCGTGGCCGTGTCGCGCGCCGCGCCGGGGGAATAGCTTAGCACAGGAAGACCACATGTACCGAAAGAAAGAAGAACATGTAACAACAACTGTCTACGTGAGTCACTAAAATCTCGCGCCAGAGAGGACTGCTTTTCCGGAACGAACGCCGCGCGGTCGCGATGTGGGCCGTCGACTGACGCGCGCGCGTGCCTCATCCTTTTTCATGACTGGCTTACGAGCCGAGCGCGAGGGTGAGCTCGGCCTCGCACGCGAGTTCCTCTCCCACGAAGCACTGGCCCTTCATCTTGGCGATGCCAAACCTCTTGTTCATCTTGGTCAGGTCCACGCGCATCACGAGCTGGTCGCCCGGGACGACGGGCCTCCGGAACTTCACGCCGTCGATCCCCGCGAAGAAAAACTCCTGCTGCGTCCCGCCTTCGCCCGACGCCTCGGGGTCGAGCATGATCAGGCCGCCGACCTGCGCCATGGCCTCCACCATGAGCACGCCGGGCATGATGGGGCGCTGGGGGAAGTGGCCGGGGAAGAAGTTGTCGTTGATGGTGACGTTCTTCAAGCCGATGGCGTACTTGCCCTGCTCAATCTCGAGCACGCGATCGACGAGCAGGAAAGGGTAGCGGTGGGGGAGCAGCTTCATGATGGCGTCGATGTCCATCTCCATGGGGAGCGCCTTGCCCAGGCCCTTCGCGGCGCTGCCCACCTGGGGAGCCTCGTCCTTCGCGGCGAAGCACGCCACGTCGCGGCGAGCCGAGAGCTTCGCGGGCGCGGAGGCAGGGCCGACGCGAGCCACGGAGGCGGGGGCCGACTTGGACGCGCGGGGCGCGCGCGCGGACGCGACGACGGGCGCGGCGCGCGCGGTGGAGGCGGAGAGGGTGAACATATCTGCGTCGATTCGGGATCGATCGGGAACGGGGTCAGTTCAGCTGAGGACGAGCGTATGAGACGCGCGAGGCTCCGCTCCGTGGACCCGGATGGGGTGGATAAAATCTGGCTTCCCCCGGCTTGAGGGAGCGCTTTTTCGTTCGATCGGGACGCGCGCCGGGCCCGACCGCCCCCTGCGCGAGCCGAGCGAGGCGAGATGTGCGAGAAAACGACGCGGCGCGGGGACGCACCTGAGAGTTGGATCGACCGGGACGTGACGAGCGCGTTCCGAAGTGTCGAGAGGCGTGTTGAGGAAGCCTTTCTGTTCCGAGAAAAGCGGTCGCGTTCACATTTGGAAGACTCGAAGCTCACTGGTGGAAATCTCACGACCGATCCTCGATCGCTGACTCACCGGATCACGCCCACTGCAGACTTCCGGCGCGCTTTTCGCCGGCGCGAGCGTTCGGTTTGTCGCGAGCGCGAAAAACGCGTTCGATCAGATTACAGACCCCCTTTGATCCTACGGACGCCTCCGCGTCCCTCTAGTACACGTAGGGTATGAGCCTGTACTTGACGATGGCGCAGTACTTTTTCCAGTCCTCGCCGTACTTGAGCTCGCACTGCTCGCCGTCTCTTAGGTCCCGGTGGAACAGGAGCACGCCAAAGTACACGACGTAGAAGTACGGGACGACGTGGTTGAAGCCGCACGGCAAGCACCACGCCCACGCCATGAGCCAGTCCCCGAGGTAGTTGACGTGCCTGGCGATCCCCCACCAGCCGTCGATGAGCAGCCGCGTGCCTCTTCGCGTGGGCAGGTACTTCAGGTGCGCCACTCGTTTGTCCTCGGGGTCCGTGCGGAACAGGTTCTTCTGGCCGTTGCTCCCGCGGAAGATTGCGTATCCGAGCAGCTTCACGGCGACGATCATAAGGAGCGTCGGCGTTTGAAGCGATTCGCCGCGCTCGAGGATGTAGCGCGCCTGCAGCGAGTACGTGAACGGCACCCAGACGAGGTCCCCGAACGCGAGCATGAACCCGAACCCGTCCGTGGTGACGTCCATGGTCGTTAAAATCGCGGGCTCGAACCACAGCGCGTCCAGGACGTAGACGCCCTGGAACAAACACACCAGCGCCATAGCCGGCGAAATCGATCCCGTCCTCTTGAACTGCGCGTGCGCAAACCCGAGGTCGAGCAACAGCCACCCGATCAGGCCGGGGGTGAGCTCGCAGAACACCTTCAGGTCGAAGCCTTTGACGCGCGGGTTCAGCTCGCGGCCGATGAAGAAGTCGTACAGGTGATTGCCGGTGTTTCCGCCCTTCGCGAGCATCTTCTTTTTCCCAAAGGAGCAGAAAAAGAGCGCGAAGGAGAGCGCAAAGGCAAACGCGACGCCGGCGGTGAGCAGCGCGAGGAAGTTTAAGTGGACCCACGAGAGGTCGAGGGTTTCGGTGTGTACTCCGACGCCGGCGATCGCCAGCGTGAGCGCGAGGACGGCGAGGCCGTTCAGCTTGTACGTCAGGCGCGAGCCGTCGGGGAGAACCGTGCCCTGCTTGATGACGCCGGGCAGCGCCGCGTGCGCGGCGACGCAAAACGCCATCCACCCGAGAAACACGAGGCACGCGTCGACGGAAAACAACGGCATGTTTTTGGGCGGGTCCGGGAACTCCGTCGGCAGGCTGTCCAGCCGCAGGCACGCTTCTTCGTTGCAGAAGAACACGAGGCCGTAGCACACCGCGGGCAGACCCAGAATGATCGCCAACGCGCCGGGCGGGCCCATGAACTCGTAGTGCGTCGTCTTGGCGGAGGAGGATTTGGATTTGCCACGGCCTCTGCCGGGGGAGGAAGGCGGCGAAGCCGCCGCCTTCGCGGTCTGGCGGGGGACCGCGCCAGATTGGCGACGGGTCGTGACCATCGCGGGAGACGGCCGGAAGCTCCTGGGCGAGACGGAGGCGCGCACCGCCGTGCGCGTGTCCGGAGTGGATCGAGTGCACCAATCGATCGAACCCTTGCTCTTCGCAAACGCAAACGCTGACGTCGTGTGTCGTGACGTGGTCCCGACGTCGCGAACGCGTGGATCCGAACTCGGTGTGGAGCGTTTCGGTTCGGTTTCGGTTTTTCGTTGAGAATACAAATTGTACCTTAGATGAAGTCATTCATCGAAGCCTAGCTCGTCTACGCGTTCGGACACTGGTTCGCCCAGTGTCCCGCTTGGTTGCACTTGTAACACACGTCGCGATCGCCACCGCCACGCGCGCCCCGTCCGCCGCGCCCCCCTCGGCCGCGCCCGCCGCGCGCGCGGACCTCGCGACCGCCGTACAAGGACTCGTCGTCGTCGCGCGCGCGCGAGCGGCCGCGGCCGCCGCCTCTCCCCGGCGGCGACGGCGCGGTCGCTCGCGCCTGGTTCCTCGCGCGCCCCGGCGACGCGCCGGCGCCGCCGTGCGCGCCGGCGCCGTCCCGCGGCGCGTCCTCCAGGAACGCGCGTAGCTCGCCGAGCCGCCGGTCGCAGAACAGGCACCCGCTCCAGCGCTGCAGCTCGGCGTACTGCAGCGGCAGGCGCCGCGCGCGCATGCGCAGCTCCACCGCGCGGGCGCGTCCCCCCCGGCGGTCCGCGCACGCCGGGTTCTCGCACTCGCGGCCCGCGTCCACGGCCGCCTCCAGCACGGCGTCGGGCAGGCGGAAGCGAGACGAAGCGCACCCAGCGCACGCGACGAGGAAAGAGCTCGAGGGGCCTCCGGCCGATGTACCGGCGGCGCGGCGATACAGAGCCACGTCGCCGCCGCACGCCAAACACGCGCGAACCTTCCCGAGCGACTCGCCCCGCGGTTCCGCGGGTCCGCCGTTCCCGCCGCCGTTTTCGGGAGGGAACTCTTCGAGATCGTTTGTTTCCTCCCCGTTCGCCCCGCCGGAGACGAACTCTCGCACCGCCGCGACGAGCGTGTGTTTCCTCCGCTCGAGCTCGCGGAACGCCGCCAGCGCGGGCGCGGTGGCGTTCCTTTTGGCGACGTCCACGGGCATCGCGCCGGCGGCGACGCGCGAGACATCCGCCTCCATCTCCGCGCGCTTGTGCGGCAGCCACATGTCGTCCAGGCCCGCGCGCGAGTACCCCGCGACCAACCCTTCGCCCAGATCCGTCGGGCGGAGCCGGTTGTCGCCAACCTTCACCGCGTACCCGCGCTCGCCCACCACCTTCTCGATGTGCGCCGCCTGCGTCGCGTCCGTGCCAATCTGGTGGTTCTCCATCTTCTGAAGCAGGTCCACCTCCGAAAGCAGCGGAGGCGCCGCGGTGGCGCTCTCGTCCAGCCGCAGCTCCGTGGGCTCGAACCGCTGGCCGACCACGTACGTCGGCAGCGTGTTCCCCGCCCAAGAGTCGTAACTCGGCTCCAGCCGCGGGCCGCCCGCCGGGCCCTTCCCGTACACGTCCAGGTAGTTCATCTCCTTGATCATCAGCCCGGTGGCGCGGAAGCGCTCGCCGCCCATCTCCGCCTCCACGGCGGTCTTGTGCGCCACCGCGGGCAGCGAGCAGCACGCCAGGAAGTGCCTGCAGACGAACTCGTACACTTTCGGCAAATTGGGGTTTTTGCGGCGCCAGGTTTCGTATTCCGCGAGGCTCATGAGTTTGGTCGGGTAGATGGGCGGGTGCGCGTTATCGTTGTTGCCGCCCGCTCTTGGGCGGTTGAACCGCCCGCCCGCTAACGCCTGCGCGTGGAACCCGAACGAGTTGTGGCCGCACAGGTCGTCGATGGCGGTGCGGTAGTCGAAGTCATTCGGGAACGCGTCTGTTTCCGTGCGCGGGTACGAGATGAAACCCGCCTGGTACAGCTCCTCCGCCATCTTCATGATGGCATCCGGCGAGACGCGAATCGCGCGGTTCAGGCGTTTCTGCATCTCCAAAGTGTTCAGCGGCAAAGGCGGAGCGCGGGTGGTCGGCCGGCCCGACTCGGAGAGCACCGTGGCTGTCCGCGCCTCTAGTACGCTGTCGAAGAGCGTCTCCGCGAAGCTCCGGTCGAACAAACGCTCGCGCGCCCAGTGGAACTCGGCGAACGACGACGACGCGTTTCGCGCGTCGTGGCGGACGCCGGCGCCGCGCGGGTTTCGCGGCGCGCCGTTTCGCGAAATCGTCGGGTCGTGCTTCATGATGATCTTCCAGAACTTCTCGGGGACGTGCGCGTCTATGTCCCACTTGCGCTGCACGATGAAGCCCAGCGTGGGGAACTGGCACGGCCCGTAACTCACGATGGGGCCTTTACCGGTGCCTCGCGCGTCCGTCCCGGGCAGGCGCACCGCGTTTTGCAGCAGCATGGTGTTGAAGCGCGTGAAGCTGGAGCCGATGCGGAGGTCCAGCTCCTGGCGCATGTCCACCGCCTTGGCTTCGTTCTCGTTCGGGTCTCTAAGCGTCGCGAGCGCGCGAGTCACGTCGTTGTACGAGAGGGCGGAGAACTGCGCCCTGCGCACGCGGATGTTTGGCTTCACCTGCCGGCACACGTCCAGGACCTCGAACGCGATGTTCTCGCCCTCGCGGTCGCAGTCGAGCCACAGGATGAGCCACGACGCGCGGCGCGCTTCCTTCTGCAGGTTCTCCGCGACGGGGCCTTTGTCGCGCGCCACCTGCTTGACCACGGGCGCGCCCTCGATGAGCACGCCGGGGTTACACGCGTGCCAGCTTTTATGCGCCGGCTCGAAGTCCACCTCCATCAGGTGGCCGGTGACGGACGTGAACGCCATCGTGCACTGCCGGTTCTCCACCGTGTACGGGAACTCCCAGATGGTGTTGTACCGAGACGGGCCCTGGCGGGAAGGGGGGAGGGATCCCCCGTTCAGCACCCGCGACACCTCCTTCGCGACGGAGGGCTTCTCCGCCACGTTCAGCACGCGGATGGGGGGCATCGCCGCCGCGTGCGCCCCGATGAGCCCCTCGAGCCCGCGCCCGAAGTTCTGATCTTGTGGGCACTTCGGGGTGCCCAGAACACGTCCGCGAACGGACGAAATCTTTCGCGCGTTATTTTTTTTCGCGCGGTCACTTCTCCGCGCCCCGCGGCCCATTCGCTGATGGCGGTGCGCCGCACGGAGCGCTGGTTCCAGCAACTCGTGGGCGGTGGCGACGTGTACCGCAGGAGGCGCGAGTACGCCGCCCTTCGCGAGAAGCACAACACGGACCCGCGAGAGGCTGGTGCCGGAGATGTCGCCGCGAACAATCCTCTGATGCACACCGAAGGATCTTCGTGGGCCGCGTACTTCGCCACCCAGGAGGTGCGCAAGACCATCGCGCTGGACCTCGAGCGGCTTCACCCCGGGGACCAGTTCTACAGCTCGCCGGACATTCAGGCGGCGCTCCTCGATATTCTCACCGTCTGGTCCCTTGAGAACCCCTCCGTGGGGTACAGGCAGGGCATGCACGAGCTCGCGTCGCTGGTGCTGAGCCAGCGCGCGTCCGACGTGGCCGGGCTCGGCCACGAGTGGGGCACGCGCGCGTCCCCCCCCCGGGACCCGGTCGTGGACGGCGCGCCCGAGCTCAGCGCGGCGTACGTCGAGCACGACGCGTACGCCATGTTCAGCGCGATGCTCGGTCCGACGCGCGCCGCGCGCGCGGCCGCGCCCGAGGAGAAGACGCCCATCCGCGTCGTGGCGTTCTTCGAGGACGCGCCCGGGAAGGGAGGCTTCGACCGGTCCGAAGTGAAAGGCGCGTGTGACCGCGTGTTCGCCGCGGTCGGCGCGGTGGACCCCCCTTTGAAACAGCACCTCGAGCGTCTCGGGATCGAGCCGCAACTCTTCTTACTGCGGTGGTTCCGAGTGCTGTTCAGCCGCGAGTTCCACTTGGACGACGCGATGCGCGCGTGGAGCGCGTTTTTCGCCGCCAACAAATCCGGCGTCCGCGACGTCATCGAGGCGTTCGCCGCGGCGATGGTTCTTTTCCTGCGCCACGAGCTCATGGCCGCGGACGATTTCGGGACGTGCCTCCGCCGCTTACAGAGGTTCCCCCCGGTGGAGGATATCGATATCCTCATCGAGCGAGCGCGCGAGATCGCGCCCGTGGTCGCCGACCCCGAAAAGGCGCGCGTCCAAAAAACGCCGACGTCGCCGACGCTCCGCGAGGGCCGCGCCAAAATCGACGCGTCTCTGTCGCCGGAGATGCTCGGCGTGTTCGCCCCTTCCCCCGCCCCTGGTCTCGGCGCTTCGGTCCCCGCGCGCGATCGGCGACCGACAGCGTCGACCTCCGCCGAGTCGGACGAACACAAGAGTACCTCCGCGCGGGACATCTTCGCGAAGGCGAAGGACGCCGGCGCGGCGGGCCGCGAACGCGCCGGCGAGCTCTTGGCCAAAGCCGCCGGCGCGACGAAGAGTTTCGTCGGGAGTTTCTCGTCGGGCGTTTCGGGCGTCACCAGCCTTTCCTCGAGCCACGCCGGAGGAGCGCGGGAGGACGATAGGCCGGCGGGCAACGGCGGACGCGGCCACGGCGCCTCGGTGTCCATGGTGGAAGGCACCAGGCGCAGAGAAGGCGCCGCGAACGCGGGTCCGGAGGCTGGCGGGATCGGCATCGGCTGGCTCGAAACAAAAACCGCCGCCGCCGCCGGCGAGCGTCTGCGGGACGTCTCGCTCGAGGACGCACCGAGTGACACACCGTCGGCGACACACCGAGCAGCGCAAGTGACCGCTTTGCGTCGCGCAATCGTCGAGGTGACGCGCGTGCTGGAGAGCGGCGCGGCGCGAGGCGAGGTGGACGCGTCCCTGCGAGGCGTCGTGGCGACGCTCGAAACCGCCGCGAAAACGCTCGTGAGTCATAGTTGACCACTTACCGTATTATTTTAGTCCTAATGAAGCGTCGTTCTCGTCTACGGGTATGTTACACTCCGGCATGGACTGTGCTATCGTCTCTATGACGCGATCACAGCTTGAGCCACTTTTCCCTGGCGAGCGCGGAGAGCGCCTCGGCGGTCTCGGCGTGGCCCCTGGCGTCCGCCACCTGCCGCGGGAGCCGTCCCTTTGCGTCGACGGCGAGTATGTCGGCGCCGTTTGCCACGCACCACCTCGCCGCCTCCGTCCGGCCGTGCGCCGCGCACCAGAGCAGCGGCGTGAGCCCGTCGAGGTTCTTCACCTCCAGCATCTCCAGCTCGTCCTCGTGCACCGGGTACAGGCGCAGCGCGGTTTCGGCGATTCCCCCGGCCCCCACGAATCCCCCTTTGATAGCGGCGAACAAAGCGCTCTCCCGTCGCGCGTCGAATTCGCGCAGGGACGCCGCGCCGGTTTCGGCGAGCAGCGTCTTGAAGATGGCCTCGTTCCCGAAACGCGCGGAGAGCATGAGCGCGTTCCTACCTTTGCTGTCTCGCGCCTGGTACGCCGCCTCGGGCCCGCCCGGCCACGCGTGCGCCAGCGTGAGGAAGCACCGGCGCGCGGGCTCATCGCGGTCGACGCTCGGGGGGCCGACGCCCGTCGCGCACGCCGCGTGCAGCAGCGCCGTGAGCGCGTCCGCATCCTTCGCCGTCGGGTCGGCGGCTTCGTGCGCGCCCTCGTTGGCTTGCCGGAAGGTTTGTGTTAAGGATTTCGAGGGGTTGAGCAGAAACGCGCAGACCTCGTTTTGGCCCTGGCACGCCGCGTGCATCAGCGGGGTCATCTGCCTCGGGCCGCTGCGCTCGCCGATGGGCGCGCCGCCGGCGACGAGCGCCTTGACGGCGTCCAGTTTCCCGCGCCGGCACGCCAACTGCATGGCGGTGACGCGCCTTCGGTCCCCGCCGTCGTCGTACGGCGGCAACGGGTGAACGGTTCCGCGCATCGCCTCCAGCAAAAAGGTGACGAACTCAGCGTGGCCGTTCTTCGCGGCCGCCATCAAAGGCGTCTCGCCGCCCACCGTAGGCCACTTGAGCAACGCCTCCGACGCGCCGTCCGAGTCCCGCACCGCTCTCGAAGCTAAGATCTTGCGCGCCGTCTCCAAGCGGCCGTGGTACGCCGCAAGCGTCAGGCAGTTGGCGCCCACCTTGTCCGTCGCGACCACGTTCGCGTCGCACTCCAGGAGCACCTCCACGGCGGCGTCTGCGCCTTTCGCGGCGGCGCAAATCAGCGGCGTCGCGCCGGTTTCCGTGCGACACTCCGTCCCGGCGCCCCGGGAAAGCAGGTCCCGTAACCGGTCGGCGTCGTCGTTCAACGCCGCGAGGAGCACCTCGGGGGTGAGCGACGAGTCGTGCCTGGGCATCAACGGGAGTGACCGGTCGTTCCCGTTCGCGTCCTCGGCGTACGGAAGCTTCGGCATGACGTTTTCCGGGCCCGCGGCGGACCATCGCTGGGGCACCGGCCACTTGGTGGTGTGGTCGAAATGGCCGGGCGTCGGCCGGTTCGCGAACGCGGGATTTTGTCTATTGAACTGCCGGTTCGCGCGGTGCGCGACTCCGTGGTTCGGGTCACCACCGGACATCGCGCGCGTTCGTGCGTCGACTCTCGCGTCGGCTCGGTACCTTCCGCGACGCGCGCGCGTCTGGTTCTCGCTCCCGAACCCGAAGCGCGTCCGCGGTCAACTTCTCGGAAGCCTCAACGCGAGGGGGACTTTCGGGCGTTTCGGATGGTGCCGACATCGATTTCGTGCGCCGAAAGGAAAGGGGACCCCGAAAAGACTCGTCGAGGCAAACGGTCGCTCGTTCCGAAACGCTTTTCCAGAAAGTGCGACAGCGAACGAAAAACCTTTTTCGCACAATCGATTCGATCGAGAGAGGACCGCCGACCCGGGCGACGAGCGCACTCGCAGTCGCGCGACGCGTGACGCGTCAAGCGACTGTAGCGCGGCACCGCAGCGTGCCGTGCGTCTCGTCGAGGTCCTCGAGGCATGGGCGGGCGCCGCGCGTTGCCCCGCGGGCTGAGCCGAGTGGTGTGGAGGCAGGCGGCGGGTGTCGTGGCTCGGCTCCTCGACGCGGACGGCGCCCGCCGCGGGGGTGCGAGCGTCAAGACTCTGACGCTCGCGCCCGGGGTCGCGGCGAAGAAGGTGACGCACGCCGTGGTATGCGAGACCCTGAAACACGTCCCCATACTCAAGCTCGTCCTGGCTGACGCCGGCGTGGCGCTCGCGGACGACGTCGTGCCGAACCGCCGCCGCCGCCGCGCCGAAGATGCGGAGCGGGGAGAGCGAGGCGAGGACTCGGGGGAAGACAACGCATCGGGGGAAGAGGAAAACGCGTCGGACGGAAACGACGGAATCGTGGGGGACGCGATGAAAATCACCGTGGACGACGACGACGCGTCCGTCGTGCCTCGTTCGCTGGCGTACGTTCTCGGGTACGAATCGCTGTTCGGCGCCGGTCTCGAGGCGGACGCCGAAGACGCGGCGGGTTCCGGTCCCTCCGGTTCCGAAAAGCGGTCGGACGTCGCCGCCGTCGTCGCGGCGACGCGGGTCGTGGCGCACGCGCGCGAACGCCTGCGAGCCGCGCTCAAACGGCGTTTGAAGGCTGGGAACCACGGCTCGGCGGAGGCGTTCCTGCTCGCGCAGCCGGGAGGGAAAGCGCTCGCGGCTGTGCCCACGCACTCGCGACACGCGCGCGTGAACCTTCTGAAGACGGACGTCGCGGCGTGCGAGCTCGAGCTCAAAAGACGCGGCCTGCGTCCGTCCCGGGACCCGCACGTCCCCGACCTGCTGGTGTTCCCGCCCGGGTGCGATCTGCACGACCACGCGATGGTGCAGGACGGCAGGCTGATTCTGCAGGGCAAGAGCTCGTGCTTCCCCGCGGCGGCGCTCGACCCGCAACCGGGGTGGACGGCGCTGGACTGCTGCGCGGCGCCCGGGAACAAAACGACGCACCTCGCCGCGCGCGTCGGCCGCGAAGGTTCAGTGCTCGCGTTCGACGCGGACAAGCGCAGACTGCGTCGTTTGCGCGAGAACTGCTCGAACGCAGGCGCGATGGAACGAGCCGCGCCCATCGTGAACGCGGAGTGCGGCGATTTCCTCGCGCTCGACCCGAAGGACGCCAAGTTTGCGCGCGTGCGGTGCGTTTTATTGGACCCGAGCTGCTCGGGGTCGGGCACAGCCGCTACCAGGGGGGACTACCTGATCGCGGCCGCCAGGGGTGAGGCCGTCGACGTCGAGGCCATATCGCTTCCGGGCGAGGACGTCGGAGAGCTCGACAAAAAAGAAAAAGCGCGCGGCTCGGAAGGCTCGGGCTCCGGCGTAAAAACCAAAAAAGCAAAAATGGCATCCCGGGACACGGCGCCGCCGCACGTCGCCGCGGCGCGCGCGCGCGTCGCGTCGCTGGCTCGGTTCCAGACGGAGGCGTTACGCAAAGCGCTCTCCTTCCCCTTCGCCGAACGCGTCTCCTACAGCACTTGCTCGGTGTACCCCGCGGAGAACGAGTGCGTCGTCGCGGCCGTTCTTCCCGAGGCCAAGCGGCTGGGCTTCCAGCTCGAGCGCGCCCTACCGGCGTGGCCCCGCCGCGGCTTGCGCGGCCACGGGCTGAGCGACGCCGAGGCGGACGCGCTGGTGCGCGCGGACCAGTTCGAGGACGACTGCGAGGGGTTTTTCGTGGCGCTCTTCTCTCGCCCGACGCCTCCCGGCGCGGAGAAGGCGGCGGCGGCGGCGGCGGCGGCGGAGGCGAAGAAACGCGAGGACCTCGAGGCGGCGCGCGCGAAGAAACGCGCCGACGCCGACGGCGGCGGCGGCGTGCGCCCCGTGTACCGCGCGGGGACGAAGAAACGCAAGAAAGGCGCGGCGGGGCCCTTGTTTCGGTGATTCGCCTTTCCATTCGCGCTCGGGAGGCGGCGCGGTGGATACTGTTGAATAGTCTAGCTCGCTAAGATATACTTTCGCATAAAAATAAAGGCGTCCGTCGCGCCGCTCACGCCTCCACCTTCTCCTTGGCGGGCTCGTCCGTCCAGGTGAGCGCCTCCTTGACGTACTTGACGGAGAGCCCGAGCGAGACGAGCGCGACGGGCGCGGCGCCCGCCTGCCACGGCATGTTCTCCGCGTACGCCACGCCTCGCGCCATGAGCGCGGCGGCGAGGGGGATGGAGCCGATGGCCAGCAGCTCGCCGTTGATGATCTTCTGCATGCGCGCCGAGAGCTTCTCGCCGAGCACGGTGGCGTTTTCCTCGCCGTTGGTCTTCTTCACCGCCATCTGCACGATCTTGGTGGTGCAGAAGAGAGAGGAGGAGCCCATGACCGCGAAGAGGCCCATCTTGACCCAGAAGATGGGCTCGTGCGCGTAGTACTCCCAGCCCTTGCCGTACTGCGTGACGCGCAGGTAGCCGGTGTACAGCACCAGCACGCCGGCGATGCCGTACACCGAGTCGGCGATGACGAGCTTCTGCGCCTCGTCCTCGGTGAGCTCGGGCTTGACCAGGAACTTCTCCGTGGTCAGCGACGCCACCACGAGCACCAGGCCGAGGTAGTGGCCGTACGCGGCGAACGCGCTCGCCACGGGGTTCACGGCGGCCTCCGCCGCCTCGGGGAGCGCCAGCGCGGTGAGCAGGGGGAGCGCCGCGAGCGCGAGGCCCTTGGAGTCGGAAGCGTCCGACATCGCCAGGGGCGTCCCGGCCTCGGCGTCGATTTTCGAAGCGGCGCGCGAACCGGCGGGGCGGGCCGAGGCGCGGACGGCGACGGAGCGGGAGCGGCCCTTGGCGAGGGTCACGCGCGCGGGGAGGGCGAGGGTGGGGTTGAACGCGATGGCGGCCATGGTGACTGCGGAGACAACTGACGGCGGACGGAAGTGAAGAGCGACGTGGCGCCTCGATCGCCTTTATCTACAACTTGCGCGCGACAGCGCTCGACGTTTGACACGCTGGCGCGGCTCGGCGAAAAAAGTGCTTTTTCCGGTAAATCCTCCGCCGCCGTAGCTCATCACTCTCCGCGCGTGTGCGTCACCTCGCGATGGGTCCTAAGAAGCCCGCGAAGAAGAAGAAGTCCGGGGGGGTCAAGGTGTCGTCGCAGACCCCCATTTTCGGGAGCATCGAGGACGGGGACAGGGAAGAGTTCGACGAGTGCATGTCGCAAACCCCGGAGTGCGTGCACGAGACGAACAAAAACGGATGGACGCCGTTACACCAGGCCGCGTTCAGCGGTGAGCTGGAGATGCTGCAGGCGCTGCTCAAGGCGGGCGCGAAGATCGACGAGACGGACCACGATGGAGACACGCCCGTGCACTACGCCGCGGTGCAGGGCGAGCTGGCGTGCGTCGAGGCGCTCGCGGCGGCGGGCGCGAAATTGGACGTCAAGGACAACGACGGGGAGACCCCAACAAACGTCGCGCACAAGAGCGTGAAGAAACGCCTCAAGGAGCTCATCGAGGCGGCTAAGGAGGGCGGGGACGCCGCGGACGCCGCGGCGGATGCCGTGGCAGCGGTCAAACTCGACGCGTGAGACGAGAGCCCGATCGAAGATGAAGTGATTGGAGCGTGATTCAAAGCGCGCGGAGGGCGACGCGCGCGCGCGACGCGTAGAGTGCGTCTGCGATTTTCGTCGCGTCAGACGGAAGGTTTCACTAAAAAGAAAAAAGCGTCATTCGCGCTTTGCGCTTCGACCGGAAGTCTCGTACTCACGTACGCGTACTCACGCCGCGACCACCGCGCGTCGCGGCGCGCGAAGCGTCGCGAACAGCCTCGGCCGTCCGAGCTTCGAGCCCGACCGAAGCGTCTCCGCCGTCCCGACGCGCGTCTCCTCCGCCGCGGCTTTTTTTTTTTCGCCGCAGCATCCCGGCGTCCAGTCCTCGCCCCGCATCGGCTCGCCCGCGACGAACCGCCGGAGCATCTCCAGCGCGTTCGCGGGCTGGTCCATCGGCACCATGTGTCCGCTCTGGGACATCTTGAGGAAGCTCAGCTTCCCGCTCTCGACGACGTCGCCCGCGGTGTGGCCGTCCACCACGAACGGCTGCGGGTACTGCTCCGTAAAGGCCTCGCGCCCGGACCAGGGCATAGCCTCGACCCACCTTTTGTTCCCGAGCCAGTTGCAGATGAAGTCATCCTCGCCCGCGTACACCAGGACACGCAGCCCGCTCTCGAGCATGGGCGGGATCACCGGCTCGAGGTCACGCATCCAGTCCGCCATCATGTCCCCGTGCACGTGCGGCGAGCACGCCTGCCACGCGCGATCGCCCACGCCCAGCGCGGCGCGCGTGCTCGGGTTGTTCAAAAACGTCTCGACGTGCGAGAAGTCGTAGCACAGCCCGGGCACCGCGCACGGCTTACGAATATCGTACACGTTGACGTCTCCGGCGGCTTCGAGCAGCGACGACGGGATGGTCTGGCAAAAATCCACCGCGGCTTCGCACAGCGCCGAAACCCGGTGGGTCTCGCCGCTGGGCCCGTCCGGTTCAGGTTCGGCGTCTCCGCACGCTTCGATCATCGCCGCGCACTTGGGATAAACGTCGCGCGCCGTCTCGGCGTCCTGCGCGGTGACCATGTCGACGCCGAGCGCGTAATCGACGTACGCGCCGTACTGGATCAAAGGGTCGGTCAGGCCGTTGCCGATGGCGAGGCCTTTCAGTAAAAACCCAGGCCCTTGTCCTCGTTTTTGCGCCTCGAACACGGCGTAGCTCACGGCGGGGACGTAGTGCCCGGCGTACGACTCGCCGGTGATGAAAAAGTCGCGTCCCTTGAGCTCGGGGTGCGCGTCGGAAAACTCGGTTAAAAACTGGAGCATGTCCTCGGCGACGCGTTTCTCGTCGTGCACGTCATCGCGCGGGTCCGTGCTGTAGGAGAAGCCCGTGCCGATGGGCTGGTCGACGTAAATCAGGTTGGACACGACGTCCCAGCCGTGTTCGTTGATCGACAACGTCTCGCCGTCGGCGCCGACGACGTACGGCCCATTCTCGGCGAACAGCGCCAGCTCCGAGGAGCAGCCCGGACCGCCGGTCATCCACAGCACCACGGGGGCGGTGTCCGAGTCGTGCCTGGAGCGGAAGTAGAAGTAGAACATCTCCGCCGCGGACGTGCGGTTGAGCTCGAAGTACCCCGAGGAGCGCTCGAACGGGGTGGGGGCCGAGGACACGCCGTGCGCCATCTCGAACGGGGCGAGATCTTTCTCGACGAGCCTTTCGGAGACGCGACGCGCGCCCGCGCCCATGCGCAGGAGCGCGGGGTCGTCCACCGAGCCGAGGGGGGTGGCGGCCGCGACCGCCGCGAGCGCGAGGCTCAAAACGACGGCCAGTGAGGTCCTCGGAGGAGCCATTGTGCAGGTGGGTTGTGTCCGAGTCAGAAGATCTCAGATGTCAGTCAGTTTTCAATGCATCACAAAAAAAATATCGTTTCTGACTGTTTGCCCATACAACATACCGAGCAAGAACTCAACAACGTCGCCAAGCATGATGGACGACACACGAAAGTTGTAGCGGTGGTCAACGCTTCGCCGCGAAAAATCAGAGCGAGGCACGCAATGCCGGACGAGACGCCCTCGACGTCGGAGCCTGCCCCCGATGGGGCGGACCCGGACCCCACGGATGGGCCGAATTTCGGCGTCCCCGACGTGGACTGGGGCGCGCTGAAGGCGGACATGATCATTGCCGCGAACAGGCTCGGGGACCATCTTTCGGTGCTAAAGGTGAGTCGGCGTTTCTCGGATGCCGCGTCCCCCTCCCGAACGTCCCCAGGGCGACGCCGGCGGCGGCCACCCGAGTGTCACCTCTGACCCTTGACCCCCTCGCATCGTCTCGCAGATCATGGACAGCACGTCACCCAAATGGCCCGGTGTGGAAGCCGGCGTGCAGGTGCGTCCCCGGCTCCGTCGCGCGATGTTCCCCCCGCGGGCGAAACGCCCGACGCGCCACGAAACGAACGAGACGCGCGGCGTGATTTCAGGCACACCGCGCTGTCGCACGGCGACACGCGGCGTCTATGCGCGCGCGTGTCCGCGCATCCCGATCGCGGTGTCGACCATCGGCACCGAGCCGAGCCCGCTTCCTCGCGGCGCGCGCTCGGAACCCTCCCGCGAACCTCCCCTTACCGTCGGCGGTTGCGCAAAACTCACCTCGTCTCGTACCGAAAACCGAAACCTTTCACCGAAACCGAAACGCAGGCTATCCGGCACGCCGCGGGCGTTTTGTTTGACCGCGGGTTCAAGCAGCGGAGCTCGATCGCCCCGCTGGTGGCGCGCCTGACGCGCCGCGAGGGCGAGCTCCGGCGCGCGCGCGCCGACATCCTGGAGCTGCAGGGTCTGCGCGAGCAGGACGCCGAGGAGATGGAGGGCGTGCGCGAGGATGCGGCCGTCTCCAAAGCCGGGTTTGACGAGGAGCGCGAGACGCGCGAAAAGGCTGAGGCGGATCGCGACGAGGCGCACCGTCAGCTGGAGTTCCTGGAGGGCGAGCTCGAGGGCGTGCGCGCTTCGGAGCGCGCGCTCATCGAGGAGAACAAGACGCTTCAGGTTGATTTAACAACCACCACCTCGTCGCGCGACGAGTTCGAGGCGGAGTCGCATAGAGTGAAGGATCTCAACGCCGCGCTCGACGTAGAGGCGAGCGGCTTGCGCGCACAGCTCGCCGAGTTGCGAGAGAAGCACGCGGCGGCGTTGGATGACGCGCGGCGGTACCGCGCGGACGCCGAGCGGCAGGGCGAGCGCGCCGGCAAACTCGCCGCGCAGACCTCCGCGGCGATGTCCGAGGCGGACAAGCTGCGCAAGTGGCAGGACTGGGCCAAGTCCTCCGAGGTGACCTCGCTCAAGTCGGAGCTGGAGACGGCGAAGCAGGAGCGCGACATGCTGACGCGCGACTTGCAGTCGCGCCTGGCGGAGACGCGCCGGGTCACGGCGCAGAACGAGGAGTGGGGGCGGGACGTCAAGGCTCTGCGCGCGGACCTGTTCGCGCGCGAGGGGAGGCTGGGCCGGGTCGAGGCTGAGCTGGCGTCTGTGCAGCGGCACGCGCAGAAGCTTGAGACGGACCTGAGCGTCGCGAAGGAGCAGATCGCGCGACGGCAGGAGGAGCTTCAGGTTGCGTCCATGGACGGCGTGCGCATGCGGGGCAAGTTTGAGACGGAGAAGCTCAAGAACCAGGCGCTGGTGAACAGCATCCGCTCGCAGCAGTACACGGAGACCGCGGAGCTCAAAACCGCGCACGCGCACGAGCTGGAGGCGGCGCGGCGAGACGCGGCGGCGGCGTGGCGACTCGCCAAGGAACTCGAGACGCGCGTGCTGTCGCAGGCCAAGACGGCGGCGAGCAACACGCTCAAGTTTTCAAACGCCATGGCCATCGGACGAAGGCTCACCGGCGAAGACCCGAAACCGCCGGGCACGCCGCTCGACCTGACGTGAGCGATGACGCGAGCAGAGCGGCGCTTTTTTAGAAACAAGAATGGGTAGTACTAATACCTACGATAGCTACGGTACCACACACGTGTATTAATACGAGTGTGTGGAGAGGTGACGGAGAACGTGTTCTTCGACGCTAAAAAAAGAAAGTCACCGCGCGCGCGCGGCGGCGCCCCGGCGTCGCGGCGCCGGTTTCTTCGCCGCGCCGTTTCTCGGCGCGCCGACGGTTCCGCCCGGGCCGTCCTCGAACATCTCCTCCGCGCGCCTGGCGTCCGCGCGCGCCGCCGCGTGCGCCGCCGCGGCGCTCGCGTCCTCCCACTGCGGAAGCGCGTCGTACGCCTCGTCCGCGTACCGCACGATCGCGCGACGGGCCGCCGCCGGCCCCGCGCCCCGACGACGCCCCGACGACAAAACGGACGGCCCCGCGGGACCCAGCCGCTGCTTCTTGAACCGCTTGAAGTCGACGGGTACTCCGCTCGAGCCGGTCTCGGCGCGGTTAAGACCGGGGCTCGGCGCGGAAGCGCTCGCGTCCGCGGCTCGGCGAGCGCGCTCGGGAAGCGGCTCGAAGACGGTCGTCGCCTTGCCCTCCGCGGCGTCCGCGCCGCGAGGCGCGGACGCGCGCGCGGGCGCGGGCGCGGGCGCTCCGCGTCTGGTTTCGTTTTCGTCCTCGGCGTCAGTCGGCGTTTTTTCTAATTCTTTTTCGGGAACACCTTCACCCGCGCGGTCCTCGGCGTCCGTCTCGTCGCCGTCCGTGGTGGCGTCGTCGTCGCCGCCGCCGACCGGCTGCGCGTCGCTCGGCGTGTAGACGAGTTTCGCCTCGTACGCCGCGGGTTTCGCGCACCCGAGCGCGACGGCGCAGGTCCGCGGCGCGGCCTCGCCGCGAAGCACAACATCGCCTGTCGCGTTTTTCGGATCGAGCCGCACGCCGTCGACGTGCACGCCGAACTTGGACGTGTCGCACACGGTGACGCCTCCGGCCTCCGCGTGCGCCTCGAACGTGGCGTGCGTGCGGCTGATGGAGGCGTCGTTGGGGATGTTCACGTCGCAGTCCTTGCGGCCGACCGTGAGCCTGCGCGGGGAGGGAGGTCAGCGACGGACGCGAGGATTCGGGTGCCAACTTGCGTAGGATCGCGCGGCGTGACCGGTCGAGGGCCGGGCGTATCGTGCGGGCGCGTACTTCTGTCCGGGAACCAGGGGCTTGACGATCGTTTCCTCCCCCATTGGGAGGTGCAGGTGGTACGGCATGGTGCCCCCCTCTGTCTCGCCGCGGCGAGATCTGACGCGCGAAAACGACGCCTATTATCTGTGAGCTTTTCGGGAAAAGCGCTTTTTTTTTTTTTTGTGCTTTTTTCAAACCGAAAGTAACGGCGGCGCTTGCCGCGCGCCACACCCCTCGCGCGCCTCGCTCGCCCCCGCGCTCGCTTCGCGGTAAACCACGGCACACGCGCCTCGAGCCGCGTACTCCCGACATGACGTCCCCGTCCACCTCGCGCGATCGCGTGGAGACGGGTGCCCAGGCTTCCGGGGGGAACGACGTCGTCGACGCGGGAAAACCGCGCGAAGCGTCTCAGGACGCGACGGAGGAGGCGGCTCTCGCGCTCAAGCGCGCCGAGCGCATCAAGGGGGCCGAGACCAACATGATGGAGGTGGCGAATCGCGCGCGAGACGAATCGAACCCGCCCACGGGTGAGGACATCAAGAAGGCGCTCGACCGGTTCCACGCGGCGGCAGACGCAACGCCGCGGCCAGCTTCCCACGCTGCAGACGACCGCGGGCCTCAGCTGCCGCCGGCAACCGCGGTCGCGGGTTCGAAGCGACCCTCCGATCCCGTCGCGAGGCGGTTCACCCGGGAGGACGTCAGCGCCCCACCCGAGGAACGACATCGTGACGACAACGCGGCCACCATGGACGTCGACGACGACGACGCGTTCGCGGGGGAACACCCTGTCGGTAAGTTCCCAAACTCCCAAAAAGTTTTCGCCTCGTGGCGCCGAGCCGGGCACTCCCGACGGGTTTTTTTGCCGACAACGACAACGTCATGTGCTTCCGGGTTCCCTCACTCAGCGGCGACACGCGATGTCTACGACCGCGCGGACCGAGCGCGCGTCTTCGTGAACCGCGCGAATGGTCGCGCGTCGGCCTCGCGGCGTTCGCTCACTGCGCAGCTGCGCGAGATGTCTGCGACCGCGCGCGAGCGCGCGTGTTTTCGTAATAACCCGCGAACGAGACGAGATGCCGTCTGACCCTCCTTCCCGTAACGCGTCCGCTGCACAGCGACGCGAGCTGTCTACAACCGCGCGTCTGCCATCATTCAAGCCGTCATCCAGGACGGGGGGCTCAACCGCCACACCTGGCCCGGTTCGAACGACGACGCGACGAGGGCGTGGTTGATGCTCCGCTTCATGCTCCGCATTATCACGCCGCGCGTGCCTAAAGACGGAGTTCAAAGCTTCACCCCCGAAGAGGTCGCGGAGTTGACCAAGCAACAGAACGCGTTCCTGGATCGGGACGACGTCGGATCCGTGAACGGAGCCCCCTTGGCGACGTTCGCCGCCGTGTCTTCCGGCTTGACCTTCGTGCACACGCACCCGCTGCCTAGCGACAAGAACATGGTGGAGAAGGAGAAGGACATCGATGCGACGCGGACGACGGGCGTCATGGAGGGCGAGGACGGCAAACTCGTCGAGACCGCGAGGGTGACGCTCCGTGTTGCCGAGGACATCACCGGCCAGACCAAGTTCAAACCCAACCAGGGGAACACGTTCGAGTTCTCGAGGCTCAACAAGAAGCAGCACGCGGAGGAGACGGGCGGTAAGAAGTATCGCGGGCACTCCGACGCGGCGGAGATCGTCGCTGACACCGGCGGTCACGTCTCGATCAAGGCCCAGCTGCGCAACGAGAAGGTCGGGGACATGGTGTTCGTCGGCGAAGATGCGCGTAAGCAGTTCCTCGACGTGATCGCTCGGGAGATGTCCGACCTCAAGATCATCTTGTTCGGCGAGTCGACGGCGCAATTGGCGTTCCCGGGGATGGGCATGCACGCGTTCTCCTGGATGAAGCCCGAGTCGACGGCTTTCGGCATCATGTTCTGCGAAACGACCGGGGTGTGGCGCAACTTCATGTGCGTTCACGGCTACGGGACGCTCAACGGGTACACGTCTAACTCGAAGGGCGAGAAGGGTATGGCGAACAACATGCGCGTCTTGATTCGCATCGCCGACTGGTTTCACTACATGTACATGGAGCCCATCTGCGACAACATCATGGACAGCGCCATCTTCCGGCGGCACATGGAGGCGATGGCCGAGTACGTGGTCGAGGAGGAGAACAAGATTCAGCACTGCTTCGCCAACAACGTGCCGTACTTCTCGCCGCCGTTTCTGATGAGCTCGAAGGGCGGCGAGAAGTCGGCGGAGGCGCGCCGCGCGCTGCCCGCGACTGGCCCGTACGCCGGCGTCGTGATGGAGAACGGCAAGGTCTGCAAAGACGCGCTGCAGGAGGGCGGCAAGGAGATGGCCGAGGCGCTCCGCGCGCAGCCCGCGACCGGCGAGTACGCCGGCGTCGAGATGAAGAACGGCGAGGAATGCAAAGACGCGCTGCAGCAGAGCGGCAAGGAGATGGTGGAGGCGCGCCGCGCGCAGCCTGCGACCGGCGAGCACGCCGGCGTCGTGATGAACAACGGCAAGGTCTGCAAAGACGCGCTGCAGCAGGGCGGCAAGAAGCTCGGCGAGGAGTACGGCGTCGGCAGGCGCATGCTGCAAAAGTTTCCTTTTGTACGACTGCGCGTGTCGCGCACTTTGAACGACAAGCTCGACGTCATCGCTCTTCTTGACGGTTCGATTGAGGAAACCAGAAAGCCGTGGGCGCGGGTGTGCATCCAAAAGAAGGGGAACAACCAGAAGCCCTACGCGGCTATGCTCGAGAAGTTCGTCGAGGAGCAGAAGAAGAAGCAGTTCAAGCACGCCGCCGACTTACCGCAACAAAATCTCTCGTTCTCTTTCGAGCCGGAGACATTGCTCGAGGACATCGCGACGTCGCTCGTGGCGTGCTCGGCCGAGAACCCCGTCGAGGTGGTTCGTCGCTCGAGATACGGGAGCGGGAGACTGCTCACGTCGGACCAGAACGCCAACTGGAAGTTTGAAGTTATTCGATACGTCCCTGCGCACGAGAGGAACGCCGAGGTAGTGAAAGATGAGAAGAGCACCGCGGTGAAGGTAGCGAAAGCTGAGAACAGCAAGAGCAAGAAGGGCTAGCGCGGCGCCGTGCTGGGCACCGTCGTGAACGGCGAGCGGAGGCGGCGAGCGACACGATTTTGTAGAGGTGACGATTTCTGAGTGACGAGATCCCGAAGATGCGTCCGCCGCACTCCTCCTTCCACACACCCCCGCGCGCGCCGTACACGTCCGAGACCCGCGCCGGGAGCGATGGTGGCCTCCGGTGCGTTTGTCTTTCGTGAAGAATCCCGGCACCCGGCGCGCGCGGGGCTTGCTCGGGTGCTCCGCGTAGAAACCGCTGCAAAAATTGAACGACCGCGACCTATGAGAATATCTAGGCACCCTTCGATAATAAGTACTACGCGGTGAGCGCGGCGACGCCTTCGCGAGCCGCTCTCTCCTCAACACGTTTCCGAGAACACCTCACGACCCTCTACGCCATGACTTTGTCGTCCTCGACGGGCACGAGCGGCTTTTCGTCCGCCCCCCCCACCCCCCACGCCTTGAGCACGATCGGCGTCATCACCGCGACAACCCCGAAGCAGAATCCCTTCCACAAGCCGTGCATGCCCATGTTGGGCGGTCCGAGCGCGAGGTACGCGCCGATGGGCACGCCCAGCACCCAGAACCCGATGACGTCGCTTATCAGCGCCGCGCCCAGCCTCCCGACCCCGCGCAGGCACCCCGCACCGACGACGCGCAGGCCGTCCGCGGCTTGGTACAGCGCCACAACCGGCAGCGCCGCCACCGCGCAATCGTGCACGCTCTTCTCGTTGGTGAACCACCAGCAGATCTTGTCCCCGAACACCATGAAGACGAACGCGTTGACGGCGACGCCCACGGCGCCGCGCATCATCGCCAGGCGCGCGGCGGTGCGCGCGCCGTCGCTCGACCCCGCGCCGACGTTCTGCCCAACCTTGATGCTGCCCATCACGCCGACGCCCAGCGGGATGACGTACGAGACATCCGTCAGACACTGGATGATGGCGTGCCCCGCGGCGTGCACCGTCCCGCACCGGCCCGCGATGAGCGACATGCCCGCGAACGCCCCGAACTCCACGAACATCTGCGCGCCGATCGCCGCGCCCCGCCGCAGCACTTCCCACGCGCCGCGCCAGTCGTCTCGCGCCGCGCGCCCGAAGGGGTTGGAGGCGAGCGCCAGGCGCACCGACGTCATCGCTTGCCGCTCCGCGAGCGGTTTCCGCGCGAACCACACCAGGAGCGCGAACAGCAGCCAGCGGCTCACCACGGTGGCCCACGCCGCGCCGTGCAGCCCGTGCGCCTCGATCGCGAACGCGGGAAAGCCGAGCACGCTCGGCACCAAGACGCCGTCGATGAAGATTTTGTTCAAACACACGTTGGAAAAATTTGCGCACGCGATGGCCCAGACGAGCGCGGCGAACTTGTTCGTGCCCGCGAGGGACAGCCGAAAGGTCTGGAACAGCAGGATGGGCAGGATGCCCCACGCCTCCGTGTGGCAGTAGTGCGCGGCGGCGGCGGCGTGCGCGGGCGGCTGGCCGCACAGCGTGAACACCCAGTGCGCGCCGTTCATCATGAACGAGCCGAAGATGGCTAACACAACCGCGGCGCGTACGCCGTGTCGCAGGTAGTTGATCACCGCCTGCGCGTCCCCGGCGCCGTGCGCCTGGCTGGTGAGCGGGTCCAAACTGCCCACGAAGCCCATGGTGGTGATGATCACCAGCCACGTCGCCGTGCCGCCCAGCGACGCCGCCGCGAGCGCGGCTTCGCCGACGTGCCCGACCATCAGCGTGTCCACGATCCCCATCGCCATCAAACCCAGCTCCACCGTGAACACCGCGAGCGTCTCCGCGAGTGACCCCGAGCCCTCCGAGTCGTTCTCGGCGGAAATCTCGAAGCTCTCGCCGGTCGTGCCGCCGGCGGCCGCGCGGGGAGATACAAGCCTGCGCGAGCCCACGTTGCGCCCGGCGTTGCGGCCAACCATCGAGGCGGGCGCCCTCTTCTCGGGCCCGCGCGAGGAGGAGCGCGCCAGCGTCGAGACGCGCGGCAGGCCCACGCCCGACGCGCCGGATGGCGCGAGCGCCCAGGGCGCGGCGCTCATCGCGGCACCCAGGGTGACAGGAGCGACCGCAAGGGCAACTGAGGAGGGCGCAGTCGGATCGACGAGTTTATCGCCTGCGGTTGCCACCGTTGCAGAACGCGGCAGAGTTTCGAACTCGCCGAAACTCACGCGTTTTGCTTCGGGCCGAATTTCCGAATTTCCAGGTGGCAAGCAGTGGCAAACATCCGAGAGAGCTTTCCCCCAAACTCGTCGAGCCCAGAGCTCGGAAGGCCGATTTCGTCGCGCGAAATCTCGCCAAAGGTCCCTTTTTGGTCAACGCGCCTCGGAGATCCACGACACCACAATCGGAGGCGGCAGCGGAAGGCGCGGGTCGGCGGGGGACGGGAGATGGGCGCGCACTCTCTCGTCGGGTCCGCGCCCGGCTCACCGCGGCGCCACCCCCTGGTGGACGCCGCGGAAACCACCTCCACCTCCGTGTCGGATGAGCGGACGCGCAGCGGGGAGGACGCGACCGGGTCGTCCTCTTCCGGCGTGGGTGCGCCGGGCGTTGACGACGGGCTTCCGGTGCGCGCGCGAGGCGAGGCGAGGCGGGAGAAACACGAGCGGCACGCCTTCCCCGTGGTCCGCTCGGACCCCGTGTCGCACCTGCGCGCCAAGTACCGCGTGGGCAAGGCGGTGGGCAAGGGCGGGTACGCGGTTGTGTACAAGGGCGCGCGCGTTTTCGACGGGCTCCCCGTCGCGGTGAAGAAGGTGGACATCCGCGGCATGCCCGACAAGAAACGCGAGCGGTGTCTGCGCGAGGTGCAGCTTCTGGGGAACGTGACGCACGGCAACGTGGTCCGGATGCTGGACTCGTTCCTGGACGACCGGTACCTGGTGATCGTGTTCGAGTGGGCGGATGGCGGCGATCTGCGGCGTTTCGTGCGCGCGCGCCGTGAGGCGAAGAAGCCGCTGGACGAGCCCGAGATCTGGACCGTGTTCGCGCAGATCGTGGACGCGCTGGCGCATCTGCACAGAAGAGACGTGGGCGTCGCACACCGGGACGTCAAGCCCGCGAACGTGCTGGTGGTGAACGGCGTCGTGAAACTCGCCGACCTCGGCCTGGGGAAGCGGATAGAGGAGAGCGACGCGCCGAGCGAATGTCGCGCGTGCGAAAACGGCGTGTCGTGCGCCTCATGCTCCAACGGCCGCATGCGCAGTAAGGTGGGCACGCCGTACTACGTCGCGCCCGAGATTGTGCGCGGGGACGCCTACGGGCTCGCCTCGGACGTGTGGAGCCTGGGGTGTCTGCTGTACGAGCTCGCCACGCTCCGGTCGCCGTTTGAGATGACGGGCCCGGGCGCCGACGTTAAGCACGTGTTCCGCCGCATCGGGAAGCACGAGTTCGTGCCTCTGACCAACTCGAACGGGCGGCACAGCCACGCGCTCGTGAGCCTGACCACCTCTATGCTAGACGCGGACCCGGCGAGGCGACCGACCATGGAGACCATCAGGGAGACGTGCCAGCTGGCGCGCGCCTCGTTTGACGCCGTGGACCGCCTGGGACCCACCAGGGGCGTGTACGCGGCGGCGGAGCGCGTGTGCGACCGCCTCGCGCTGCTCTCCGCGCGCGGGAACGGGGTCCACGATTCCACAGTCGCGCGCCCGAAGCCGGGCACGCTGGAACTCGCGCTCGGGCAGCCCGGCGTGTTCGTGGAGGCGTCCCCGAGCGAGACGGACCGAACGCGGTTCGCGCGGGTCGCGCGGCTGGCGGCGTGGCTTCTGCCGCTGGCGCGCTTCGCGCCGGCGAAGCATTCGCCAGCTCCGGATTTCGCGAACCCGGAGCGCGTGAAGCAGCTCGCCGCCGCGCTCGAGGCGTACGCCGAAGGGGAGGCGGAACCGCGGCGGGAACGGGAACCCGCGCCCGGGAACCCGCCCGCCGACGGAGGGGAGCCTCCGTCGGCGCCGCGGACGCCCGCCAAGCCCCCCACGCCGCCGCCCGGCCCGGCGCCCTCGGGCGCCGCGCGGTCCAGCCCGCGGCGCCTGAAAGACGCCGCGCACGCCTCCGCCTCCGCGGAGGCGTGCAGCGGCGAGGCTCCGAAACAGCCACCGACTTCGAATCGCTCGTCGACTGGCTCGAAACCGGCGGCGGAAGCGCCGAACGGCGAGAAGAGACGCGCCGCGCGAGGAAACGCGTCGCGCCTCCTTCCCGCGCCTCCTCTCGCCGCGCTCCGTTCGAGCGCGCTCGCGCCTCCCTCCGCGGACGAGTCTCGTCGTTTCGCGCTCGCCGCGCAGCTGGCGGACGCCGCGCGGGCGTGCGCGGGCGAGTTTCTCGCCGACGAGTTTCCGGACAAACTCAGGTTCGCGTCGCCGCAGTCGGTGGCGCGCGGACACGGGTGGGCCGCAGTCACCGCGCTCAGCGCGCTCTGCGACGCGGCGTTCGCCGCGCTCGTAAGAGCGAGCCCCCCGCGTTGTCGTCGGGAAACGCGCACAACTTCGGTGTCGGGCTCGTCGGAGAAAGCGGAGAAAGAAGGAGAGGAAACGACGCCTCCTCGGAAGGAGAAGGAGAAGCGTCCATCCGCGGTGAGGCTCCGGATGCGCCTCGACGGGATATACGGCGACGGCGACGTCGGATATCCCGTTTCGGATTCCGGGTCGCCCGAGGCGTTTGCGGTGGAGGAGGAGCCGCACGTCGCCGGCGCCGTCTCTTTGTCGCCGGAGTCGGACCGCAAATCGCCCGAATGCGCGCACCGGAATGAGTCGCGCTCGCCATCGAGACGCCCGGCGTCGCGCGCGATGCGCGCGGCCGCGGCGGCGCGCGCGAGGCTCGCGGCGAGAAACTCGTGGCAGAGGGTGTTTGATCCCGAAACAGGCGCGCCGGCGGGTGGCAAAAACGTCCAGAAAGTCGTCGCGCGGTGACGCGCGCGTCGCGTCTCCTTCTCGTAGTCATACAGTCATAACAACATCTAATGGTACGTATACAAACATCATCACACGCGGCCGTTCTTCTGCTTGACGATGTGCGCGCCCTTGCTCAGCGCGCCGAACAGCCCGACGACATCGTCAAGCAGCGAGCCGCTCTTCTTGCCCTTGCTCGCGGCGTCCATCGTGCCGCCGCGCGCGAGTTCCTCGAGCGCGTCGCTTCCCAGGTTCTCCCCCGTCACGTCCACGGTGGTGTTGATCATGTCCGCGAACGCAGCCTCCGCCTGGGCCTCCGCGTCCTTCAGGCCGGCACCAGGGGACAGACCTCCCGCCTCGCACGCGCGCGCGGCCGCCATCGCGTCGCTGATCTCGGACGCGGAAGGGCCGTCGGCGTCCGTCTCCGATGCGCGAAAAACGTGGTCCGCGCGTCTTGTTGCCGCGCGTCGAGCGCGACGCGGCGCGCCAGGCGCCGCGGGCGCGCGGACGGCGAAACTCGCCGAAACCGTCGCGTGCATGTTCACGTGCGCGCGGGGAATGCGGCCGCCACCGTGCGAGCGCTCCGTTGTCCTCAGCGAGGAAGTGATTTCGAGACTTTAGAGTGCCACCTGGCAAAGCGGGAAGGGAAGATCGGCTGACTTGGCTCCCACAGAAATAGAAGGCAAGAACCCTCGCGCGCTCCGAGGCCAAACTCCGTCGCGCGACACCAGCGCCGACACTCCGAAACGTCTCAAGCGATCATGTCCGCCGTGTGCTCTTTCGCCGTGGCGCCCGCCGCGGCCGGCCGCGTCGCCCCGGTGCGCCGCGCCTCCCGCGCCTCCGCGTTCGCCGGGGCCGAATCCAAGAGGGCCCTGACGGCGACGTCGCGACGTCACGACGTCAACGTCTGCCGCGCGCGCGGCGCCGTCGCGGTGACCGCGGCCTCCCGCGATCCCCGCGACTCGCCCATTGTCCGCGCGAACAACGGCGCGGCGCCCGCGCGCGAGCCCGTCGCGGACGTCGGCCGCGTCACCTCCGCGTTCGCGCAAATCGCGCAGACCCTCTGGGCCGCGAGAAAGGGGTTCGTCGCGATCGCCTTCGCGATGGCGCTGTGCCTCCTCGACCCGGCGGCGGCGGTCGCCGGGCGCGGGGGGCGCTCGGGCGGACGCATGGGCGGCAGCAGCTTCCGCTCCACGTCGCGCTCGATGGGATCAGGCATGGGCGGCATGGGCGGCATGGGCGCCGGCGCGGGCGCCGGCGCGATGGGCGCGGGCCGCGCGGGCGCGGCGGGCGCTTCGGGCGCGGCGGGTGCCGGCGCGGCAAACTACGGTCCCCGCGCGGGACTCGGCATGCCCTCCTTCTTCTTCATGCCCTCGTTCGGGTACGGGTACGGGTGGGGCATGGGCGGCGGGTTCATCATGATGAAGGTGCTGATGCAGATTTTCCTCATGTACATGGTGTACAGCTACCTGTTCGGCGGCAGGGGCGGCCGAGGCGCCGGCGGCAACGCCGCGTACTGAGGTGAGGATCCTTCCGAAAAGCGTCGACTGCTTTGAAAACGGAAGACTTGTACTTTATGAACCAAAGGTTGAGCGCGTTTTACATTTGAAAACAAGAACACCTCATCACTTCCATACCTTCACCGCCGCGTCTCGGCCGCACGTCACGAGCGCGCGCGCCGCGCCCGTTCCGGCGACGCACATCGCGAGCACGGCGTCGCGGTGGCAGTCGTGGCGCGCCGCCGCCGACGCCACCGTCTCCGCCACGGAGCCGTCGCCGCCGCCGTCGCCGCCGTTCGCCATCCCGCTCGCGTCGCCCGCGAGCCGCCCCGCGAGACGCTGGTGCCTGGCCGAGAGCGGCGGGGGCGCCTCCCGAAGCAGCGGCGCGAGGCTCGAGTCCGCGACGCCGGGGACGGCGACCCGGCGCTCCTCGTACCGCGGGCGGTCGCGCGGCGCCAGCGGGCCCGCGATCACGCGGCTGCGCGAGGCGTCCCCAGGGCACCACAGGCGCACGCACGCGTCGCTCCCCCCGCTCAGCACGGCGCCCGACGGGAGCGCCAGCACGCACCGCGCGCCCTCCGAGCCGGGGGGCGCGTCGCGGAGCTCGTCCGCGCGGTAGACAAGGGCGGGGGAGGGAGAAGAATCGAAAATCTCACCCGCGACGGGCGCCCAGTCCCGAAACGCCGACGCGCGCGGCGCTTCAAGCAGTCTCCCGCCATTCGAAAGCGCGGCGACGTCGTGTGTGAACTCGGCGTCGTCCATGGCGTGTTCGTCGCGCGCGCGCCGTGTACGACCCACTTTCAGGGCGTGACGGCACGTCCCGGCGGCGACGTCCCAGAGCGCGATCTCGTCCTCGCCCGCCGCCGCCCACACCAGAGGCCGCTCTCTCCCGGCGACGCCGGCGGCGACGTCGACGGCGTCGACGGGCGCGGCGGCGCCGCTCGGGTGTCTCCACGCCGCGGCCACCACCCCGAACCGCACGTCCACCAGCCCCAGCACGCCGGCGTTCGTTCCGAAGGCGACCCACTTCGCGTCCGCTGACCCAAAAGCGTGGCTCAACCCGTCGTCCGCCGAAGAAGCGAAGCCGTGGCCGCCCGCCGCCGCGCACGTCACCGCGCCCATCCGCGGCGGCAGACGCGCTCTCCACGCCTCTTTGTTTTGCGGCATACGCAGGTCCCAGCCGTGGAACCCGCCCCTGCGCGTCGCGAAGCACAGCGTCGTGGGCGATACTCTGGCGAGCGCGCAAACCGCACCCTCGCCCGGGCTGGTCTGCCACGTTTCCGCGGCGCCGGTGTACCGCTCCACCGCGGGCGCGCTTTTGCCGGTTCGCCGATTCGCCGAATCGGCGTTCGCGTTTCCGTCGCGTCGCCGCTCGACGTACTCGACCCTCCACACGCGCACGGAGCCGTCATCCGAGGCGGAGGCCACGGCGTGCGGGTCCCCTCCCGCGCCCGCGAGGAGCGCCGTGACCTTCCCGCCCTGCGACGCGTACGTCAGGCGCGAGCGGAACGAGACGTCGCGCTCGAGCCGGCCGCGGTCCCACAGCTTGCACTCGCCGTCGTCGCCGCCGCTCACGAAGAAGAGGCCGTCGGGGGACGTCGCCACAGCGCGCACCGCGCGCCGGTGCTCGCGCAGGTGCGCCACCAGCACGCCACGTGGCGCCCAGGCGTCTCCCGGCGCGCCAGAGGCGTACGACGCGGGCGAAAGGCCTTCGCGTTGCCCACCGGCGTGGCCGTTCACGCCGTCGGAGGTCGAGGCGGCTTTGACGAACGCGCCGTGTGTCGGGCCGGACCGAACGTCGGACGCGGACGACGCGTCGGCGTCGGCGTTTTTCCCCGACACCAGGTCCAGCCCCTTGGCCATCGCCGCCGAAAACGCATCCGTGACCGTCTCCGTCGGTCTCTCCGGCCGTACCTCGGGCGCACCCCGCTCCCTGCCCTCCAAACCGCGGCCCGCGCCGCTCCGGATCGCGCCCGGGACGGCTCGCGAAACCGCCGGAGAGGTTCCGTCTCGCGTCCCGAAAATCTCCGGCGCCTCCAGCGAGCGCCGGCGGCTGCCCGCGCCCGAGTGCGCGCGTTGCAGCTCTGTTCCGCCCGCCGCGGACGCCGTCGCCTCGCGCAGGGGCACCAGGGGCGCGTGCGGCGGCACGAGCGGGGGCGCGCGCGCCCCGAACGCGTGCGCCCACGCGTCGTCGTCGATGAGAACGCGGTCGGTACCGCGCGCGCCGTTCATGGCGTGTTTAGTACCGGCGTCGAAAGCGGAAGACGCGTCGTGAGTTCGCGCCGAGATTCCGTCACCGGCGTGCTTTTCTTTTTCTTTTTCGCCCCGGTCTCTTTTCTCGCGCTCCGAAACGAGCGCGGCTTTCGGGTTCCCGAACAGCCCGCCGCGCGAGATGTACGTGTTCGAGCTCTGCCTCTCGCGCTCGGCTGCGGCGGCGGCCGCCGCCGCGTCCGCGCGCTTCGCCGCCACGGCCGCGGGGGTGAGCCCGCCGGCCACCAGCGAGCGGGACGCGAAAAACGCGTCGCGCTCGGCGCCGCGCCGCGCCGACGCCAACGCGTTTACGTACGATGCCATCGCCTCGAGCGTCGCCACCTCCTCCGGTTTCTCCGGGTTCGAGTCTGTTCCGTTTTCGGTTTCGGTTTCGTTTTCGGTTTCGTTCGCGTTCCGTCTTTCGTCGGCGGCGGAAAAGCCGTACGTCTCGGAAGGCGTAGGCGTCCAGTCCACGGGACAAGAGGTTTCCGCGGCGGAGTCGTTTGCGAAAAAGCTCGCGCCGCGGCGGTGGCGGCTGCGCGGCGCGCCGCCGGCGGCGACCACGGCGCGTTCAAACGCCTCGCGCGACGGCGGCGCGCGCGTCGCGGCGGCGAGCTTGGCGCGGTCCGACAGCACGTCGGCGGCGGCGGCGCCGAGCGACGCGAAGCGCGCGGACAGGAACGGACGTACGAGGGGCAGAAGCAACGCGAACGCGTCCGCGGCGCCGAGGCGTTTGGACGCCGCCTCGAAGAAGCGCCGCGCCTCCGCGCGCACCGCGCCCGCCGGGTGGCACAGCGCCGGCGCCGCGCGACGCGCCGCCGCCAGCACGGAACGCTTGCGGAGCGTCGCGCCGGATCCGGCGCGCGCGTAATCGCGAGACGAAGACGCGTTTTGGTCGGACGTTTGTTCCTCGGAGTCCTCGTCGGCGCCGCACATGTCCCCGAGGCAGCGCAGCGCGGCGGCGGCCACCTCGTCCGAGTCGTCCGCCAGGCACCGCTCGACGCACGGGAGCAGAAACGCCTCCGTGGACGCGACGCCCACGAACCGGCCCACTTTCGCGATTTTCTCAAAGAACGCGACGCGCAGCGTCCACGCGCGGTCGTTCAGGCAGGTGATCAACAGGGGCACCAGGAAGTCGTTCGCGTCCGCGCGGCCGAAAAAAGACGCCAGAACGTCCGCGCCCGCGAGCACGGCGGCGCGCGTCGCGGGGCCGGCGTCGCGAGGGCGACCGCCGCCGGCGACGCCGAGCGCGCCGGGAGAGGGCGCGCCGAACGCGCCGACGGGCGGAGGCGTGAGATCCGCGAAATGGTCAATCTCCCCGAGATCGTGCTGAGTTCGTGCCTGATTCGGGGGCGGCGTCGCGGGAGGTTTAGAGAACGCGCCGACGCCCGCCCCGACGCGGAAGGGACCCGCGCGCGTGGCGGACGACCCGTCCGCGGCGGCGGCGGACGGGTCGGACGCGCGCGCGTTTTTTTCGGACTCGGCGTCCGCCGGGTCGGTTTCCGCGACGCCCCCCGCGGCGGCGGCGGCGCGGGAAGCGTCGGCGGCGCCTCGCACGAACGCTGGCGACGGGAACACGCCTGAATTTGCGAACGTCCCGCTCCCGGGCGACGTATCGTTTCTGCCGGCGCTAGGCGCCCCGGTTCCTCCCGGGGTCAGGTAATCCAGCACCGCGCCTCGCACGAGCGCGCGGAGCGACGCGAGGTCGTCCTCGTACGCCGACATCGACAGCGCGTTGGCTCCGTCCGCGGAATCCTCCGAGCCCTCGTTGGCGCGCTGCAGGAACCTGGCGCTCGCGCGCGCGAGCGACGCGAGCGACGAGGCGTACGCCACGCGCACGCTCTCCTCGCGGTCCCGCGCGAGGCCGGAAAGGCTCGGCCAGACAAACTCGGGGAACACCTTGGCGTCCGAGGCGGGGAAGGTCTCCACGCGGCGCGTGGTCTCGGCGAGCGCGCGCACGGCGGCGGCGCGCACGGCGGCGGCGCCGTCCGCCGCCGAGGCGACGCAGAACGGCACGATGAGCTGCAGGCGCGCGTCGTCGTCGGCGACGGCGGCGACGCGAGACAGGAGCCCCAGCGCGTCTCTCCGGAGCGAAGGGCGCACCGCGCCCCGCACGCACGAGCACACCACGGAGGCCACCAGGACCGCGCCGGGGAGGCTCGCGCCTCGCGCCGCCACCTCGGCGATGATCGCCGCGTCTTCCGGAGTCGCCGCGCGAATCGCCGGGACGATCGGCGAGATCGACGCCGCCGGAGGGTTCGGCTCGGGTTCGCCGTCGCGGTCGAACCACTCGAACGACGCGCCACCGCCGCCGCCGTCCGTCTCGTCGCCGTCGGCGGCGGCGTTCACCGCCGGCGGGCCGTCGCCGAGAAGGTTCCCGATGTCCGCCATCATCGCGTCGATGTCGCGCATCATGTGCTCCGTCGCGGGCGACGCGCCGCCGCCGCCGCTCGCCGTCGGCGCGGCGTCGCCGTTCGCGTCCGCGCGTGGCGGCTCCGGACGCGCGCCTTCGTCCGACGCGCGTCTCCTCTCCCCCACGCCCCCTTCCTCGCGCGCGATGTCCGCCAGCAGCGGCTCAAACGCGGCGCGCACCGCCTCGGCGGTCTGGTCCGCGTCCTTCGTCATGAGCGACGCGCAAAAGTCGTGCATGGTCTCGAAGTACGCCGGGAAGAAAGGCTCGGAACCGGATCCGGCGCTCTTCCACCGCTCCAGGTGCGCGCGCGCGGTGGGCCTGCGCGCGGGATCGCGGTGCAGCATCGCCATCACGAGCGCGCGCGCGTCGCGGTCCGCCACAGCCTGCAGCTGCTGACTCGGGTCGTAATCGCCGCGCCTGTACGCCAGCAGCTGCGACAGGTCGAACAGCGCGGAGCCGTCCAGGAACAGCTCGCCCAACGCGCACCCCAGGCTGAACACGTCCGCGGCGGCGAAATCGTACGCCTCACCGTCGTTTCTCACGGCTATCCCGGCGTTGCCCGAAACCGCTTCCGGATCGAGAGCGTCGGATCCGGAAGTCGCTTGCGCTTTCGCGCGCGCGTTTTCCTCCTTCTCGCGTACTCCTTCGCTTCCCGGGTTGCCCTGCGGTCCGTCCCTGAACCGCTCCGGCGCGACGTAGCACCTGCGGCGTCCGCCGGTGTCAAAGAAGAAGGAGTAGTCCGCGGGGTTGTCCGCGGGCAACGTCTCGGGCTTGAACGTGGCGAAGTCAGTGAGGAACGCCCAGCCCCACGACGTGACCAGCACGTTTTCGAGTTTCACGTCGCCGTGCGCGATGCCGCGCTCGTGGCAGTCCGCAAGGCCGTGAAGCAGCTGGTACGCCATCCACTTCTTCTCGACGTGGCTCAGGAACGGACGCGTGCTGACTCGGTCGTACAGCGTGCTGTGCGCGTACTGGCGCATCAGGTACACCGCGCGGTCCGTCTCGAGCTCGCGCTGGAAAGGCCACGCGTGCAGATGCGTGGGCGCGGGGGAACACAACGCGTGCCTCAGTCGCCGCAGTCGCCGCTCGTGCTCCTTGACCAGCGCGGGGTCCAGGCCGCCGCCGGTGCCCGGCGCGCCGCGCTTCAAGTACACCTTCACCACCACCAGCCCGCCCCGCTGGCCCTCCTCGTGGCGGGTCAGGAACGTCTTCAGGAACCGACCGCCCCCGAGGCTGTCCTTGAAGACCAGATTCGGGACATCCGTCGCGAGGAGCTCGCCGGGCTGCACCCGCGCGGGCGCAGCCAGCTGATTCCCCATCTCGGCGCTGAGGGAAGCCGCGCCGTGTCCGCGCGCCCACCTCGCCGCGGGCGCGCCAGTCGCTCTGCCGCCTGAGGACACCGGCGACCTTGGCGAGGAGTCCTCGGTCGAAAACAACAAAAGGCACGACAACGAGGTGCTGCTGGCGCCAAAAACACATTCTTTTCAAGATCGTCACATGACTGTGCTC